>FXBF010000807.1_pt1 | contig 10940 bp, 8 predicted proteins | sample 5335321 | NCBI WGS metagenome assembly FXBF01 (sample SAMEA103928391, study PRJEB20085) | sediment metagenome | isolation source: sediment | reverse complement strand
GCTTCTTCGAAGCGAAGCCTGCCATCGAGCGACCCGATGAGCGATTCGCGAACCTTCGCGTCGTCCGCTCGCTGCCAAAAAGCTGCCGTCAGGTCTGCAAGTGTCCGGAGCAGGACCAGATCATCTGTACACCACACGCGGTCCGCGTCGTGGTCTCCTGCACCGATGACACCCATCCATCGATCCTGCATCACGATCGGGACATCGACCTCGACATGAAGGCCCTCCTCGCCACCCCGGTCGGCAACCGTGCCCCTGGCTTCCTCGACCCGATAGAAGAACGGTGCACCGCCCTCGAGATGCGATCGGGCACGTGGCATAACAGACCACGGTGCCTTCGCCGTGCGGTCGATGGACGGGTGCACATGCTCGCTTGCGGCCGACCGGGCAACGACTACTGCGCAGAGACCGAGGTCCGGATCTTCGACGTTCCTCTCAACGAACACAACTGACGCCCCGAGTGCTTCGCAGATGGAATCGAGGGCCTTGGTCAGAGCCGAGGCATCATCGTCAACGACCAGTGCGCGAGACGCATGAGAGATAGCGGCAGCCATCTCGATCTTGCGACCGATCGACTCGTATCCCCTCTTTCTCATGAACGCGAACTCCCCGACCATCGCGATCGTGGAGATGCCGAACACCGCGACAACGATGATCCCCGCTACGAGAGACCGCTCGACTTGAACGTCCAACAGGCCAGGGATGGGCGGTGCGAACGACACGATCACTCCAACAGCGATCGCGTACAGCCCGATCGCCCAGACGCGCTCGGAGCGACCGAGGACAGCAACGACCAACACGAAGTAGGCGACAACAACGCCTACAGCGGCAGACGGAACATCGGCGAGGATGAGGCCGCTCACGATCGCTAGAGCGGCTGTGATCAACCCTGTGAGACGGCGGAGCCCATGCCACCGCGCGGTAACCGCAACCCGTGCAGGTCGCGGCTCTTGCGAAACATCGAGATGCGATCGCGGGAGCGTCGCCGTCACAGCACTCCGGTGTGTAGCTGCAGTATGTATCGGCGGGGAATCGACGGCTGTTTAGCGGTTCGCCCAGGCGACGAAAGCGCTCGACCACACCGGAACGCACCCTACGCCAGAACAACGCTCCCTGATCTCTCTGTCATTGCTGATCACAATCGACCGCGTGGCGCCGCAATGGATGATCTCGACGATCTCATCGTCGGCACTGCGCTCGCACGAAAACCGCACGTCCACGCCTCCAGGTGATCGAAATACTCGTCGCCCATCCACCGCGGCGGCATCAAAGACGAGAACGACATGTGCCCCGGAGGCCGCTGCCAACCGCTCGGCTTTCGCTATCACCGCTGATCGCGCAGCCGGTGACGAAAAGTCGTTCGACATGAACAGGCCGGCGACGTTGTAGCCATCGATGACAATCGTGTCGGGTTCCTGGCCGATCAGTGCGACAAGCGCCTCACGTTCGTCTGGCTGCACACCGCTAGGAATCACCAGCGGACCCTGTGGCGCCATCGGATTGCCTGTGCGCTTGGCCTCCCGAAACGGACGCTGCGTCCGCTCGATCGTGTCGAGCCACGCGGCAAACGTCACAGGGTCTGACGGCGGTACCGAGGCTTCACGGTTCTTCGCTGTGGATACGGGAGCATCCTTGCGACGAGTACGGCTGCTGCTGCGAGCCAAGCGCGCCGCTGTATCGGCAACGTCGGCTTCGAGCGCTGCGATCCGTGCCGTCAGCCGGTTCCGCTCGTCGTCAAACGCCCGCACCTTCCCTTCGAGCTCACGGACCGTACGCACCAGACCATCCTTCGATGCCTTCTTTGCGAGCTGCATCGCTGATAGCGCCACTTCGTGATCAGCTCGCACGGCCGATAGTCGGTGCTTCGCCTCCGTGAGTTTCGTTTCGAGGGAGCGAATCCGTTGCTGGGTTCGCTCAACCTCCTGTTCGAGTTCCACCACCCGCAGATCCTGAGCAGTTGCAGTGATCTCACCTGTGCTTTCGTTCGGATCATCGAGAAACGCTTCGCCAACGGGATCGTCCAGCTCCTCGTCCTCCCAACGGTGTTGGACCGCATCCCGGAATATCTCGTTTTCCTGAATCTCGCGCAGGAGCGCGTCGGCGAATGGGGGAGGCAGCGACCGTGCAGCGCTACGCGCAACCTTTCGCAGGCGCGAGGGAACGTCCGTATCGTCCCGATCGGCGAGTTCCCGACGCGCGACAGCGACCACGTTCGCCAATACCGAGCGTTGCCGCCCCTTCACTTTGGTTACTCCCCGCGGTCGTGCTTCCCGTTCATTTTGACATGAAAACACACGATGCAATACTTGAGACCAGTCCAAGACGGGCGAACGCAACATGAACAACAACCACTACACACTCGTACTCATCCTTACCTAGGCGCATCAGTCCCAACGATGCGCCCTACCCTCCGTGCCCCGGAGGGTTTCCTTTATCCGGAGAACGACATGGGCGAACCACTCACAGGCGCAGACATACTCATCCGAGCTCTCGAACACGAAGGCGTTGAGATCATCTTCGGGGTACCCGGCGGTGCCATCCTCCGTGCATACGACTCGCTGTACGACAGCCCCATCCGACACGTCCTGGCTCGTCACGAACAAGGCGGGGGCCACATGGCCTCGGGGTACGCGCACGCGACGGGTCGCGTCGGCGTTACGTTCGCCACCTCAGGGCCGGGAGCGACCAACCTCATCACACCCCTCGCAGATGCGTACATGGATTCGATACCGGTCGTGGCCGTCACAGGGCAGGTGGGTTCCACGTCGATCGGTCTCGATGCGTTCCAGGAAGCCCACACGTGGGGCATCTCGATGCCGGCGACGAAACACAACTACCTCGTGACCGATGTACGCGAGATCGCCCCCACGATCAGAGAAGCGTTTCACATCGCCGCGACGGGTCGGCCGGGGCCCGTCCTCGTGGACATAACCAAGGATGCTCTGGCGAGCAAAGCCACCTGGTCGGGTCCAGGCCAACTCGATCTCCCCGGCTATAAGCCATCTGTGAAAGGGCACCGTCGCCAGGTAGCTGCGGCGGTCGACATGATCCTGGCATCAGATCGCCCCGTGCTGTACGCCGGAGGTGGCATCATCCGGGCGTGTGCGAGTGAGCAACTCACGGAGTTCGCAACCACTCAGAATCTCCCCGTTGTGACGACGCTCATGGCTCGAGGCGCGATCCCGGACTCGCACCCACTGACCCTCGGGATGCCCGGAATGCATGGGACCTATACAGCGTCAACTGCGATGCAGCGTTCAGACCTCCTGATCGCCATCGGCACCCGATTCGACGACCGTGTCACGGGAGATCCGGCGGCCTTCGCCCCGGGTGCAAAGGTGATCCACATCGACGTCGACCCGGCAGAGATCGGCAAGATCCGAAAGGCGGACGTCCCGATCGTTGGCGACGCGAGAGCGGTACTCGACCAGCTCATCGAAACCGGCAACGCGGCGCTTGACGGGAAGCCTGCCCCAGACCGTCGGGAATGGTTCGCAGCGATCGCGGACTGGCAGAGGGACTTCCCGCTGAGTTTCGACCAGGACCCCGAAGGTCCGATCCAGCAGCAGTACGTCATCGACGAGCTGTCGAAGCACGTCGGCCCGGACGGCATCGTCGTTGCAGGTGTCGGACAGCATCAGATGTGGGCGTCACAGTTCTGGGGATTCGAGAAGCCGAACACGTGGATCAACTCCGGCGGCCTTGGCACCATGGGGTTCGCTGTACCCGCCGCGGTCGGGGCGCAGGCAGGCATGCCCGACGCCACGGTCATAGCGATCGATGGAGACGGCTGCTTCCAGATGACCTTCCAGGAGCTCATCACTGCCGCCGTCGAGCGGATCCCTGTGAAGGTCGCAGTCATGAACAACGCGAACCTGGGCATGGTTCGCCAATGGCAGAAGCTGTTCTACAACGACAGGTACAGCGCTACGGAACTTTCGGCATCGAACCCGAACATCGTCATGCTCGCCGAGGCGATGGGCTGCGCAGGATTCAGAGCGGAAAGGCCGGAAGAGGTCGTTCCTACGATCGAGAAGGCGCTCGCCGTGACCGACAGGCCTGTGGTCATGGAATTCGTGTGTGACCCCGACGCGATGGTGTTCCCCATGATCCCTCCAGGAGGATCGAACGACAGGATCATCATGCGCCCTGAGGATCTTTGATGCAACATGTGATCTCAGTGATCGTTGAGAACAAGCCAGGGGTTCTCGCCCGCGTCTCTTCGATGTTCGCCAGAAGGGACTTCAACATTCACTCCCTCACCGTCGGACCCACCGAAGATCCGAAGCGATCGAGGATGACCGTCGTCGTCGACGGACCCGAGATGGAACAGATCGTCAAGCAGTTGTACAAACTCGTGCACACGCTCAAGGTCACCGAACACGCACCGGGCGAGGCAGTGGAGCGCGAGATCATGCTGGTTCGCGTCAACGCCGACGCACAGCGCAGGGGTGAGATACTGGATGCGGCGAACATCTTCGAGGCCACGGCGGTCGACGTGGGGGCCCAGACGATCACATTCGAAGTTGTCGGCGAGCCGTCCCGGCTGGCAGATTTCCTCGAGATCATGAAGCCGTACGGCATCGTCAGCCTCGTGAAGTCGGGGCGCATCGTACTTGCGAAGGATGCAAAGTCCGCACCGAAGAAACAACGAAGAACGACGTAGGGAGCCTCCACCATGACCACGATGTACTACGAGGCAGACGCCGACCCAGGCCTGATAACACGACGCAAGGTCGCGGTCCTCGGGTTCGGCAGCCAGGGCCACGCGCATGCCCTCAACCTCAAGGACTCCGGTGTCGATGTCGTTGTCGGACTGCGCGACGGCTCACCACGGACCCGCCCGGCGTCCGACGCCGGTCTCAAGGTCGTAGATCCCGCGACCGCGGTCGACTGGGCAGACGTGATCATGGTTCTCGTTCCCGACCAGGTGCAACCGACCGTTTACGAGCAGGTGATCGCCCCGAACCTCAGTTCCGGTGACGCTCTGTTCTTCGCCCACGGTTTCTCCATCCACTTCGGGTTCATCACTCCTCCGCCGGATGTCGATGTCGCGATGGTCGCGCCCAAAGGTCCGGGACATCTCGTGCGGAGACAGTTCGTCGATGGTTCCGGGGTGCCAACGCTTCTCGCGGTGCACCAGGACGCAACCGGAGATGCTCGAGCGCTCGGACTGTCGTACGCACACGCCATCGGCGGAACGCGCGGCGGCGTCATCGAGACCACGTTCGACGCTGAAACCGAGACTGATCTGTTCGGCGAACAGGTCATCCTGTGCGGCGGGGTCGACTCCCTGATCCAGGCAGCGTTCGAGACCCTCACCGAAGGTGGATATGAGCCTGAGATGGCGTACTTCGAGGTGCTCCATGAGCTCAAGCTGATCGTCGATCTGCTGTGGGAGGGTGGCATCGAGTGGATGCGGCACTCGATATCGGACACGGCCGAATACGGTGACATCACGAGAGGCCCGCGGATCGTCAACGCAGACACGAAGGCAGAGATGAAGAAGATCCTGGACGAGATCCAATCCGGGGAGTTCGCCCGGGAGTGGATGGCCGAATACGCGGCGGGTGCACCGAAACTGAACGAAGCGCGTGCGGCGATAGCAGACCATCCCGTCGAGACCACGGGACGCAAGCTGCGTGACATGATGACGTTCCTCGTCGCAAAGAGACCGGAAGACGACGTATGACGGACAGCCGACAGCCGAGCCTGACTGCTGATAGCCGTCGACTGTCGGCTGTCAGCTGCTAGGAGTGAGCATGAACGACAAGCTTATCATCTTCGACACGACGCTTCGTGATGGCGAACAAGCCCCCGGTATCGCTTTGTCGCCAGACGACAAGGTGGCGATCGCCATGCAGCTCGCCAAGCTCAAGGTCGACATCATCGAGGCGGGGTTCGCAGCATCGAGCCCCGGCGACTTCGAATCCGTTTCACGGATCGCTGCGGAGGTGTCGGGACCGGTCATTGCGTCCCTCGCCCGCACACATCCCGACGACATCGACAGGGCAGCCGATGCGCTCAAGAGGGCTGAGCGGAAACGAATCCATGTCTTCACTTCGACCTCGCCGATCCACATGGAGCAGATGCTTCGGATGACACCCGACCAGGTGCTGGCAGCAGCTCGCGAAGGTGTGGCGAGAGCGAAACGGTACGTCGACGATGTGGAGTTCTCACCTCAGGACGCTACCCGCTCAGATCCGGATTTCATCGTCGAGATCTGTCGAGCAGCCGTCGAGGAAGGAGCGACGACAATCAATATCCCCGATACGGTCGGCTACGCGATGCCTGACGACTTCGTCGAGCTGCTCTCGAGGGTCTTCACCGATGTTCGAGGCGGCAACGAGGATGTCATCATCTCCACCCATTGCCACAACGATCTCGGACTCGCCGTCGCGAACTCGTTGTCGGCGATCCGGGCGGGCGCTCGCCAGATCGAAGGGGCCATAAACGGCATCGGCGAACGGGCAGGAAACACATCTACCGAAGAGATCATCATGGCGGTGACGACGAGACCCGATCATTTCGAGGTCGAGATCGGCGCGGATACGACAGAGATCTTCGAAACATCCCGCCTGGTTTCCAGCCTCACGGGATACCCGATCCAGTACAACAAGGCTGTTGTCGGTCGTAACGCCTTCGCCCACGAATCCGGGATCCATCAGCACGGCGTGCTCCGCAACCGTGAAACCTACGAGATCATGGACCCCTCGGCGGTCGGTCAACGATCGGTCCTTGTGCTCGGGAAACACTCCGGGCGCGCCGCCTTCGCCGACGCCCTCGCGAAGCTCGGGATCAAACTATCTGACGACGACTTCGCTCGCTCGTTTGCACGGTTCAAAGAGCTTGCCGACCGAAAAGGTGAGATCAGCGAGGAGGGCCTGCGCGCCATCGTCAGCGCTGAAACGAGCATCGATGCTGCCGAATGGACCCTCACCGGCATCCATGTTTCCGGGGGTTCTGACGACACACCGGTTGCCACGGTGACGCTGGGACGCGACGATGAGACCATGTCGTCGTCGGCCGAGGGCGACGGAATGGTGAATGCCGCGTTCGTCGCGCTTCAGGATGCCTTTTCGATAGCTGCGACGCTCATCGACTATCGGGTCTCGCCGCTGACCTCTGGAGCGGATGCTATGGCGAAGGTCAACGTCATCATCAAGGTCGGGCCGACCACATTCGCCGGAACGGGTGTGTCAACGGACGTCGTGGAAGGATCAGCCCACGCCATCGTGTCCGCACTGAACAAGGCCTCGTTCGATCGGGGAACCGCCGGGGAGGCCACCTGAGGCGATGCGTGCTTCCTTCGCACTGTTGCCGGGCGACGGGATCGGTCCTGAGGTCGTAGCCGAAGCCAGGCTGGCCCTCGAGGCGATAGGCCGCGTCCATGGCCACGAGCTCAATTTCACCGAGCATCTGATCGGCGGCTGCGCCATCGACGCGACCGGGTCACCGCTGCCGGAGGAAACACTCGCGGCGACCAAGGCCGCAGACGTTGTTCTGCTCGGCGCCGTCGGTGGGCCACAATGGAACGACCCACTGGCATCGATACGGCCCGAGGACGGCCTGCTCGCACTTCGCGAGGAGCTCCGGCTGTTCGCGAACATTCGTCCGGTACGCACACAGCGCCAGCTTGTGGACGCGTCGCCGTTGAAACGCGACATCGTTGACGGCGTCGACATTCTGTTCTTCAGGGAGCTCACGGGCGGCATCTACTTCGGTGGTTCCACCACGTCGGACGGCGGCGCAACGGTTGCCGACCACATGCGCTACTCGGTGACCGAGATCGAACGTATCGTTCGGCTTGCAGCCGAAGCCGCCGGGCAGCGATCGGGGAAGCTGACATCCGTGGACAAGGCGAACGTGCTGGCGGTGTCGAGGCTGTGGAGGGCGACCACCGATCGCATCATGGCTGCTGAGTTCCCCGACGTCGAACACGAGACGGTGCTGGTTGACGCCATGGCCATGCATCTGCTTTCGCGCCCTCGGGACTTCGACGTGGTCGTGACGGGGAACCTCTTCGGTGACATCCTCACCGACGAAGCGTCGATGCTGCCTGGATCGCTCGGTCTTCTGCCTTCGGCCTCTCTCGGTGATTCCGGTCCCGGCCTGTTCGAACCGGTCCACGGGTCTGCGCCGGACATCGCCGGTACCGGTGCGGCGAATCCGCTCGCCGCGATCCTTTGTGGGGCGATGGCGCTCCGATATTCGCTCGGTCTCGAAGCCGAAGCCGGTGCCCTCGAAGCAGCGGTCGATGCCGCACTCGATGCTGGCCTGAGGACTCCCGACATCGCTGCGGGGGGACCATCCGTCACAACAATCGAGATGGGAACATCTGTCGTCGACGCGATCCGCTAGCAACCCTACGCTGGGATTCCGCCACTCTTCCCTGGAGGACCTGATAGAAGCTCGAGCAGACTTCGGCGTGATCGGATTGGCCGTCATGGGCCGGAACCTGGTCTTGAACCTCGTCGACCACGGCCGCCGCGTTGCCGTGTTCAACAGAACGGCTGAACGAACCCGAGCGTTCATCGACGGCGAAGCCGCGGGTCGCAGTGTGATCCCTTCGTACGATCTCGCGTCGTTCATAGCTTCGATCGAGCCACCACGTAGGGTGCTGCTCATGATCAAGGCCGGGACGCCCGTAGATGACCAGATCGATGCCCTCGCCCCACTGCTCGATCGAGGCGATGTCGTCATCGATGGGGGCAATTCCCTGTTCATGGACACGGAGCGCAGATCCCGCGAACTGGAGGGGCGTGGCATCTTGTTCGTAGGAGCAGGCATATCCGGCGGTGAGGAAGGTGCACGGCATGGACCGTCCATCATGCCGGGCGGAAACCCTGACGCGTGGCCGATCATCACCGACGACATCACAGCCATCGCTGCCAAAGTCGGAGACGAGCCGATGGCGGCATGGATCGGCCCCGGCGGTGCGGGACACTACGTGAAGATGGTTCACAACGGCATCGAGTACGGCGACATGCAGGTGATCGCTGAGGCGTACGACATCATGCGCCGTGGCCTCGAGCTCAGCTCGACGCAGATGCATGAACACTTCGCTGCGTGGAACGAAGGCAAGCTCGACTCGTACCTCATCGAGATAACAAGCCAGATCCTTGCGCACATCGAGGCCGACGGACGGCCCACGGTCGACACGATCCTCGATGCGGCCAGTCAGAAGGGAACAGGGAAGTGGACGGTGATCTCTTCGATGGAGGAGGGGATGCCCGCCACGCTGATCGGTGAATCCGTATACGCCCGCATGGTGTCGGCTCTCGTCGATGAACGGGCAGTTGCTGCTTTGCGGTTCGGCGAACCGATCGATCGCAGCACCTTCGCGTCCGACGGCGTCATCGAGGACCTCCACGATGCCTTGTACGCGTCAAAGATCATCTCGTATGCCCAGGGGTTCATGCTCATCGACGCCACCGGTAAGGCGTACGGATGGGATCTCGACCCGGTGACAATCGCCGGATTGTGGCGGGCTGGAAGCATCATCAGGTCCCGATTCCTCAGCGACATCACCGCCGCGTACGGCGAATCTCGCGATCTCGCCAACCTGCTACTCGACGACTATTTCGCAGGTGAGATCACCGCAGCGGTCCCAGGTTGGAGACGCACGGTTGCCAGAGCGGTCGCCGCGGGCATACCCGTACCGGCTTATGCGTCGGCGCTGTCGTTCTATGACGCGTACCGCTCGGAGCGACTACCGGCGAACCTCATCCAAGCCCAGCGCGACTACTTCGGCGCTCACACCTATGAACGGATCGACATGCCACGAGGAGAGTGGTTCCATACTGACTGGACAGGCCATGGCGGCGATGTGACATCCGGGACGTACCAGGCATGACCAAAGACTGGCCACGCGCGATGCCTGCCCTCGTCACAGCGTTCGACACCGACGGTGAAATCGACCTCGACGCACATGAACACAATGTCGGTGCCGCAGTCGATGCCGGGGCCGAAGGCGTCCTCATCGGTGGGTCCACGGGCGAGGGACCGTATCTCGAGCCCGGCGAACGGGTCACGCTCGTAAGAGCGGCCAGGGAAGCCTTCAGCGACGTCACGATTCTCTGTGGTGTCTTCTCAGAGTCTCAACGTCAGGCCAGCACGCAGATCTCCGAAGCGGCTGATGCCGGGGCCGATGCGATCCTCGTCGTGACACCCACGACACTCGTGCGTGGCAGGAGATCGTGGATCGTCGACTACTTCGAATGGGCGGCCGACTCATCACCGCTTCCGGTGTTCCTCTACACCGTGCCGCAGGTAACCGGGTACGAACTTCCGTGCAAGTCGGTCGCTCAACTGGCAGGACATCCCAACATCGCCGGCATGAAGGACAGTGGCGGTGACGTCACCAGGCTCGATGACATCGCAGGGATCCTCACCGAGTCTTTCATCGTGTACGCGGGAAGCTCCCGAGTACTCACCGAGAGTGTCGAACGGGGCGCGTACGGGGCGATCACGGCGAGTGCCAACTACGCCTTCGCCACGGTCGCCGCAGCTTCGTCCGGCGACAAGACGGCCCAGCATACGCTCACGGCTGTGACCTCCGTTGTCGAGAAGCACGGTATCCCCGGAACGAAATACGCTGCGTCACTCGCGGGCATGCGCCCTGGCGAAGGTCGCAGGCCCCTCCCCCGCCTCGACGCCGATGTGCGACACGCGATCGCGGACGCATATCAACGCCTGGTCGCTCATATCTGAGTCGGATCATGTCTGGACGGACAAGGGACGGGCTAGCGGAGCGGTCAGCCCGGTCTGGTTCCGTGCGTGGGACTGTGGAACCAATCTCCCGTACGTGGCCATTGCGGGTCAGTCGACCCTCGTGAATCGGTATCCATCCTCGCTCACTCGACTTCATCACCTGTACGCTATCCGGGACGGAGGTGATCGCCGAGGATCAAGCGAGCAGCGTTGTTCGGTTCTATTGC
>FXBF010000806.1_pt1 | contig 10941 bp, 10 predicted proteins | sample 5335321 | NCBI WGS metagenome assembly FXBF01 (sample SAMEA103928391, study PRJEB20085) | sediment metagenome | isolation source: sediment | reverse complement strand
ATTTTTCAACTATTTAAGCGTTTGCGGAGTGGCACAGGGGCGAGCCGGAGATAAGGCGGCGATTCCGGTGAATCGCCGCCCCGGCGAGCCCTGGGCTTTGATGCCCGCCATCCTTGGCGGGCACCCTGCGGGTCGCCTGCGGCGGCCCGTTCGCTTCCGGCGAAATTGTCGAGCGAAGCAGGACAGCGAAGCGCAGAAAGTGGCGAATCAAAAACGACATGGAGAGACTTTCTCAGCATCGTGCTAGCTGACCTAGCTGCACATCGGCAGGGCAGTTTCCCCGGAATACGCAGGGCCAAGGCCTGCCGCACATCTGCGTTGCGACGATCCTGAACGAACGCGGCGACACCTAGTGTGCCGTCCCGGAAATATATGCACAAAGTCGCTCCACCTTGGCCAGGATGGACTCGGCGGTTGCGGTCTGCGGTCTTCCAGTCCTGGCGCAGCCGCAACGTCCGATCCAAACGCACACCGGTCGCGTTCGTGATTGCTAACGGTCCGATGAACTCTCGCGCAACGAAGTTGTGCTCGAGCACGCGGCCGCGGTTTTCACCGGCCCGCACGGCGCCGCTCAGACGGTTTTCGTAGAGTACCAAGTAAGCGTCGGCGCTACGTCGGTACGTTCGGTCCGGAACAACCGCGTTGCCGGTGACCTCGAGACCGCCTGATATTGTTTTTCTAAGGGTGAGGTGTATGCGGGCGCGCGCGGTCGCGCCGTTAATCTTATTCAGGTAACGATCCAGGTATCGTGAGCTTCCCCGGGGCCCGAACTCTTTGCCGTTTATAATAAATTGCGGAGTGTAAATGGTCGGCAGGCGGTTAATCTCTTGCATTCGGCGTTGACGCAGCGTGAACTTTCGCTGAGAGAAAGGATCCTTCCATCCAAGGTAGTCCCAGTAGTCCACGTGTAACGACAACGGAATCACGCGATCGGACGTAAAACCCTGCGCCGGTAGCGACTTCAGCCATCGGTCTGCCGGCGGACAACTGCTGCAGCCTTCCGAGGTGTAGAGCTCGAGCAGTGCCACCGCATGCGCGCCGCTTTGCGCCGAGCATTCGAGTACCGCCCCCTGACTGGCGCCGGCCATGAGCGCAATGCTTGTGGCCGCCGCAAGCACGCTAAGCCGATTCAGGAATCTGGAAATAACGAATAGTGTCGTGCCCGACATCCCGCCACTGCCAACCATGATACACGTTCATTCACGTTTGCATCGGCATGGCAGCTCGACTTCCAGAAAGTTTTTTGTGATCGTTTCGTGATAATGTTGTGGTGTCCTATTGAAAATGAACGAACTTGGTATGCCCCGGAGACAATCGATGCCTCGCAGAATCCTGGTCGTCGAAGACAATCGCGACATCGCGCATCTTTTGCAACTTCATCTGAAGGATCTGGGCTGTGAGGTCGAGCTGGTCCATGATGGAAATACCGGTCTGGAGCGCGCGCTGTCGAACTCTTATGATCTGATTATTTTGGATCTGATGCTGCCCGGCGTCGAAGGGATAGATATCTGTCGGCGAATGCGCGTAAGCGAGGACTACACGCCTATTTTGATGTTGACGGCCAAATCATCGGAGCTTGATCGTGTGGTAGGTCTGGAGGTGGGGGCGGATGACTACCTCACTAAACCGTTTAGCATTCGAGAACTTCTGGCTCGTGTCAAAGCGTTGTTTCGGCGTATCGACGCATTGACCTCGGGATCAGCGGCTCCTGACAATAACGTCATCCATGCTGGCGATCTTGTCATCGATGTGGCAAAACACGAAGTCAGTCTGGGTGACAAACGCGTGGAGCTGACGGCCAAGGAGTTTGATCTTCTTGTTCAGTTCGCTCGCCACCCTGGCCGGGTTTACACGCGTTCACAGCTTTTGGATCTGGTGTGGGGTTACGGGCACGAGGGTTACGAGCACACGGTGAACTCCCATATCAATCGATTAAGGGCGAAGATAGAACAGAACCGGGCGCGCCCACGCTACATACTTACCGTTTGGGGTGTCGGGTACAAGTTTTTCGAAGCCAGTAAACATACTAAACGCTAATAAGGCGACCTCGATGTTTAAGACGCTGTACGCCAAACTCAGCCTGGTGTTACTGGTGTTGTTGGCGCTTATCGGCGGATCGTACATCGCTCTGACGTTATATTCCACGCGCGTGTACTTGCGCGAGGTTGACCAAAATTTTAATCGTACCTTGGCGGAAAATTTGATTGCAGGGAAAAACCTGATCGACGAGGGCGAGGTAAACCGGCTCGCGCTTCAGGAAATTTTCCACATGTACATGGTGATCAACCCGAATATAGAAATTTACCTACTCGACAACGCCGGAACGATTCTCGCCTTCTCGGCGCCCGCCGGGAAGGTAAAGCGCAACAAGGTGACGCTGGAGCCGGTACGGCGTTTCCTGAGCGGGGCAGATCCGCTCCCTATCTTCGGTGACGATCCGCGCGACGCCAACCGCCAGAAGGTATTTTCGGCTGCTCCGGTCTTCGCTAACGGCAGGATGGAGGGATACCTTTATGTCGTCCTGGCAGGAGAGAAGTACGAATCGGTCGCGCAGCTTATAGAGGGAAGCTATATGCTGCGCCTGAGCATGTGGGTGGTTGCGGCCAGCTTGCTGTTTGCGTTGATAGCGGGCCTGGTGCTGTTCAGCCTGCTCACCAGGCGATTGACCAGGTTGTCGACGGCCGTCAAGGCCTTCGAGGAGGGCGGCCTTGGGAGATTCGAGGTAATCGATGAGCTTGGCGCGAGCCCCCAAGACGAGATCGGCCAGCTATCGATCACGTTCCAACACATGGCCAAGCGCATCGCCCAGCAGATGCGAACGCTTCAGGAGACCGATTCGTTGCGCAGAGAACTGGTGGCCAATGTCTCCCATGATCTTCGGACACCCATCGCATCGCTGCACGGGTACCTGGAAACCTTGCTTCTCAAAGAAGGACAACTCTCGCGCGACGAACAGCGCACGTATCTGCAAATCGCCTTGAATCATAGCGAAAAGCTGGCCGCGTTGGTGGCGGATTTGTTCGAGCTGGCCCGGCTCGACTCCGGCGAGATACGGATTCACGATGAGCCCTTTATGCTCGCCGAGTTGGTGCAGGACGTGCTCTTGAAGTTTCAGCTAGTGTCACAGAGGAGCGGCGTCGCCTTGGACGCCGATTTTCCGAAAGACCTGCCTTTCGTATCCGCAGACATCAAGCTGATAGAGCGGGTGCTCGATAATCTCGTCGAGAACGCGCTTCGCCACACGGCAAAGGGTGGCACGGTCAAAGTATCGTTGCGGCCCGACGGCGAGGCCGTCACGGTGCAGGTGGCGGACACGGGGTGCGGCATTCCCGAAGAGGACCTTAGCCGTATTTTTGAGCGGTTTTACCAAGCACATGATCGCGACCGCAGTAACTACGATGGCGCCGGCCTCGGCCTGGCTATCGCCAAACGTATTCTGGAGCTCCACGGGATTGCCATTGCCGTGGAGAGTGAGGTCGGTGTGGGCACGACGTTCCGCTTCGCGCTACCTGTCTCCCACGCTTAAATCATCGCCGCCTGCGCCCTTGGTCGTGTTGTTACAGAAACGTGAACTTTCCATGACACACTGGGAGTTGGGTGGCAGTCGAGTTTGCCGGACCAGACGTATGCACGATACGCAATGCACCTACAGTGTCTGGGCTATATGCGGCGGGACCCACAGTATAATGGGGCGCCACAGCGTGGGTCCGCCCGGAACCGGCCACATCTCCTGACTTTCTGAATAGGCGCGAGCCAAGAGGGTAAGTTATGTTAGTTATAAAGCGAGCACCGGACATCAAGAGTTCCGAGATCACCGACAAAGAGCTTTTCTTGGAACGACGGCGTTTCCTGAGAACCGCCGCCGCGGCGGGTGCGGGGATCGCGTCGCCAGCGCTGTTGCTGCCCGTCTCTGCGCGGGCTGGGAAAGACCCTTCCGTGCAGGCCGCGGCGAAGCTCAACGGCGTGCGCAAGAGCGATTACAAGCTCGACGAGAAGCTGACTCCCTACGAATATGTCACCAGCTACAATAACTTTTACGAATTCGGCACGAATAAGGCTTCGCCGGCGAAGTTTGCGAAGAAAATGAAGACCCGCCCCTGGACCATCGTAGTGGAAGGGGAGGTGAACAAGCCGGGTACGTACGATATCGATGACTTCATCAAACCGTATGCCCTGGAAGAGCGTGTTTACCGGCTTCGCTGTGTCGAGGCGTGGTCAATGATCGTACCGTGGGTGGGATTTCCACTTGCTGACGTGATCAAACGGTTCGAGCCTAACTCGCGAGCGAAATACGTGCAGTTCTTTACATTGCACGATCCCGAGCAGATGCCCGGCCAGCGTCCCGGCCTGTTCGGTGGCGGGCTCGAGTGGCCGTATCGAGAGGGTCTGCGAATCGACGAGGCGATGAATCCGTTGACCTTGCTGGTGGTCGGACTCTACGGAGAGGTTTTACCCAATCAAAATGGTGCGCCGCTGCGGCTTGTGGTGCCATGGAAATACGGTTTCAAGAGTATCAAGTCAATTGTGCGGATGCGTTTCGTGGAAAAGCAGCCGGCGACCACCTGGAACATGGCGGCTTCATCGGAGTACGGGTTTTACTCCAACGTTAATCCGAACATCGACCATCCGCGCTGGAGCCAGAAGACGGAGCGGCGCATCGGTGAGGACTCCTGGTTTACACCTAAGCGCAAGACCCTCATGTTCAACGGCTATGCGGAGCAGGTCGCCCACCTCTACGCCGGCATGGACCTGAAGAAAAACTTTTAGCGGTCGCACTACGAGTCGAATGTCGGTAGATTCTCAAGCGTTGGCGGCCGCGCGAAGGCAACGCGGCGCGTTTTCGCTGACGCACGCGCAGTGGGTGCGGTGGGTGCTTAAACCCGCCATCTTCGTCGTGAGCTTGGTGCCATTGGCGTGGCTGGTGGCTGACGGTTTTGCCGGCAGGCTTGGCGCTAACCCGGTGGAAACGATCCGGCTTTACACCGGAGACTGGGCTCTGCGATTCTTGCTTGTCACGCTGGCGGTGACACCGTTGCGGCGCTTGACGGGTTGGAATGCCGTGCTTCGGCTGCGCCGCAGGCTGGGTCTTTTTGCGTTTTTCTATGCCGTGCTGCATTTCGTAAGCTATATCTGGCTCGACCAGTTCTTTATGTTCGACCTTATCATAGAGGACGTGTTTGACCGTCCGTACATCACGATCGGGGTCGCCAGCTTCCTGCTGCTTGTTCCGCTGGCGCTGACGTCGACCAACGCGATGATAAGACGCCTGGGAGCCAGGCGCTGGCAGCGGCTGCACCGTCTGGCTTATGTCGCCGCCGTCGGCGGTGTGATCCATTTCCTGTGGCTGGTGAAAAGCGATGTCTCTCAGCCCGTGATCTACGGGGCGGTGCTCTCGGTGTTGCTGGGCTACCGTGTAGCTTGGCGGCTAGGCGGGTTCGCCCGCGCCAAGCGCTAACCACCCGCCCGGTCCGCTCCCCCTACAGTAGGATCTGCGCTGCGCCCGCGGCGCCATAACCCCGTGCAAGGCGGCCAGGCCATCGACGGCCCTTGAAATAGGTCCGTGCAGGGCGGATATTGGACCGTAGCGGCCGCCATTGGCACGCGCACGCGGCCGCCTGGGCATTTAACGCCCATCTGTGCATTGGTTACAATGGCGCGTGCGGCATCCAGGCAATGATCGTGGTTCTCATTCATTCAGGGTATCCAGGTTGCAGCGTTTTCACGGCACTACCATTGTCTCTGTAAGAAAGAATGACAGCGTCGTAATCGGCGGCGACGGCCAGGTATCCGTCGGCAACACCATCATGAAGGGCAATGCCCGCAAGGTGCGCCGCCTGTACAAGGATAAGGTGATCGCCGGCTTTGCCGGTGGTACGGCCGATGCCTTGACGCTGTTCGAGCGCTTTGAAGGAAAGCTGGACCAACACCAGGGACATCTCGTGCGCTCAGCGGTAGAGCTTGCCAAGGACTGGCGCACCGACAAGTTGCTGCGCCGATTGGAAGCGCTGCTTGCCGTGGCCGACAAGACCGCGTCTCTGGTAATTTCGGGCAACGGAGATGTTATTGAGCCGGAGCAAGGCCTGATCGCAATCGGATCCGGTGGCCCGTATGCACAGGCGGCCGCGCGAGCGTTGCTCGAGAACACCCAGCTCGATGCTCGCACGGTCGTCGAGAAGAGTCTCGCCATCGCAGCGGAGATCTGTGTCTTCACGAATAGCAATGTCACGATCGAGGAGCTGACAGGCTAGCCATGGCTATGTCGGAAATGACACCGCGGGAAATCGTCCAGGAGTTGGACAAGCATATTATCGGGCAGACCAGCGCCAAGCGCGCCGTCGCGATCGCGCTGCGCAACCGGTGGCGGCGCATGCAAGTGCCCGACGAGGATTTGCGCAACGAGATCATGCCGAAGAACATCTTGATGATAGGGCCGACCGGTGTCGGGAAAACCGAGATCGCCCGGCGCCTGGCGCGGCTGGCCAGTGCGCCGTTCGTCAAGGTCGAGGCCACCAAGTTCACCGAGGTCGGTTACGTAGGCCGGGAGGTGGACTCCATCATCCGTGACCTTGTGGACATGGCCGTTAAAATGACCCGCATGGAAGAGATCGAAAAGGTGCGCCAACGGGCAGAGGACGCGGCGGAGGATCGGATCCTGGACATCCTTCTGCCCCCGGCCCGCGATATGGGATTCGCCGTGGGCGCCGAGGCGCAAAAGACGACCAGCGATGGTGCTGGGCGCCAGCGCTTCCGCAAGAAGTTGCGCGAGGACAAGCTCGATGATCAGGAGATCGAGATCGAGCTGACGGTACCGAACGTCGGGGTGGAGATTATCGCACCGCCCGGCATGGAAGAAATGACCAGCCAGTTGCAAGGCCTGTTCCAGAACATGGGCGGGCGGCGCACGCGCGCGCGCACGGTAAAGATCAAGGAGGCCAAAAAGCTACTGGCCGAGGAAGAAGCGGCGCGCATGATCAACGAAGACGATATCAAGCTCCGCGCCGTCGAGCGGGTCGAGCAACATGGGATCGTGTTTCTGGATGAGCTCGATAAGATCGTTGGGCGCTCAGAGACGCGCGGCCCGGACGTGTCGCGCGAGGGCGTGCAGCGCGATCTGCTGCCGCTGGTCGAGGGGTGCACGGTGACCACCAAGTACGGCATGCTCAAGACCGACCATATTCTGTTCATCGCCTCGGGTGCTTTTCATCTGGCCAAGCCCTCGGACCTGATCCCCGAGCTGCAGGGGCGATTGCCCATTCGGGTGGAGCTGGGCGCACTCACAGCGCAAGACTTTATTCGCATCCTGACCGAGCCCGATGCCTCGCTCACGGAGCAATATACGGCGTTGATGGCGACCGACGGCCTGGAGCTGGAGTTCGCGGACGACGGTGTGCGGCGTATCGCCGAGGTGGCGTGGCAGGTCAACGAAAAAACCGAGAACATCGGCGCGCGTCGCCTGCATACGGTGATGGAGCGTTTACTCGAGACGGTTTCGTTCGAAGCGGCCGACCGCACGGGTGAGAAGATCACGGTGAATGCGGGCTACGTCGACGCGCATCTCGCGGACCTCGCCGGCGACGAAGACCTGGCGCGTTATATTCTTTAATTCAGCCATGGCGCCATCGCGCGCGCCGCGTCGACGGCGCCGGGGTCTTGAAATTCGTACGAGCGTCCCCATTTTAATTTATGTCGATAGTGGTCGATTGCCCGCCACCGAGGAGGCGGTTGTCGCAGCGGGGCGGGCAACCGGGTAAATTGAATTATCTTTTGTCATGAAGGAGGTCAAGATGACTACGCTGGTACCTATGACAAGGAGCCGTAACCGACTGGGATGGTTTGATGATGAGTTCGATGACATCTTCGAGGGCTTTTTGCGGCCGATGCGGGTGCTCGAGGACGGGCCGCAGCGCGGTCTGGTCCCGGCGGTAGACGTCCGCGAGGACGACAACGAGTATACCGTTCGCGCGGAGCTGCCGGGTGTCAAGAAGGAAGACATCAATGTCACTCTGGAAGACGGTGTACTGACCATCAGCGGCGACAGCAAGAGCGAGACCGAGGAGAAGAAAGGCGGTCGTGTTATCCGCCAGGAACGGCGCTACGGCAAGTACATGCGCAGCCTGCGGCTGGGAACGCAGGTCGATGAGCGCAAGACCAAGGCCAAGTACAAGGATGGTGTGCTCGAGCTCGTGCTGCCGAAGGCGGAGTCTGTCAAGCCGAAGCGCATCGCCGTGGACATCGGTTAACTCGGTTCCACGTGCTGGGAAATTTCAAAGAAGGCCGCGTATGCGGCCTTTTTTTTGCCCGCAAGGAGCCGTTGCGCCTAACCTGAATACTTCACCGCTGAGCACACGGAGGACGCAGAGCAAGGGCGATTCAAACGGTTTTGGCCTGATCTCAAAAGGGTTACGGTGTCGCACTTTGCACCGCGGGCCGCTTACCGCGGCTGCTGTTTACGTTTAGATTATTTCGCTCTGTGCTCTGGTGTGAGTTCATGCAATATTCGCGCTCGGTGCGGCAGCCGCCGTCCTCGCGGGACGATGCGCCTGCGCAGGATACAATGCTTAAGGTGAGTGCGAGGTGCCCCTGGGCCACACGACGGCGGTTGGCGCGCGCCTACAGGCTGACTTCGTATCCGAAATGCGGTAACTTGCATGCGAGTCACTTAGGCGAGCAGCGGACTAGCAGCAAAGCACCATGACCCTTTCTCCAAAATCGGCTACAGAACGTGCACAGGTACTGATAGAGGCCTTGCCCTATATTCAGAGGTTTTCGGGCAAGACGCTCGTCATCAAGTACGGCGGTAACGCCATGGTGGACGAGCGCCTGAAGCACGGATTCGCGCGTGATGTCGTCCTGATGAAACTCGTGGGCATGAACCCGGTTGTGGTCCACGGCGGGGGCCCGCAGATCGGCGAGTTTCTGCAGCGGCTCGGAAAGGAGTCTCGCTTCGTTGAGGGCATGCGGGTGACCGATCGCGAAACCATGGACGTCGTGGAAATGGTGCTCGGCGGCTTGGTGAACAAAGAGATCGTCAGCCTCATCAGCCATCATGGTGGCAAGGCGGTGGGCCTCTCGGGTAAGGATGGTGGCCTGATCCGCGCGAAGAAGCTGGTGATGGAGAGCCCGAGTAATAACATGGACAAGGTGCCAAGCGAGATAATCGATATTGGCCATGTCGGCGAGGTCCATGCGATTGATCCAGAGATCGTGGCGTTGCTCGACGGGCGGGACTTCATTCCGGTCATCGCTCCCATCGGAGTAGACAACGACGGTCGAACCTATAACATCAATGCAGATTCCGTCGCCGGCAAGCTGGCAATTACATTGCAGGCAGAGAAGCTGATTCTTCTTACCAATACGCCGGGTATCCTAGATAAGGAAGGCAAGCTGGTAACAGGCTTGTCGGCCAGGGAAATTGACGCGCTCATTGCCGATGGAACGATTCAGGGCGGCATGCTGCCGAAAGTGCGTTGCGCGCTCGATGCCGTCAACAGTGGTGTGCGCGCCGCAACCATTGTCGATGGACGCGTGGACCACGCGTTGTTGTTAGAGACCTTCACCGATCAAGGTGTGGGGACGCTCATAAAGTCTTGACTGCAGTAGAAAGCTCGCCGTGGGCTGCCAGCGACCGCCGCGACCTGAACGAGCAGCGATCTGGGCATAGCAAGCGGCAAGCGGGGGTCACTGGACACCAAACCTCAACAGTACAACCAACGGTAGCGAGTGGGTCCCGCCGGAAAAAGCGGATGGATTAGCCTTCGCACGGCTTGACGTCTGGCGCTCGCGTGTGCGGTTCCGCTGCGCTCCACCCTGACCGGCCAGGTTTGGCGGCGCATAGTCCGGAGATGCGGAAATGAAGCTCATCGATTTCAGCACGCTGACTTTTGACGTGGTCGGCACATTGATCGACTTCGAAAACGGCATGCTTCGTTGGCTCCGGCCGCATCTCGCACGCCACGGGCTTGAGCAGGACGACGAGGCGATATTGACCGAATTTGCGGTGGCGGAGAATAACTGCCAACATCAGGTCCCGGCGACGCCGTTCACGGACATGCTGCCCTTGATTTACCGGCACATGGCGGAAAAATGGGACATCGTCTTCGAGGATCATGATGGCGAGAGTTTTCACGATTCCATCCGACGGTGGCCACCTTTCCCCGATACGGTGGAGGCGCTGAAAGAGCTCAAGACCTATTACCGCCTGGTGGCGGTGACCAACGCGGATGCCTGGGCACTCGTGCACATGAGCGCGAACATGGGGAGTCCGTTCGACGAGCAGATTAGCTGCGACCAAGTCGGCATCAACAAACCGAGCGCGCGTGTTTTCGATTATGTCCTGGAACGGCTGGCCCCGCTGGGGGCGAGCAAGACGGACATTTTGCATACGGCCCAGAGCCAGTATCACGACATCGTGCCGGCGGCGCGCGATACGGGTTGGCCACGATGTGGATTGAGCGACGGCACGATAGACCCGGTTCCGGCGCGACGCCGGCGCCTGCAAGCGTGGTGAAGTCGATTTTGCATGCGACCAGCCTGGCCGATTTCGTGCGGCAGTTTCGCGAGGCGAGGACGGGCTAGCCGACGCGCCTTGTGCGTCATGCGGATCAATCGAGCGGAGACAAGGACGGTCGTGATCCGGTTTTTCCAGCGTGCCGCTACGTTCGTGTGTGTCGAGTGTCAACCGAAGCGCGCATTGAACAGCCATAAGCCCACACTGCCGAGAACGAAAACCGCAGCGAGATAGAGCAATGCCCACAGGCGGTAGCGCCGGTGGTCGATCAGCACCGAGAGGCCGATTGGTTCGGTTGTCCTCGGCAGCGTAAAAAAAGTGCGATTTAACTTGACTCGAGTATCGCCCTCCACCCACTATTTGTTCTTCGGGCCAATAACCGTGATCGCCCGCGCCAGTGCTATGCTACCCTGCGGGCCGCTCCCCAATAACAC
>FXBF010000805.1_pt1 | contig 10947 bp, 9 predicted proteins | sample 5335321 | NCBI WGS metagenome assembly FXBF01 (sample SAMEA103928391, study PRJEB20085) | sediment metagenome | isolation source: sediment | reverse complement strand
GCTGAGGCACACCTTTCGTGACACAGCCGCGAGCAGCGGTGAGCACGGCCAGGGACGTGCCTATCGACCAGCGCTCCTGAGCGCACCCGACCGGATTCAGAAACGCTTGCGCGACATCGAGGTTCGATCGGGAGCGCTCGAGAATCTCGACGTCGACCTGATCGCGGTTCCCGCGCCCGCAGCGCTCGCCGGACCGCCGGCCATCTTGGACGGGTGGCTCGGAGGCGTCATCGACCGGTGCTTGGAGCAGGGCGTGTACCGGGGCAAAGCGGACGAAACGAGTTTCTTCCCGAGTCCGCCCGGCCATTCGCACGTGCTTCTCGTCGGCGTCGGCGGGGGCGCCGGCTCCGGTGATGCCGAGCCTCCGACGGCTTCCCAGATGCGTGCGGCGGCAGGTGTTGCGGTGCGCTTCTGCCGCGAGCACCGGCTCTCCTCGCTAGCCTTTCTGTTGCCCGAGGCCGCCGCCCGGGCCGAATCGGTGCAGGCGGCCGCCGAAGGGCTGACGCTCGGCGACTTTTCATACGACGCTCTACGAGCGCAAGAGACACGCTCCGAGCGGCCGGCGCCCTCTCAGGCGCTCATCTGGTCCGAGGAAGCCGCGCCCGGAGCCGAGGCAGCCGCCTCGACCGGCCGGACCATCGCCGACGCTCAGAACTTCGCGCGCGATCTCGTGTCGCGGCCCGGCAACGTGGTCACCCCTATCCGGCTTGCGGAGGAGGCGGAGGCGCTGGGCGAGCGCGGCATCGCCGTCCAGGCGTGGAGCGCGGAGAAGCTTCGTGAGGAAGGCTTCGGCGCCCTGCTGGCCGTGTCGAAGGGCTCCGAGGAGCCTCCGCGCTTTGTCATACTGGAGCACCGCGGCGAGGGAGGATCGCCGATCGTGCTCGTGGGCAAGGGAATCACCTTCGACAGCGGCGGCATATCGCTCAAGCCCTCCAAGGGCATGGAAGAGATGAAGTACGACATGGCCGGAGCGGCGGCTGTGCTCGGCGCCATGCGGGCGCTGGCCGATCTGGGAGCCCCCCGTCGGGTCGTCGCCCTGATACCCACAGCGGAGAACCTCCCCTCGGGCAACGCCGTCAAACCGGGCGACGTGATCCGTGGTGTCTCGGGCCGGTCGATCGAGATCGTGAACACCGATGCCGAGGGCCGGCTGGTCCTCTCCGACGCGCTGAGCTATGCGACCCGCCTCGGTCCCTCCTCCATCGTGGATGTCGCGACCCTCACGGGCGGCTGTGTCGTCGCGCTCGGGCGGCACGCCGCCGGGCTGATGAGCAACGACGACGAGCTGGCACGTGCCCTGGATGAGGCATCGGGACGATCGGGCGAGCGCGTCTGGCGACTCCCCCTCTGGCCGGAGTACCGAAAGCAGTTGGATTCGGACATCGCCGACATCAAGAACAGCGGCGGGCGAGAGGCGAGCCCGATCACGGCCGCGTACTTCCTTAAGGAGTTCGTGGAGAACGTCCCGTGGGCGCATTTGGACATCGCCGGCACCGCCTGGGCCGACGAGGCCCGTGGCCATCAGCCGAAGGGCGCGACGGGCGCCGGCGTACGGCTCCTCGTGGAATGGGTGCGAGGCGCTCGCTGACGGCGCACGGCCTGATCGCCGTGTGGACAGCCGTTTCACTGCTGGCCGCTACGCGACCCGCTGTCGCACAGGAGGATCGCCCGATTCCGCCTCCCGACAGCGCGAGAGCCGACTCCACCCGTCTTCCCGAGGGTGTCGAGATCCTGCCCGACAGCACGCGCATCGACTTCCCGCCGGGAGCCGAGGAGGAAGCTCCGGAGCCGGGGGAGGCGAAGCGCGTCCCGGGATATCCGGAGGTCTCGGCGCTTCCCGATTCGAGCTTCTCCTACGAAGTGCGGGAGTGGAGCCGGGAGGAGGTGATCGCCTCGAACGCGTTGAGCCTCATCGGTTTTCTCGAGGACGTGATGCCCGGTTTCACGACCGTGCGCGCCAACTACTTCAACGGGGCGCATCAGCTGACGGACGGACCCTTCGGCGCCGGGTTCGTTCGAGTCCTGGTCGACGGCCGGGAGGAGCCACCTCTGGAATCCGGCGAGGACGATCTCATTCGGTTTCCGCTCGTATACCTGGACAAGGTGCGTGTACGGCGGAGTTCCTCGGGGTTCATCGTCGAGATCTTCACACGCCGCCAGAACGAGCCCAGAGCGTACGCCCGCATCGGCGGAGGGACCGGCACCCCGAAGCTGGACCTGGTCAGCGGGATATTCAGCAACGGGTGGGGAAGTGCGGTCACGGTGGCCGCGGCGTTCGATGTCCTGAACGTGAGGAGCGGAGACCTGGTGTCTGACCGGCTCGACTTTTGGGCCACACTCGCCTGGATGCCGAGCAGCAATCGTACGGGGTTCCAGCTTCAGTGGAAGAGCCAGAGCATCGACCGTCTCGGTGACGACTCCGCGGAGCTGAAACGCCGCGACGTGGCCTTCACCGGCCGCAGTCAGATCTCGTCGACCCTGGTCGCCGATCTCGCTCTTAGCAGCACGGCGCTCACACTGGTCGACTCGCAGCTCGTGGAGGTCAACCGGGCGGGGGTCGCCGTTACCGGTTCCCCTCGCTGGGGATTCGCTCGGGCGGAGATGGCCGTCCAGGGCGGCGGGCCTGCGTACCCGAGCGTGGCCGGCGGCATCACGGCGGGAGTGCGGATCGCGAGGCTGCTTGGCTTGGACGTGGAGGTCGAGGGCTCCAAATGGGACGGTTTCGATGCCGGCTCGGTGCGTGGAGGTCTGGCGATCGGGCCGTTCACCTCCGCCGCTCTGGTGATCCGTGCCGGCGGTGCGACGGGAACCCGGGGCGTGTCCAGGCCGCTCTCGGGCGCGGCCGACTCGCTCTCGTTCGACGCCTTCACGAGCGGCTTGGGCCTCAGCCTGGGCCCCTACGACCTGGGTGCGCGACTGTCCTTTCAGAGCGTCAGCCGTCAGCTTCCGTTTGGGACCGCGTTCGACGCAGCGCTCCAGCCGGGCCCCGGCGTGGACGTCAAGGCGTTCGAGGGCGAGCTGAGCGGTCCGATCGTGCCCCTGGGTGTCTTGATCAAGGGCTTGAACCCCCTTGTGATCACGGGATTCTGGCGGCACCAGACGACGTCGGACGACGCCCAGGCCATCTACCTGCCGGTCGATGTCGCGCGGGGCCGGCTGGGCTTCAACCAGAGGTTTTTCAAGGGAGACCTGCTCGTGCAGCTGGGGCTCGGCTTCCTCTACCGCAGCGCCATGCTCTCCTCGGCGCCCGGAGTTCCGAACCCGCTCCCCGTGCCCGAACAGCGTCGCCTGAACCTCGACTTGCTGCTGCAGGTCAAGGATTTCCAGATCTGGCTTCGCGCCGACAACCTGACGCGCACTGATGATGAGGACGTGGTGGGCTTTCCGTATCCGCGGACCCTCACGCTCTTCGGCGTAAAATGGGAGTTTTTCAACTGACGCGAGCCACGCGATAGGTTGGAACGCCAGCGATGATACGAAGCATGACCGGATTCGGCTCAGCGAGCCGCGAGTTCCCGGGGGGCACGCTCACGGTAGAGCTCAAGTCCGTCAACCACCGTCACCTCAACATTTCGTTCCGGCTGCCGCCGGGAGCCGACGCGTGGGAGTCCGAGCTGCGAGCTCGACTGGGCCGGCGAGTCCGCCGCGGCCAAGTGAGCTTCTTTGTGCTGGCCGAGGCGGCCCCGGGGAGCGGCGGCGAATGGCGGATGGACCGCAAGCGGGTCATGGCCTCCCTGGAAGCGCTGCGAGCGCTCCAGGAGGAGTACGACCTTCCGGGCGAGATCGACCTCTCCCTGGTTGTGCGCACGGCCGGGGACCTCCTGCGCCAGGAGCGGATGGATGAGCTTGGCTGGGTGGACGGCGATATGCTCGGCGCCGTCGTCGACGATGCCGTCTCCCAGCTCGTCGGCATGAGAGACGTCGAGGGAAGGCGCCTCGAAGATGATCTGTTGGCCAGTCTCGACGGCGTGGATGGCAGGCTGGACGAGGTGGAGCGACTGACGCCCGAGCGCTTGGAGCGGGAGCACGAGCGCCTCAGGCGCGCGGTAGCAGAGCTGGCTGGGAAGGTCCGCCTGGACGAGGGGCGACTGGAGCAGGAGATGGCCATCATCGCGGACCGGTGGGACATCTCGGAGGAGCTCGTCCGGGCTCGGGCCCACGTCGCCGCTTTCCGCGAGCTGCTCGCCTCGGAGGCTGCCGAGCCGGTCGGCAAGCGACTCTCGTTCCTCCTTCAGGAGATGAATCGGGAGATCAACACCGTGGGGTCCAAGGCGAACGATGCACGGATCTCCAGTCACGTCGTCGAGCTCAAGAACGGTCTCGAACGGCTGCGCGAGCAGGTGGAAAACGTCGAGTGAAGGAGGCCGGGCTTCCCATCGACCACACCTATCCGCTCGTTCTGGCGGGCCCCTCGGGAAGCGGCAAGACGACGGCGGTTCGTGAACTGCTGCACCGGCGAAGCGACCTCCGGTTCTCCGTCTCCGCCACGACGAGAGCTTCCCGCCCCGGAGAGCGGGATGGGGTCGACTACGTTTTTCTCGAGAGGGCCGACTTCGAGCGGATGCGCGACCGTGGGGAGCTGCTCGAGTGGGCGGAGGTCCACGGCGAGCTGTACGGCACGCCCAGCGAGAACCTAGAAGGAGCGAGAGCGCAGGGAACCCACCTGGTTCTCGACATCGACGTGCAGGGAGCCCGTTCCGTACGGAACGCGGTTCCCGATGCCGTGACCATCTTCCTTCTCCCGCCGCGCGGCGCCTGGCTCTCCCGGCTGCGCGCCCGGGGGAGCGAGACTCCCTCGACGCTGCTGCTGCGGCTCCGCACGGCAGCCGAGGAGCTCGGCGCGGCCAGAGAGTTCGACTACGTGCTCGTGAACGAGGACCTCGGAGAAACGGTGGACCGCGTGGAGGCGATTCTGAACGCCGAGGAATCACGCGTGGGACGAGTGGGTAACGAGTTGAACCGGTTCGTGTCGGTGTTGGAGATGGAGATTGCTGTCGCGCAGGCCGAAGCGGTGGAACCTGAAGAAGCCGACAACGAGGGAACAGGAGATACCCAATGAAGGTGTTTACGCCGAAAGAAGTCGCCGAGACAGCGTCCAACAAGTATCTGGGCGTGCTCGTGGCGGCGAAGTACGCTCGCGAGCTGAACGCGCTTCCGCTCGAGCGCTAGCCGTACGGTGCCGTGAAGCTCACGACGCTGGCCCTCGATGCCCTCACCTCGGGGCAGCTCGAGTATCGCCTCGTGACCAAGGGCCGGCCGGGTCTCGATTAGCGACTAGCGCGGCCCCAGACGCTTACCGCCGAGCACAGCACAGTGCGTCCGTTCGACGACCGCCACGTTCTTGTGGTGGTGACCGGTGGCATCGCCGCCTATAAGACGGCCTACCTCGTACGCCGACTGCGGGAGGCGGGCGCCGTGGTTGACGTCGTGCTGACGCGGAGCGCCGAAAGGTTTGTGGGTCGAGCCACGTTCGAGGGGCTCACCGGCAGACCGATCGGCACGAGCCTGTGGGAACGACCGCTCGCCCACATCGACTTGGGGTGCCGGGCCGGGGTCGCGATCGTCGCGCCGGCGACCGCGGATTTTCTGGCCAAGCTGGCGACGGGGCAGGCCGACTCGCTGGCTGCGGCCACTCTGCTCGCCGCGCCTTGTCCGGTGCTGCTCTGCCCGGCCATGAACCAGCGGATGTGGAAGCATCCGGCGACGCAACGCAACGTGGACACGCTCCGTGAGCTCGGCCTCTGGATGGTCGGACCGGATGTGGGCGATCTGGCGGAGGGAGAGGTTGGCATCGGCAGAATGTCGGAGCCCGTGGAGATCCTTGCGGTTGCCGGGCGTCTGCTGGAGGAGCAGAGCTTGAAAGGGCGCAAGGTGGTTGTCACTGCAGGTCCCACCCGGGCGCCGATCGACCCCGTCCGATACGTTGGTAACCGCGCATCGGGACACATGGGTCAGGCCCTGGCGGCCTCCGCCTGGCGACGTGGAGCCAGCGTGACGCTCGTCAGCGGGCCGACCGCGCGCCCGCATCCACACGGACCGCACGTGATCGAGGTGGACACGGCCGAGGAGATGCTGGATGCGTTGAGCGAAGCCCTCGAGGAGGCCGATCTTCTTCTGATGGCCGCCGCGGTCTCGGACTTCCGGGTACCCTCACCGAGCGATTCGAAGATCAAGAAAACGGGCGGGAATCTGGAACTCCATCTCGTAGCCGGTCCCGATCTCCTGAAGGAGACACGGGCGGCGCGCGACCGCCGTGGGATCGTCACGCTGGGCTTCGCCCTGGAGACCGACACGCCGATCGAGAACGGCAGGGAGAAGCTGGCCTCCAAGGGTGTGGACTTCATAGCCGTGAACGAGGTCGGGGACCCCGAGGCCGGCTTCGAGGTGCCGACGAACCGGATCACCCTGCTGGATCGGTGGGGCGAGGCGGTGGAACTGCCGGTCCTGCCGAAGGAGGAGGTCGCCGACCGCCTCCTGGATCGAATCGAAGCACGATTTGACTGACTTTCGCGAGCCCCTGCGCCGTTACGTCGAGACGCGTATCTCTCTGGGCGAGCCGCCGTTGATCTTCCGAGGGCTCTCTCGACGGGATGCCCTCGACGCCGCAGCCAGCCAGCCTCCGGCGGCGGTATCCACGAAGGAGGCGGAGCTCGTTCGCCTGGCGAAAGAGGGTACGGCAGAGGGGATTCGCGAGCTGGACTTTGATGCCCTGGGCGAGGTGGCGAAGGCATGCACCCGGTGCCCGCTGCACGAGACTCGCCAGAACGTCGTCTTCGGGGAAGGCGATCCGGAGGCACGGGTGTTGTGTGTGGGCGAGGCGCCGGGGGCAGTCGAGGACGATACGGGACGTCCGTTCGTAGGGCGCGCCGGGCAGCTGCTGGACCTCCTGCTGTTGTCCGTCGGCCTCCGGCGCGACGAGGTTTACATCTGCAACGTGCTCAAGTGCCGACCGCCGGGTAACCGGAATCCGAGCCCGGAAGAGATTGCGCCTTGCTCGCCGTTCCTTCTTCGGCAGATCGAGTTGATCGACCCGGAGGTCGTAGTGGCGTTCGGGTCCTTCGCGGCGCAGACGCTGCTTTCCACGCGAGACTCGATCGGTCGGTTGCGGGGACGCACGCACGTGTACGGACGGTACCCTCTGGTCGTGACGTACCACCCGGCAGCCTCCCTGCGGAACCCCGGCTGGAAGCGACCGACCTGGGAGGACCTCCAGCTGGTGCGGCGAATCCTGGATGGTGACTCTCCCTTCGCTTCTGGGCCGGCGGCCGACGAGCTGTCCCTGAACCTGCGGCCGTGACGCGAGCACGGTGACCGACTCGATGCTCTCCGACCGATCCCTCGCCCTCGAGGCGGCGGACGTCGTCGCCGGGCGCCAGCCCCCGTGGTCCCCGGAGGCCGAGGCCTCGATTCTCGGCGGCATGCTGATCGACGGCGACGCGGTGGCCGTGGCGATCGAGCTCGTCGATGACGCGGCGTTCTACCGGGAGGGCAACCGGCGGATCTTCCGGGCGATGATGCGGCTTTATGGCCGCGGGGATGTCATCGACCCGGTCACGCTTTCGGATGAGCTCAAGTCCGCCGGCGAGCTAGAGGGCTCGGGCGGGATGGAGTACGTCGCGCGGCTCGTCGACGCGGTTCCCACGGCGGCCAACATCGAGTACCACTGCCGGATCCTCCGCGACAAGGCGGTCCTGCGCCGTCTGATTGAGGAAGCGACGGAGATCATCCGAGACGCGCACCAAACCGCGGCCGGGACTGCCCAGGAGACCCTCGATCGGGCGGAGCAGCGAGTCTTCCACATCTCCCAGGCGGCCAGCCGCCGGGGCTTCGTCTGGATCAAGGAGATACTCTGGCCCACGTTCGAGCGCATCGAAGAGCTCCAGCGGAGCCCGGGCTCGGTCACCGGCGTGCCGACGGGCTTCGCGGACCTGGACCGCCTCACCGCCGGGTTCCAGCCCTCTGACCTGATCGTGGTGGCGGGACGTCCGTCGATGGGGAAGACGGCGCTCGCCCTCAACTTCGCCCAGCATGCAGCCATCGAGCAGGAGAGCGCGGTCGCGATCTTCTCGATGGAGATGTCCAAGGAGTCGCTGGTTCAGAGGCTTCTTTGTGCGGAGGGACGCGTCGACTCGGGCCGGCTGCGCCGTGGACGGCTGGAGGACGACGAGTACGGCCGGTTGGCCACGGCGGCCGGCCTGCTCAACACGGCGCCGATCTGGATCGATGACACACCGGCCATCTCCGTGCTCGAAGTTCGGGCCAAGGCGCGGCGGCTGCGAGCCGAGGTTGATCTGAAGTTGGTGATCGTGGACTACCTTCAGCTGATGGCGGGCCCCAGAGGGGTCGAGAACCGGCAGCAGGAGATCAGCGCGATCTCCCGCTCGCTCAAAGCCGTGGCGAAGGAACTCGAGGTTCCAGTGATCGCACTCTCCCAGCTTTCTCGAGCGCCCGAGCAGCGCACCGACCACCGCCCGGTGCTCGCCGACCTTCGGGAATCCGGCGCGATCGAGCAGGACGCGGACCTCGTGCTTTTCATCTATCGCGAGGAGGTGTACAAGGGGCCGGTCGACCGCGACGGGAACTCACTGGAAGGCAAGGCAGAGTTGATCATCGGGAAGCAAAGAAACGGTCCCACGGGCGAGGTTCCCCTGTACTTCCACAAGCAATATACGCTGTTCGATTCGCGTTCCGATCGTGATGAGCCGTTCTGACCCGAGCCGCCCCGAACCGAGCCGCCCGGACAGACGTCCCATCGGGTGGTGAGCCGCTCGGGCAGGGTTCGGCCTGCGTCGGCTGGCTTCTTTTGCCGTTCCTGCGGCCACGAGAGCTTGAGGTGGGAAGGCCGCTGTCCGGCGTGCGGTGACTGGAACACGCTCGTTGAGGCCCCCGCAGGGGTAGGGAAGTCCCGTGAGCGGTTCCACCCGGGCGGCCGCAGCTCCATGGCGGCCCCGCTGTGCGACGCCGTCGCATCCGAGGCCGGTCGGCTCCTGCTGGACATCGGCGACCTCGACCTCGTTCTGGGCGGTGGACTGGTGTCCGGATCGGTTGTCCTGCTCGGCGGGTCCCCGGGGATCGGCAAGTCCACCCTGCTGCTCCAGGCCGCCGCTTCGGTCCAGCGTACCGGAGGCAGCGCCCTCTACGTCTCGGGCGAGGAGTCCGCGCCGCAGGTCCGGCTGCGCGCGGAGCGCATCGGCGGAACGGCTCTCAACGTAATCTTCTTCGGCGCTACGGGGGTGGAAGAGGTGCTCCGCGTGGCCAATTCGGCCAGCCCGGACTTCCTCGGAGTGGACTCGATCCAGACGCTATCGAGCGAGGCAACCGACTCGGCGCCCGGCACGGTGAGTCAGGTACGCGAGTGCGCCGCGGCGCTCCAGGCGTTTGCCAAGTCGAGCGGGACGCCGGTGGTCATCGTGGGTCACGTGACCAAGCAGGGAGGGCTCGCCGGACCGAGGACGCTGGAGCATGTCGTGGATGCCGTGCTGCACCTCGAAGGAAGCCGCGGTCGTGAGCACCGCCTTCTTCGCGCCACGAAGAACCGGTTCGGAAGCGTGGATGAGATCGCCGTGTTCCGGATGGCCGGGACGGGGTTGGCTCCGGTCGACAACCCGTCGGAGGTCTTCCTGAGTCAAGCGGGTGGGGTCAGCGGCTCGGCGGTCGCCGTGACGTTCCAGGGCTCACGTCCGCTTCTGGCCGAGGTTCAGTGTCTGACGGCCCGCAGCCGCTTCGGCGTTCCCCAGAGAACGACCAGCGGCTTCCCACCTCGTCGGCTCGCGCTGCTGCTGACCGTCCTCGAGCGCCGGGCAGGCGTGCAGGCGATCGAGCGCGATGTCTTCGTCAACGTGGTCGGCGGGCTGCGCTTGTCCGATCCGGCCGCGGATCTGGCCGTGGTGGCGGCTCTCGTTTCGGCCGAATCGGACCGCACTATCGGTAGCCGCGCGATCATAGGGGAGGTCGGTCTCGGTGGGGAAGTACGGGCCGTTCCGCGGCTCGAGCTCCGTCTCGCCGAGGCTCGGAAGCTGGGGATCGAGGAAGCTATCGTCCCGGCGACGGCCCTCCCCGAGACGGTGACGCGCGACGTCACCGGCGCCGCCGGGGCGTCGCAGGCGTTTCGTCTGGTCACCGTCTCGCACGTGCGGGAGTTGGCCGAAAGGATCGCGTGAGGAAGTACCGAGAGGTCCGATCCAAGGCGCGGGATCCGATCGATTGGGAAAAAAGCGTGGCCGCCGCGATGGAGGCGCTGGAGAAAGGTGAGCTCCTCGTCCACCCGACGTCCACCGTGTACGGGATCGGCGGCGCGGTGAGCCGTGTGCTGGACGCCGAGGTGAATCGGCTCAAGAGCCGGTCACCGGACCAGAGTCTCGTCAGGCTCGCGGGAAGTGCCGAGACGCTGCGCCGCCAACTTCGGGGTGCCGAATGGGATGGCCGGGCGGAGCGCCTCGCCACCGAGTTCTGGCCGGGGCCGCTTACGCTGGTGCTGGACGATGGATCGGAGGCCGGAGTGGCCGTGCGGGTGGACGGACACCCGCTCCTGCTCGTCATCCTGGGCCGATGGCGATCACTCATGACCTCGAGCAGCCTGAACCGCCAGGGGGAACCGCCGGCCACGGACGGGGCCGGGGCGCGGCGCGTTCTCGAGGCGCTTCCCGAGCCGAGCGTGCCGGTCACGTTTCTCTGCGCGGGGGCGCTCGCACGCTCCGCCACCTCGACCATCGTGTCTCTCCGAGGAGCGGGACCGTCGATTCTCCGCGAAGGGTCGATCGATCGCCGCCGGATCGCCCGCTGTCTGGGAGAAGCGCTCTGAGCGCCGTCGCCGACGTCCGGGCGGGTGCGCCACTGCGCCTCCTTTTTCTTTGCACGGGCAACACCTGCCGCAGTCCCCTCGCTGAGGTGATCGCCCAGGACGAGGCATCCCGCCGCGGGCTCGAGTTGGAGGTCGGCTCGGCGGGG
>FXBF010000804.1_pt1 | contig 10953 bp, 6 predicted proteins | sample 5335321 | NCBI WGS metagenome assembly FXBF01 (sample SAMEA103928391, study PRJEB20085) | sediment metagenome | isolation source: sediment | reverse complement strand
CCCGCTAGGGGCCGCGCCAGGGACGGTGCGGCTCAAAGGAACCGAAAGAAAAGGCACCCCAGACTCTGCGCCCCGCATGTAAACCCCACCTGCGGGGTTCCCTCGCTCGGCGCTTGGCTCAGAAGGTTCGCCCAAGGGACATTCCCTGTCCCTGGGGCGAACGCGGGGGTCCTTCCCCCGCCACTTCGTGCTTGAACTTCGCCTTCACGCCTCGCTTCGGCTTGAGTAAGGGGGATTAAAAGCAAGACCAATGCAACCCAATACGGGCTGTGTGCTGGTCGGCGAGGGTCGCGGTTTGTGTGGTTTTATGCGCCCTGGTCAAGCCGAGCCCCGGGCGAAGACGAAGAGCGGCATTTTGTTTTAGTATTTTTTGAGCGCCTTTCGCCGAGCCGAGCGCCGAGGAAGACGAAGAGCGGGCCGGAACGGGCGCGGAACGGATTCCGCGCGTCCAGGCCAGGCACAGGGAATGTGCCTTGCCTGGACCCCCTGAGACGACGAGGCGTGAAGGGCGCCCGCTGGTTTTGCGGGCGATGGCGCAGGCGCAGATGGCTTTGGGAACTTTGGCCGAAACCAAAGTTCCTCGTCTGCCGGGACGAGGCCCGGCTAATATACGTCGCCGCTAGGCGATACCGGAACTGTGCATCCTAGATCGCCTGTTCCCCAGGCGATCCTAAGCCCCTCCTTTCCTGGAGCCGTGCGCGACGCGTTGCGCGCTAGCCCGCCTGGGGCTGGTTCGCGCTCGTCAACTTCCGCTCGGGTAAAGATGGCAACAGGCGTAATGCGTCTTGCTGAAGCGCGCCTGTCCAGGATAGCTCTGCTTACAAACCGCCGTCGCCTCGGGGCAACGCGGGTGGAAGTGGCAGCCTGTCGGCGGTGCGCTCGGCGATGGAATATCACCCTCAAGCCGAATCACCGGTCGTTGCGAGCTCGGCTCGGTCGCGGGAACCGCCGATAACAACGCGCGCGTGTAAGGATGCCGCGGAGACTCGAGCACCTCGTCAGCGCGACCGGATTCGACCACGCGACCGAGATACATCACCGTCACATCGTGCGCCAGATACTCCACGACCGACAGATCGTGGGTGATAAACAAAAAGCTCAATCCCAGCGTGCCCTGCAGCTCCTTGAGCAAATTCAGGATCTGCGCCTGCACCGAGACATCGAGTGCACTGGTCGGCTCATCGCACACAATCAGCTTCGGATCCAAGGCAAGTGCCCGGGCGATGCTGATACGCTGGCGTTGACCGCCAGAAAACTCATGCGGGTAACGTTGCACTGTATCACCCGGCAATCCGACCCGTTCGAGCAGCTTTTCCACACGTGCAAGCCGCTGCTGGCGATGGCTGCGAGCGTCCAGGGCACGAATCCCCTCTGCCACGATATCGCCCACCAGCATTCGCGGATTCAGGGACGCAACCGGGTCCTGAAAAATAATCTGCAACTCATGACGTAACCGTCGAAGACTACCCACCGACAATCGCGTCAGCTCCTGCTCGGCAAACATGACGCTGCCGGCGGTCGGGCGAATCAACTGCAAGATCCCCTTGCCGACTGTGGTCTTGCCGCAGCCCGATTCGCCGACCAACGCCAGCGTGCGGCCCGTGGCAATCGCCAGCGACACCCCGTCAACCGCCTTCACGCATCCCACGACCCGGCGTAACACGCCCCGGTGGATAGGAAAATGCACCTTGAGGTCACTTACTTGCAACAAGGCCTGTGTTCGAGACGCGATCGGTGCCACGGCTTGTATCGTTGCGGGTGGCTGCGCCGCCACCGTCGGTTGCGGCTGCCCGACTTCCTCGGGGTCGAGCAGGTGGCAGCGGACCCCTCGAGCACCGCGCTCGATCCAGCGCGGTTTGTCCGTGCGACAGCGCTCCCAGGCACGATCACACCGATCTACGAACCGGCACCCGGGAAACGTCGCCCGCAACGATGGAACACTGCCCGAGATCACCTCCAGCGTGTGACCGCGTCGGCCTCGTCCGGGAATGGATCGAAACAGCTTTTGCGCGTAGGGATGCAGCGGTTGGGCAAAAAACTCTTCTCTGCGCGCGATCTCGACAATCTGGCCCGCATACATGACCGCCACACGGTCCGCGACAGTGGCGACTACGCCCAGATCATGCGTGATGAGCAGGATGCCCATGCCACTGCGTTGTTGCAAATCCTGGAGCAACGCCAGGATTTGCGCTTGTATCGTCACGTCCAGGGCGGTCGTTGGTTCATCGGCAATCAACAGGTCGGGCCCGCCTGCCAACGCCATGGCGATCATCACCCGTTGCTTCATTCCTCCGGACAGCTGATGTGGATACTCCCAGTAGCGACGTTCGGGATCAGCGATACCAACGGCCTTGAGCAGCGCTATGGCGCGCGCACGGCGCGCCTGCGCGCCGATATTCGCCTTGTCCGGCAGCGCCTCGTGTATTTGGCTGCCTACGGTCAACACCGGATTCAACGACGTCTGTGGCTCCTGAAACACCATTGCGATGCGCCTGCCGCGCAGCCTGCGCATCTCGCGCTCGGGCAGGCGCAAGATGTCCTGCCCCCCCAAAACGACCTCACCCGATACGATACGGCCAGCCGGCTGCGGCACCAGCTGTAACAGTGAGAGCGCGCCGATCGATTTGCCGCAACCGGATTCGCCCAGAAGGGCAAGCGTCTCGCCACGCGCGATGTCGAACGAGACACCATCGACGGCACGCACAATACCCTCCGGCGTGTCGAACCAGGTTTTTAAATCTTTCACTTTGAGTAGGGGTTGAACCATAACTCAGCTGCCGGTCGTTACACGGAGCAGGTGCCACGAGTAGCCGGTGGCTGGGAAAAACATACTCGGAGCTTTCGCGATCGACGTAGCTCCTCGCGACGCGTCACTTGCAACTGCGGTCGAACCACTCGCTACTTGGAACCCGCTACATGCGCAATCGTGGATCAAACGCATCCCTCACCGCGTCGGCGAACAAGTTGGCTGCGAGCACCAGGCCAAACATAAATGCGAGTGCCGCCGTCAGGCTCCACCAGACGATGGGCTCGCGGGCCATCTCCAGTCGCGCGCTGTTAATCATATTTCCCCAGCTGTCCGTGCTCGGATCCACACCCACGCCCACGTACGACAACACTGCCTCGGCGAGAACCAACCCGCTGAAGTCCAGGACCACGGTGATCAGCACGATGTGCATCACATTGGGCAAAATGTGCCGGCTCATAATCTGTACGTGTCCCACACCCAAGGCCGTGGCCGCCTGGATGTAGTCGATCTCGCGCAACTTCAGGGTTTCGCCGCGCAGTAGCCGGCACAGGCCGGTCCAGCTGGTAACGCCGAGGATCAGGACCAGAAACAGTAGCCGCAGGTCAGCGCGCTCGACTATGGTCGCGAACGCCTTCTCGTTCGTCGCAATGTATACCTGCAGGCTGAGAATCGCCGCAGCGATAAGCAAAACACCAGGGATCGAACTCAACGTGGTGTAGGTGTATTGAATGATGTCATCGACCCAGCCGCGAAAGTACCCGGCCATAATTCCAAGCAGCACCGCAAACGGCAGCATGACCAGCGTGGTCAAGGTTCCGACCACCAAGCCGGTGCGAATACTCTTGACTGAACGCCACAGTACGTCCTGGCCCACCTGATCCGTTCCCAGAATGTGATAACGGGTCGCCAAGTCACCGACCACGGCGATGAGCACGATCAAGGCACCGGCGGTGGTCAGTATTGTGCGCCAGGGTACGTCGGTCTCGCCCCGCAGCAGCCGGTGAAACGCCGCGCCAAGCGGCTCTCCACGCCGCCGGACCGGGGCCCATGTGACGACGAGCACCAAAGCGCCCCAGACCAGTAGGCCGGCGGCGGCCGTGCGCACGGCCCGCAGGGTGATGTCGCGCAGACGTTGCGTGGGATCATCAAGATGTGCGCCGCCGTACTTCAAACGTGGAAACGCCATGGTTACGCGCCCATCGGGCTGCTCGACCAGCTGTCGCGTGAAGGCATGGGTGGCGAACGGCGCCGAAAACGTGACCTCGGTGCGCGTCCGCAATGGCGTCCCCAGCAGATCCAGCACGCTGACGATATCGGACGAGTATTGCGCTGCCGCCGCGTTTGCACCGGAAAGCTTCAGCCGCAGGTGCACCGAATCCATGAGCCCGAGCACGATATACACGAGCAATACCAGCAGCGCCGCCATCGCCAGCGGCCGGCGCCAAACCTGGCGCCATGGGGCACGCAGGTGCTCATGGCACATCGCGTAAGCGACAAACGCAGCCACGGCGATCAGTAGCACATAGATCAATATGTCGGTCCAAAGAAAAACGAACTGCGGCACTCGCTATCCTCGCTGAACCCAATCTCGCAGGCTGCCGACAGCAGTGCTTCGGCAAGCTGGCAGTTTTGTCGGAAAAGGCGCAGGCGCTTCTTAATTGAGCCTCACTCGCGGGTCGACGAGCGTGTAGCTCACATCCGTCAGGATCAGGCCGGCGATATACAGCACGGCGCCCAGAAACACCATGGCCCGCACCGCCGCGAAATCCTGCGACCGAATGGCGTCGATCGTGTAGCTGCCGAGACCGGGAATCGCGAAAAACGACTCCATGATCAGGCTGCCAATAAACAGCAACGGGATCACGACAACGATGCCGGTCAAGATCGGGATCATGGCGTTCTTCAGGACGTGGCGAAACAATACCCGGATCTCCGAGAGGCCCTTAGCCCTCCCAGTGCGTACGTAGTCTTTATTGATCTCTTCGAGGAACAACGTACGGTATAGGCGCGTACCCGAGCCGATACCGCTAATGACGCCGATGACGACGGGGAGGATGACGAACTTTATCGCGTCGATTCCCGTGTCGTAACCTGAAATCGGCACCAGACGCAACAGCTTGCTGAAAAGGTACTGCCCGCCGATGATGTAGAACAGCGTCGAAATCGACATCATGATGACGCATATTATGACTCCGGTCGTGTCCAGATAGGTGCCGCGAAAAAATGCCAGCAGCATAGCAAACGTGATATTTATCGCGACCCCAATGAACAGAGTAGGAACGGCGATAGCCAGGCTGGGCGTAATGCGCTCGCGTATGTCACTGCCGATATCACGGCCCGCATCCGATCGGCCGAAGTCAAATGCGAATAACTTGATCGAATGCCGGAAGAAAATGGTATCGGTCAACTTCTCGAACGCTGTGCCCGAGGCGTTATAGAATAGGGGCTTGTCGTAGCCGCGATCTGCCTTCCATTTGCTGATGGCCTCGGGGGTGACCCGCTTTACACCGAGCTGCAGTCGCGCTATGTCATCCGGGCTGTTAACGAAAAAGAACAGCGTGAATGTGAGGAGGTTTACGCCAATAAGGATAGGGATTGCATACAAGACCCGGCGGATAATATAAGCGATCACCGCTGCACCTGCCTTTCCTTACGAACATAGACAACCACTGCCGGCACCACACCGAGCGCGAGAATGATGCCCAGCACCTTGACTGGCCACACGATCGGCTGATTCCATTCCTGGCGCTTTACGGCACGCATCGAAGGATCGAGCCGGATGTACTTGAGCGTATTGTTGGCCATGTTGTTGGCCGCAACGTTGTACACCCAGGCGTTATGTAGCGTGAAGCGTTTCGGGTGCAAGCCCCAGACCCAGGGTGCATCGCGGCGGGCAATTCTTAACATCTGGTCAATAAGGCGGGCGCGCTCGAGACTATTATTCATGTTCTTCATGCGCTCAAACAGGCGATCAAACTCCGGATTTTCATAATTGGACGCGTTCTCGCCGTTGTTGCCCACCTTCTTGTTAGGGCCGTAGAGCAGGAACAGAAAGTTTTCCGGGTCCGGGTAGTCCGCATTCCAACCCCACCTGAAGATCTGTGCACCGCCCTTGCGCATTTTCTCCTGAAACCGATTGTAGTCGGTGGCACGGGTCACGAGCTGAATATTCAGCCGCTGAAACTGTTTGCGCATCCAATCCGCGTTCGCCTTCTCCTGCGGACCGGCGGCAGGTGTATCGAAATACAACAGCAACGGTTTTCCACTGCGCGCATCGCGGCCGTCAGGATACCCGGCTTCGGCAAGTAAGCGGCGTGCGGCCTCGATCGGCTTGCGTTGCAGACTATCGCCGAGGCAATCGTAGACGTACTGGTTTCTGCCGGCGCAGCGCGGACGGTACCCGAATATACCCGGCGGCAGCGGGCCCTGTGCAGGAATCCCGCGGCCGTTCAGGAAGATCAATATATACTGCTCGTAGTCGATCGCGATCGAGATCGCCTGGCGCAGCTTGCGCTTGCTTTCACCGTAACCCCCCACCAGGGGGTCGAGCATGTTAAAACCGAGGTAATAGGTCGATGGCGCGACACTGGTCAACAGGCGGATGCCCTTCGAGCGCATGGTCTCGGTAAGCCCGATCTCGCCGCCGCCTCCGACCTCGATCGCCTGGTCGAAGCTTTCCGCGGCAACACTGGATTGATCGTAGTAACCCTGCAGAAACTTGTTCCAATAGGGTATGGTCTCCTTCTCCAGGCTATAAATAGCCTTGTCGATAAACGGTAAGCGCCGACCGGCATCGGCCAGCAGGCCCTTGGCAGCGTCGCCCGGCTCGCCCTCGCTCGGATAGCGCTCCTCGTGGAAGTTGGGATTGCGCGCCAGCACCATGCGCAGATTCGGGTTGTTGACCGTCAACATGTAAGGCCCGGTGCCGACGGGGTACCAGTCAAGCGTCAAGTTTCTTTGTGCCATACCCGCCTGCGAAAAAAAGCGGTCCGCTTCGTGAGGCATGGGTGCAAAAAACGGCAATGCCATCCAGTAACGAAACTGCGGATAGGTGCCGCGGATCTTGACTCGATAAGTATATCTATCGACTACCTCGGCACCCTCGAGCGGGTAGTCTCTCAAATCGAGATAGACACCATCAGTGCGGCCCGCGGCCGTACGCTCGTAGGCCACGCGCAGTGCGTCGGCGTATGCGCGAAGACCCACGATATACTCACTCATGAGACTCAATATGGGAGAGTGCAGCTTCGGGTGGGCCAGGCGCTTGATCTGATAGACATAGTCCTCGGCCACAAGCTCGCGCGTACCCGTGTACGGGAAATCGGCTATCGTTCGATAACGCTTGATTTGCTCCGGCGTCAGATCGAGGTAGCGGTAGCGTCCCCCGGCGTTTCTTGCAAAGCCGGGGTGCGGCTGATAGTAAATCCCCGGCTTGATGCGTATCTCATAAACGCTGAACGCGATGGCCGATGCCGGCGCGTCGGGCGGCAAAGTTCGGCCGTTACTATCATAATAAACCGGCTGCGGTACCTCGGTCGCCGTCAGCGGCACCAGCGCATAAGGGCGCTTCAGATAATGATACTGGAACGGGGGTTCGTAAATCTGGGCGATAAACGCATACTCGTTCGAGCTGTAGGAGCGCGCTGGATCCAACGTCTTCGGGCGCTCCCTGAAAGCGGAGTACAAGATGTTTCTGGCTGCGTCCCGTGCCGGATAGGGATCGTTCCACGCACCAAGCGCAGTCCCTCCAACCGTCAGAAATCCCGACCACACGAAAGCGCCTGAGGCGCACAAGAAGATCGCTTTCGCGAACCGTATCCCGAGTAGATGTCGTACAAGCATTGGGCTCTTGAACCCAGGCCTGAGCGATCATAAGGCCCATGGCGCGCATCAGGGTTGGCCACCAGGGCCTACCGTACGCGGTGAGTAACTATATCAGATCGGCGTACCTTCTCCCCCTTCCCGCGCGCGGGTTTTTTCGCTACTGTACGTAGGGTTTCACATCCCATCGGGGCATAATCGTGTCAGCGGGTAATCCACCAACAATCGTCAGTACTAAATCGAGTTAGGAGGAGGACCGCGATATGGGTTTTCTTTCCGGGAAACGTGCCTTGATCGTCGGCGTGGCCGGTGATCGCTCCATCGCCTGGGGAGTCGCCAAGGCGATGCATCGCGAAGGCGCCGAGATTGCCTACACTTACCAGAACGAAAAACTGAAAGACCGTGTTGAGAAGCTCGCGGCCCAGACCGACTCGGAAATTTTCGTGCCATGTGACGTATCGAGCGATGATGAGATCGACAACGTGTTTACGCATCTCGATAATTACTGGGATGGGCTCGATATTATCGTGCATTCTCTGGCTTTCGCTCGCCGCGAAGAACTCAGTGGACCGATTCTCGACACGATAACGCGTGACGGATTTCTGTTGGCGCAGGAGATCAGCGCCTATAGCTTTGCAGCGCTCGCCAAGGCCGGGCGCGCCATGATGCAGCAGCGCAACGGTGCTTTACTCACGCTGAGCTACATAGGCGCCGTGCGGGCGATACCCAATTACAACGTCATGGGCATCGCCAAGGCGAGCTTGGAAGCGATGGTGCGTTACATGGCGCAGGCCCTCGGGCCCGAGGGCATTCGTGTGAATGCCGTCTCTGCCGGACCGATCCGCACACTGGCCGCGGCCGGTATTTCAGATTTCCGGAAGATGTTGGATTATTACGCGAAAACCGCACCGCTGGGGCGCGGCGTCAGCATAGACGAAGTCGGCAACACAGCGGCATTCTTGTGCTCCGATCTCGCCTCCGGCATCACCGGGGGGATTACTTACGTGGATGGCGGCTTCAACGCGGTCGCCCTGGGTAAGGGCATGATGGCGGGGGCCCAATAGCGAGCACCGCGAACACCGTTTCCGGCTTGCGCCTTTCTAACAGCTTAGCAGGGTGTTGAAAAACGCCCTGCTAGGCGCCGCAGGGATGTGCCGCAGCATTTTTTAAACACGCAAGTGTTTGAAGAATGGAGCGACCCGCGGACATGTGCCGCGGGGAAGGGAGTTTAAAAAGGCCATGGATGGCCTTTTTAAACTCCTGCTAGTGCCGTCGAGAAACAAACTGCTTCCGCGGCCCTCTCAGAGCTGATCCGGGCGGATCTCGACGTCCGCCGTCTCGCGCAGGCGGCGTACGTAGCCCACATACACGTCGGCACCCCAGCGTTGCCGCAGGATTTGCTCCACACGCTGTGTAAGCGACTTGTCCGCCTGCCCTGTATCGCCCTGCTCGACGCGCCTGAGGGCGAACACCCCGTAGCCGCCGTCACCCAGGTCGACCTCACCATAGCTCGCCTCGCCTTCGGTCGGGCGCCGTGCCTTGAATACAGCCGCGACCAAGCGCCCGTCTACACCTTCCGGCTTCAAGCGACTCACTACTTTCCCGCTCACCAGATCCAATCCTTGCGCCTGCGCCAAATCATCCAGACCTTTCCCTTCTCGAAGCTGCTGTGCGATCTCGGCTGCAAGCTCGCGCGTGCGTTCGCGTGCACGTTCCCGTCTAACGATCTTGGCAATCTCTGCGCGCACGTCAGCAAGCGGTTTACGGGCCGCCTTGCGGTGTTCAACGACCCGTAATGCCACCAAGCTCTCCTGATCGATCTCTATCGCATCGCTATTTTGAGACTCAGTCAGCACCTCCGGGCTGAACACGCTTTCAATGACTTTGGGCTGCGCAGCAACCCCTTGACCCCCGTCACGCCCAAACCACTCGCTTCGCTTGATCTCTAGCCTCAGCACCTCGGCCGCCGGCGCAAGACTGTCGGGCTGCTCGTAGACGAGGTTGCTCATTTGCTCGAACTTGTCGTAAAACTCTTCCTCGCCCTTGCGCTGGCGCAGTGCTTTCTCTATGTCGGGTCGGACCTCCTCAAACGACTTGCGTTCACCGGGTGTGTACTCGGTCACCTTAGCAACGTGGTAACCAAAACTCGTGCGCACCGGTGCGCTGATCTCATCTTGTTTCATCTTAAACGCCGCAGCCTCGAGTTCTTTCGGCAACGTGCCTTGATCGACGTAACCCAGGTCGCCGCCGGCATCGGCAGTGCCACTATCCGCCGAAAACTCCTTCGCGAGCGCCGCAAAGTCGGCGCCCGCACGCAGCTTTTGCTCGATCTCGCGTGCCTTCTCCAGTGCCTTTTTTCCTTCTTCCGCACTGGCATCGGGTGCAACCTCCACCAGGATATGGCTGATGCGGCGTTTCCCCGGGGTCGAGTACTGCGCGATATCTCGCTCGTAAATTTCACGCAACTCTTCTTCGGTCGGCTGATAATTCTTGGCCAGATCCGCGACCGATAAGCGAATGTATTCTATGCGTACCTGCTCCGGGGTCGTGAACCGATTCGGGTTCGACTCATAGTATGCCTTGATGTCATCGTCCGGCACGTCGGCAGCCTCGCTGAACTTGCTCGGCCTGATAATGACATAATCGAATTCCCGTTTTTGCTGCCACAGCCGTGCCACGGCCGCCTGATCAGCGGGCAACACGAGCATGCTATCTACGAAACCAGTCTGGATCTGAGAACTTACGCGCCTGCTGCGCAAACGCTCTTCGAATGCCTGCTCGTTCAGACCTTCTTGTCCCAGCCGTATGCTATACATTTGCGGATCGAACACGCCGTTGCGTTGAAACTCGGGCGCCTGCTGTATCAGGCGAGCGAGCTCGGCGTCACCAATACGGTAGCCCTGATTGATCACATTATTCGCCAATAGCGTCTGCTCAATCAAACCATCGAGCACCTGCTGCTTGAACTCCGGTCTGCCAACGATCGCAGGGTCAATATTGCCCGCAAGTATACGGTCGAGCGCCCTACGGTATGCGTTCTGGCTAATTTTTGTCCCGTCAATTTCGGCGACGTTGAGGTCAGCGTCGCCCGTAAAGTAAGACGACATCCCGAAGAAGGCGAACGGGATAATAATCAGGCCCAGGATAAAAAAGGCGATGATACCGTGTGTTCTTTCTCTGATAGCTGAGAGCATAACGAGCTACTACGAGGGGCAGGATATAAAGAACTTGTTGCGCCAGGACGCGGGAATCGTAGCCTCAGATTTCACTTTGCAGGAGCTTGATCCCTGCGCAAGTCCAACTAGAGATACTACCAAAAACAACAACGGGTGAAGATCTTTCTTCACCCCGCCAACCCACTGGCGGAGCGGACGGGACTCGAA
>FXBF010000803.1_pt1 | contig 10975 bp, 9 predicted proteins | sample 5335321 | NCBI WGS metagenome assembly FXBF01 (sample SAMEA103928391, study PRJEB20085) | sediment metagenome | isolation source: sediment | reverse complement strand
ACTGTCGGCAGCACCTGCGGCAGAACCGCGTATCGCATCACCTGAAGCGGACTGCCGCCCACCGCCCGGATCGCCTCCACCGGACGGGGATCAAAATCCTCGATAGCCTCCGCCGACATCTTGGCAATGAAACCGACCGATCGAACCGCGATCGCCAGCACCCCCGCGAGCGCACCGAGCCCGACCGCCGCCACGAAGATCAGCGCCCACACGATCTCGTGAATAGAGCGGCTTAAAGTCATCAAGAACCGGGCCAGCGGGTAAGTAATCGGCATCAAGGGGGTGACGTTGCGCGCTCCGAACCAGGCTACGGGTATGCAAATGAGCGCGCCCAGCAGCGTGCCCAAGCCAGCCATCATGAAGGTCTCGATCATCGGCTGCAGTAGATCCGGGATAAGGCCGAAGTCAATGCCGATAAAGCGTTGGACTGATCCCCACACGGCGCTCGCCGAGCCGATGCGTTTCCAGTCGGTGTCCTCGACGACGGTCACCTGGATGCTCCACACGACAAGCACGAACAGCGCCAGGTAGATGCCGGCACGCACGGCTCTTTTCGCAACCCGGCGCGCGAGTATGTCGTCGACCGTCACCGGCCGGTTCGTGGTCTCCATGGTCAATGCCTTCGCTGCTCCGTTAAAGCACTTCCATCGCGTAGATACGGTCTAACTCCGCCTGGTTCATCGTCTCGGTGGGGCCGTCGAACATTTTCACGCCGTCTTGCAGGCCGAGCATCTTGTTGCAGAACTCCATGGCGAGCTGAACGTCGTGAATATTACAAAGAACCGGTACGCCGAACTCGCCGGCAATCTCCTTGATGAGCGCCATCACCTCGCGCGAGATCTTGGGATCGAGACTCGAAGTCGGCTCGTCGACCAGCAAAAGATTCGGATCTTGCATTAGCGCTCGCGCGATGCCAACGCGTTGGCGCTGGCCACCACTAAGCTCGTCGGCACGCTTGTCCACGTGGTCAATAAGGCCGACACGGTCAAGCATGTCGAGTGCACGTGAGATATCCTGCCTGGAAAACATCTTGAACAAGCTGCGAAACGTACCCACATATCCGAGCCGCCCCGAAAGAACGTTGTCAATCACGGACATACGGTTCACCAGGTTGAACTCCTGGAATATCATGCCCACATGACGACGCACGCGACGCAGTGCTCGCGACGAAAGCGCCAGCACATCTTCATCGTAAAGCCGGATCTCGCCGGAGGTGGGCTCTACCAGGCGGTTGATGCACCGAATCAAGGTAGACTTGCCGGCGCCGCTCGGTCCGATGATGGCGAAAAAGTCATTGGCGTCGACGCTGAAGCTGACCCCTTTCAAGATCTCAGGGCCGTTAGCGTTATACCGGACCTTCAGGTCCCTGACCTGCAAGATAGACATGCGCTGTGGATTTTCGTACGCAGAAATCACTGTAACCGCCGAAGTCGCTATGATACGACGACTCCGGCGGTTACCCTACACTGCAACGAATGCGGTTAATTGGATTTCTTTTTCTTGCGCGCGTCCTTGGCTTTCTTGAGGTCACGAATAACGTCATAGTCTGCGGACGTCATGGTTACGAAGGTGTTTGACTTCACGTTGTCCAGAAACTTCTTGGCCTCCGGCTGGTCTTTCAGCCCCAGAAACGTTTGCGCGATTTTCGCCTTCAGATCGTCGCACAGCGTGTTGCGATAAACGAAAGGATCCTGCGGGATCACCGGTGACGTCCAAAGCACGTTAAAGTCTTCAAGCTTCACCTCGCCCTTGGTAACGACGTTGTCGAAGCGGTGCGTGGCCACAAAGGCAACATCTACCTTGCCCTTATCCACAGCGACGGTGGAGAGCTCATGACTGCCGGTGTAGACCACCTTGCCGAAATAATCCTCGAGCGAGCTGTTGATGACTTTGGTGAACACGACGCGCGGCACCAGATTGCCCGAGGTGCTGCCCGGGTCCGTCAGCCCGACAGTGGCCCCTTTCAACGACTTGATGGACGTATACTTGCTGCCTTTCTTCGAGATCAGCGCCGCCTTGTAGCCGGGGCCCTCTTCTTGCAGGTAGCCTGGCCGCTTGGCGTAAGTCGCGAACACCTCGATCTTCGGATCCTTGGAATTCGCAATGACATACGAGTACGGTCCGAGCACGGCCACGTCGACAAAGCCGCCCAGCAATGCCTCGACCACCGATGCATAGGATGTCGGCATGAAGAACTCTATCTTCTTGCCCGTGAGCTGCGCCATACGTTTGGTCACGGGCTGGTATAGATTAAGCTCGGCGACCGTCTCCTCAGTCGGCACGATGGCGAACGTGAGGGCATCAGGATTTTCGCACTGGGCCGCAGCGGGCGGGCTATACACCAGACCGATTGCGATGACTAATGCCAGTCCGCATACACGATAAACAACTTTTTGCCACTCTGGCTTGTTGGTGAGTAAACGCATCTTTCTCCTCCTCGCTGGTAATGTTACCTAGGTCACTACCTCATCGCCGGAGAACGCTCTCCGGTGCTGGTTCGGCGGTTACCGCGAGCCGGCCCTTCCCCGGACGTCGCGGGTCAGACTGCCACCAAAGTGGTGCCAGTTACGAAAGGCACGTAAGTACTTGATTAATGAAGACCCTCCGACTGGCCTATGGCGCGATGCCGGTGTGCGGATACGCCTGCACACAATGATGTGTCATCGATTTATGGGTTTCTTGCGGTCACACTATTACAGAGGGTAGAGTATTGATCCAATGCAAAAAATCGATGGTTGGTATTTAAATTTGCCATGTTTCACACCCAACTCAGGTCGTTTCACGCTGTAGCCTCAGAGGGCAGCTTTACGGCTGCGGGCAACGTCTTGCACGTTGGCCAACCCACGGTCACCCGTCAGGTCAAGGAATTGGAAGAGCATTTTGGGGTACAGCTCTTTTACCGCCGCGGACGGCTCGTCGAGCTGACACCGGAAGGAAAGCCGCTGCTGGAGCTCACGCGTCGAATGTTCAGCCTGGAGGCGGAGGCACGTGATTTGCTCAACGCGGCGGGGGGCTTCCATAGTGGCCACCTCGAAGTGGGGGCGGTGGGCCCCTACCACGTGACCGAGATGTTGGCGCGGTTCCATGAACGCTATCCGGACCTGACGATCTCGGTGACGACCGGAAACTCGCAGGAAGTGCTACAAGACCTGGTCGATTTTCGGACCGAGGTTGCGGTACTCGCCCAGTGGGAAGAGCACGATCGCTTCTTCGCTATGCCCTACAGTGAACACCCTCTTGTGGTATTCGTGAACGTTGACCATCCGTGGGCGAAACGCGCCTCGGTGCGGATACAGGATCTGGACGGTCAAAACGTGATTTTGCGAGAGCCCGGGTCGACCACGCGCAAGGCGCTTGAAGGCGCACTGACCCAGGCCGGGATTCGGATCAATCCCGTGATGGAGATTGGAAGCCGTGAGGCCATTTGGTGGGCGGTGCTACAGGGGCTTGGGATTGGCATCGTTTCGGAGTATGAGTTCATCCCGCATGCACGACTGCACAAGCTCGGGCTTTCAGGCACACCAGTGTATACATCACAGTACGTAGTCTGTTTGACTGAGCGGCGCGAAGCCCGTTTGATCCGGGCATTCTTCGAAATCGCCGAGGAGACCGCGAAGACCCGCAAACGACAAGCAAGCGCAGCGATGCCTTAAGCGCTAATCCCAAGCCGTGCCGGCTTTTCGTCGTACCCCCTAAGATCGATCGCGCCCAAATTCTGTCGGTTACTCGAGCGGTAGCTCTGACCTGTACAGAAAATCGTGCATGTGCACCACCACCGAATCGGAGTTGAGCAAGACGACGGCGTAGGCCGGCGGCTCGTGGTTCTGGAGCCAGTAAGCGGCATGGCTTATGCTCGTTTTTCTGACGGTGTCACGAGAGGGTCTTGTGACTGAAGGACTGTCGCGAGACTGAGCAAAGCGTCCAACCTCGTGATCACCGGGACGGTCGAGTCGACCCGTGGCCAGTTGCGCTTCACCGCGTGATGCTTGAGCCACACGGGCTGGATACCGGCGCCGCTCGCACCGCACACGTCGATGCGATAGTCGTCACCGACGTAGACCGCGGCGTGGGCCTTGATGCCTAGCCTTTCCAGGCACAGTCGAAACGGCTGGGGATCGGGCTTGGCCCTGATGTCATCCTCGCCCGAGATGACGATCAGCTCGAAGACCCGGGCAAGTTCGGGAAATTCCTTCAGCCGATGCCCCTCGCCCTCTACCTGCCCCTGGGTATTCGAAATGAGCGCGAGGCGATAGTCACGCCGGAGTCGATCGAGGACGCGCGTCGCTTCCGGAAAGGGCACAGTGTGGCGATTGACCGTTTGCCAGTACTCGCGCTCCCAGCGGACGAGGCGTGCCATGTCGGGCTCGCGACCGAAACCCTCATAGACCGCCCGCCAGATGTCGACGCGGGAGATCTGCGACTGATCGTGCAGCGTTTTTCGCGTTCGGCGATAACGGTTGATGAACTCATTCCAGCCAAGGCCGTCGAGCTCCGCAAAGAGCTTTCGCTGTGCGTCCCTCTCTGCGGCGCGAAATCCGTCGGCGGAGTCCACCAGCGTCTGGCCGAAGTCGAAAAGGATGGCCTCGATCATTTGGCCAACTGGCGCTCCAGCTTCCAGCTCAGTCTTTTCCGTACTCGGCCAGGTAGTCGCCGAACAGCTCCTCGTCGGAGGGAATATGTTCGGGGATCGGCGTCGATAACCACGTGTAGTTCAGGAAATGTCGCCAGTCGATGTTGTCGCTGGTCATGTTGCCGGCCCAGCTCCCGCAACCCAGGGTGTCAGTGGTGGGCTGGCCATTGAACCAGCTGCCGCTGTTGGCGGCGGCATGGGGCATGTTGCAGTTCACCCGGCCGACCTTTGCCTTCAGCGCCAACTCCACCCGACGCTCGTCGCGCTCGCTGTGTAGCGACGTCGAGTGACCGATGCCCGAAAACGCGAGAATCGCGTTGAGGCGCTCGCACATCTCGGAAAAATCATTCCATTTCCATACCGTCAGCGTCGGCGAGATCTTCTCCCCGGAGAATCGATCTTCGCGGCCGATCTTTTCACCGATGACCATAAGAAAGCGCGTGCCCTCGGGTACATCGAGACCGGCCTGCTTGGCGATCCAGGTCGCGGGCTTCGCGATCAGGTCGCGGTTCAGCTGCCTGCCGTCGGGCCAATAGTACTTGCGCAGCCTCTCGCGCTCCTTGGTGGAACAGAGGTATGCACCCTCGGCCTTAAGCGCTTCGAGCATCGCGTCGTACACGCTGGCTTCGATAGCGACGGCGTTCTCCGACGAGCACGATGCGGAATTATTGGCACATTTGGACTTGACGATCTTCTCGGCGGCGGCCTTGAGATCAGTGGTCTCATCGATGATGGAAACCACGTTACCGGCCCCCACGGTGTGGCAGGGCGTACCGGCCTCGTAGACCACCCTGATCAGCGCCGCGCCACCAGTGGCCACTGCAAAGTCACAGCGCTGCATGAGATCCCGGGTCTTTTCATGGCTGGGCTGCTTGATGCATAGCGCGAGGTCTTCCGGTGCGCCTACTTTTTTAAGCGCCTTGCGGATGTGCTCCACGGTGAGATTCGAGCTACCCGGCGTGCGCGGGTGCGGCGAGATGATCATGGCATTGCGCGTCTTCAGCAGGCTCAGCCCGATGCAGCAAACCGTGGACTCCGGGTTGGTGCACGGCACCACATTGGCCACCACGCCAAGGGGCTTGGCGAACTTACGAATGCCCTTTGCCTTGTCCTCTTCGACGAGGTCGCAGGTCTTGGCCCCGAGCTGGTCGCGTAGGGTACCGCGGGTCTTGTTCTGGACTTTTAAGAACTTGTCCTCGAACACGCCGATACCGGATTCGTCCACGGCTAACCTGGCCAGCTTCTCGGCCGTTTCGGGCTTTGAAAGCTCCCAGCCGACGGCCTGGCACACCATGTCCACCTTGTCCTGGGGCCAGTGCTGGTAGTCCTCGAACGCCTTGCGCGCCCGCCGGTACAGCTCCTTGATATTATCTACTTCGGTACCCGTGTTACTGATTGTCTGTTGCATCGCTCATCCTCTCCACGAGTTTCAGCGAACTGACAAATGTTGGAATACCGGCAGCCCGCTAGATCTTCTTGCCCAATGATTTGATGCCCGTCTTCTTGCTCGGGTCGTGAATCTCTTCAACGATGGCAAAGCCGCTTCCGTGCAGCTTCTTGCGCTCCTCGAAGGCTGCCTTCCACTCGTCTGGGGTCTGGGTCTTGGCGGGTTTGGCCACCTTGTGGCGGTCCTTGCGCGGAGGCACGAGGCGATCGTCAGGCCCGTCGTAGAACTCCTTCGGCGTGAGAGCCTCACCCAGTCGTGTATGGCCTTCCCGTTCCACTTCCTCGATGTAGTGCGCGCCCGCACCAAAGGATCGAGTGATGGCGATGATCGCCCAGGTGGCCTCGGCGGTGAAGCCGAGATCCATCATGGTGGCGCCGGTGGCGCCTAGCATGTCGAGATCCACCGGCCTCTCGCTTGAGCGCTGCGCCGCTTTGACTATTGCCCTGGTAAAGGCGATGTATTGACCGGCGACACCCAGTTTCTCTGCCCGCTCGAACATGCGCTTGGCGGCGGGATCCTTGAGCATCAAGTCCGACACGCCGAGGGCCGGATCGTCGAGTTTGTCCCTGACCAACTCATCAGCCGCCGCTTCCATTGGCTTACCCTCTGATTCGGCTTTGGCGAGAGTCTCCAGCAACAGGTTACCGAATGCCGAGAACGCGCCGTAGGCATGACCGAAGGCGAGTATTGACGCGCCGCATGCCTGCGTCAGGAACGTCTTGGAGCGCGCCACCATACGTGACATCGCCGCCGGCATGGAGAGGCCGTCTTCGAGGGACAGGATCAGTACATAGTTGAGCATCTGGTCCTCTTCCACGCTCGGGATCCGCGCCTGGAAGTTGATGAACAATACGTCTGTTATACCGTACCCCTGCTCCATCAGCTCGGTCGTGTCATAACCACGCGCGACGATGCGGTACGCATTCTTGTAGGCAACCTCGGAGACCCACTGAAAGGGCGCGCGGGAGCTGTCCATGGGCACGGTGCCATATTCCCGCTTGCTGTAGTCATAGGGGAGTCCCGGATCGCCCAGGTTGCCAATGACCCGTTTGTTGCTCATTTTCTTGTCCATCAGATCACCCACTTTTTGTATTCACCGGATTCCTTCTGCGCCCGGGCGTATTCCTGGCGCTCTTTCTGGGAGGGCACTTCGCGGTCATCAGGACCCACGTACTTGATCATGGACAGATCGAGCATCTGCACCATGGGCTCGCTCTTCGAGGCTGCCCAGGCGCGGCCCTTTTTCATGGTAAATACTGCGTGGGCAGCACAACTGTAGCCCCGCGAGATGCTGCCGATGCACCAGGCCGCGTTGGGCGCAAAACCGAGATCCGACAACGCCGCATTGCCCGCGCCGACGACGTTCACGCCGACGTAAGACTTGCCTTCGCGCGAGCGGCGCGCATGAAAATGTTTTTCCACCGCGCGCTGGAACTCATGGTAGGCCCCGTTGGTCCCGAGTTCTTCTTGCTTCAGGTGAATCGGTTCCGCGCGTGGATCGCCATCGCGGTGCTGGGGCTGGCCCATGCCCATCACCGGCACGCCGGCGTCCATATACTCATCCACCAGGACCTTCGCCATCTCGTCCAGGGTCTTGCCCTCCCTTTGCGCCCGCTCGATGTACTTGTTCATCATGTAGCCGTGGGCGGCTCCCGGCCCGTGGACGCCACCAAAAGTCATCACCCCGGCCGCCACGGCTGTGGGCAGGTTAGGTCTGCCGGCAGCCACCGCGATCGCCGAGGCAGCCGAGGGTGACATGGAGTGCTCCAGGAAGCTGCCCATCTCGTATCTCAGCATCTTTTCTTCCGTCGCGGAGGGGAGACGGCCCTGGAACAGCAGGAAGATCGCATCGCAAAAGGAGTATCCTTCCTCGGCAAGATCACTCAAGCTGTAGCCTCGCAGAACCGTCTTCTCCTCCGTTTTGTACGCGATGGAGGTCTTCCTCTGAAACATCGGCTCTCTGCTCATTGATGGTTCTCCCTGACGAGCGTGGCTAAGCGAACAGGGCGGTGATTATGCACCCGAGGTGTATATAGTTCAAATCTTCATTTTCTATAATTATCATAGATTTCATCAATAGCACTTGCTTGATCCAACTCAACACGCTGAGATTTCGCCAATAACAATGCCGTTGGGGCAGTTAAACTGGCTGGACGTGGGACTCGCTGTCGCAAGTTCAGGCCTTATCGGGTCAGCAACCCCACTAACAGCGTTCTGCATAGATGGTTTTTTCACTCAACGCAGCCCTGTCGCTGGCGGTCATACAGCTGTCCCACCAGGCCGGCAAGCCTTCCTCGATCATCAACCGTGATTCCAAACTTATTGTAGTACGGCTCTTTCGCCAAAAATTCACCGCCAATCTGCGCCATGTGATCCTGCATCATGACCGCTAGATCCTGCGCTAGCTGTTGACGATAAGCCGGATCATCGATTCTATTGACAAACTGGAAGGGATCTTCCTGGCTGTCTACAACAGTATCTACAACAAAGGCTAGACGCGGCTAGCAGGCAGTGGCAAGGCTGAGTTATCGAGAAAATCGTGCATGTGCACCACCACCGAATCGGAGTTGAGCAAGACGACGGCGTAGGCCGGCGGCTCGTGGCTCTTGGGCACGGGCCAGGTTGTATGAAAATCAAACGCTACCTGGTGGTTCGTGCCACGTATAAATGAGCACGGGATGCCGAGCCAGCTCCCGGCAATGGGCCGGTGCACGTGGCCAAAGAATATATGTTTAATGTTGTCGAACGGCTCGATCGCGGCACGCAGATGCTTCACCTCCAGCAGGCGGATACTGTCGAGCGAAGGAATCCCGATCTCAAACGGCGGATGGTGGATGAAGAGGTAGACCGGGCGCCCGTTTGATTCCTCCAGTCTTTCGCGCAACCAGGCCGCGCGATTTTGACAAAAGCTTCCCCAGCCGGCAGCGGGCTCGTGCGAGTCGAGCAGGATAAACCGCCCGGCCGCCGTGTCGATCACCGATTGCACGAACCCATAGCGGTCGCACGCTATCTCGGGAAACGCCTTCTTAAAGGCGTCGCGGTCATCGTGGTTGCCCAGCATCAAGTAGTAAGGGAGAGACAAGGCCGCGAGCGCGTCGCGCAGGTTACGGTACGCGTCATCATAACCTTCATGCCCCAGGTCGCCGGTAAACACGCACAGCCCGGCGTCGGCGTGGTGCGCATGGATGTCCGCGATACACGCATCGAGCTGCGCGCGTGGGTCGAGGCCCAGCAGCCGCTGCCCCGGCGGCATAACGTGCATATCCGTGACCTGGATAAATTTCATGATTCCTGCCCCCGGCGCATCCCCAGTCTCGCGTGCATCGACTCTTCTATCGGCGCTCATTCTGGGCGCTTACCTTGGCCCATGGCGACATCACATAGGCGCCGCCGGTGCTGAGTCCGCGCGCCTCATCGCGCGTGACGATATTGGGACAGGCGAACAGCGCCGGATACACCGCATTCGCGGCGCCGGTGAGCTCGTGCCGCGCGGCGAGCTGCTCCACTACCACCGAGGGGAGCTTGTCATCCGCGCACACCCCTGACGCGCCACTCACGTCGATGCGCGGCTGATGGCAGGCCTGGTCTATCGTCATATTGAAATCCAAAAGGAAAGAAATCAACTGGCATACGGCCGGCAGGATGTGGCGTCCGCCGGACGCGCCGAGGGCGATACGAAAATTATCGTCGCGCTCGACAATCGTCGGGCACATGTTGGACAAGGGCCGCTTGCCCGGTGCGATCGAGTTGGGCCGGTCAGGACGCGGATCGAACCACATTATGCCGTTGTTCATCAACACCGCGGTCTGCGGCAGCACCACCTTGGATCCGAAGACCGATAACAGCGTCTGCGTGAGCGAGACCATGTTTCCCTGCCCATCCACCACACTCAGATGCGTCGTGCAGGAAGGCGCGCGCTCCTCGTCCTGATCGCCCATTTGGGCGAAGCGCTCTCGGTAGGCCTCAAGCAGGCAATCCGCATAGGCTAGGTAAGCCTGGCCGCCGGGCGCCGCAGCGGCTAGGGGCCGGCGCTGCAGCATTGCGAGCGTGCGCTGTAGGCTCGGGCCGGCAGTGAGGCCGGGCGCGGTGTAGATGGCCGCGCCGCGGTAGTGGCCGACTTCCGCCGGCAGTACGCGCGCACGATACTGGGCGAGGTCCTGCGGTGACAGAGTGCTTCCCAGTTGCGCAGAATCGGCGATGAGGGCCTGCGCCACATCGCCGGTGTAGAAGTCTCCCGGACCGGCGTGGGCGAGGCGTTCCAGTGTCTGCGCCAGACTACCGAGCGTTATCCGTGGCAACGGACCGCCCCACTGGCCTGCCGGCACGAAGCCGTCGTGCAAATAAACGCGCGCACTTTCGGGAAACCCGGCTAACGCTCGCGCCGCAGCGGCGATCTGCAGGGTCGCATACCAATCGACGGCCATTCCAGCGCGCGCCGACGCAATCGCCGGCGCCAGCGAATCGGCCCACGAGCGGGTGCCGAAACGCTCGAGCGCAAGTGCGAGCCCGGCAACCAGGCCCGGCACGGCAAAGGAAAACGGCCCGAGGACGTTGCGCTCCTCGCGCACCGCCGGCCATCCGAACAGGTCCGCGTCGGTGCCATCGCCCAGCGGGTAGTCCGCTGGATCCAGCCCTTGCGGCGCGCGCATGAGGAAGTCTATGGCATAGACGCGCTGCTGGGCGGCGAGATAGATGAGCATGAACCCCCCGCCACCCAGCCCGCTCATCCAAGGCTCGACCGTACCGATCGCCATCCCCGCAGCCACCGCCGCATCCACGGCGTTGCCGCCCTCGGCCAGCACCCGCGCGCCGATATCGGACGCCGTGTAGTGCTGGCTCGCGACCAGCCCGCCCGCTGCCTGCACCGCGGGCTTTCGCAGCGTCCACGTCTCGACCGT
>FXBF010000802.1_pt1 | contig 10983 bp, 9 predicted proteins | sample 5335321 | NCBI WGS metagenome assembly FXBF01 (sample SAMEA103928391, study PRJEB20085) | sediment metagenome | isolation source: sediment | reverse complement strand
GTCGAGACTCTGCCCTGCGTCAGCTTTGAAGCCGTCTTTCAGGCCGTAAGTCATGGCGAGGCCGATTACGGTCTCATACCGATTGAGAACTCGCTCGCGGGCAGTATCCACCGGAATTACGACCTGCTGCTTCGACATGACCTGACGATCACCGCTGAGTATCACCATCGCATCGAGCATTGCCTTCTCGCTTTGCCGGGTGTGGAGCTGCCTGAGATTCGGCGTGTGATGTCGCATCCCCAGGCATTGGCCCAGTGCGAACGGTTCCTTGCCAACCTCTCCGAGGTTGAGGTCGTGTCAACCTACGACACCGCGGGAAGCGCCCGTATGCTTTCGGAGGGCGAACAGCGGGATGCCGCGGCAATTGCCTCGCAGAGAGCGGCTGAAGTGTATGGGATGCGCGTCCTGGCCGAGAGGATCGAAGACGATCCGGCCAACTTCACTCGCTTCTTGGTGCTTGGGACCGAAAGCCGCGAGCCCGGCCCAGATGCAAAAACCTCCATCCTCTTTACCCTTAAGAATCGGCCCGGGGCCCTGTATGAAGCCATGGCATCTTTCGCCAACCGTGGAATTGACCTCACCAAGATCGAATCGCGGCCGCTTGCGGGCAAGCCCTGGGAGTACATTTTCTATCTGGATCACGCCGGAGCGCCCGGCCAAGGGGAGGTATCTGAGGCGTTAGAGGAGCTCAAAGCCAAGGCCAGCTTATTTCGGATCCTGGGATCCTATCCGAGGCACCGTTGGAATGCCCTGGAAGATGGGCTAATCTCCCCGACACCTCCCAAATCCTGAATTAGGCGAAGGCCGCCTCCTTGGCCGACTCGCCGAGGTAGCCTTGCTCAACCAGTAATTCTGCGTTCAACAGCGCCCCGCCTGCGGCGCCACGCAGAGTGTTGTGGACCAGGGTGATCATCCGGTAGTCGAGCACGGAGCAGGGCTGCACCCGTCCAACCGAAACCGCCATGCCGTCCTGGGCCTCGCGATCGAGGCGTGGTTGAGGACGGTTCTGCTCCGGGCGCACGATCAGCGGGTGGGCAGGGGCGCTAGGAAGCTCTTCCACTCCGCGGAATGCAGCAAGTGCAGCCTCAACCTCGTTCAAGTCTGGAGCATTTCTAAGCCCAATCGAAAGCGCCGCCATGTGTCCGTCCAGGACTGGCACGCGGTTTGCTTGAGCACTGACTTCAATATCAGCAGGCTCGATCGCATCCTCACCGAGCCGACCAAGAAGCTTTCTAGTCTCCTGCTCGATCTTTACTTCCTCACCGCGGATGAACGGGATGACGTTGTCCAGTATCTCCATCGACGATACGCCTGGATAGCCGGCACCGCTGATGGCCTGCATCGTCACGGCATGCACCTGGCTCACCCCAAAGGCGTCCTCCAATGCCTTGAGGGGAAAGACGATCCCAGTGGTTGAGCAGTTCGGGCTGGTCACTATCAAACCTGACCATCCGCGGAGTTCTCGCTGGCGATCGATGAGCGCCAGGTGATCGGCATTGATCTCGGGTATGAGCAGAGGGACGTCGCCCCCCATGCGGTGAGCGGAGGCATTGGAACACACGATGTAGCCCTCCGCCGCCATTCGTGGCTCGGCTTCTTCCGCCACCCGTGCCGGCAGCGCGGAGAACAAAAGCCGGGCGCCCTGGGGACTCTCGTCGCCGCGGCCCACGCGCATCTCTCGCACCGTCGGTGGAATCTCGCCTGGCAACAGCCACCTTACGGCCTCACCATACTCCCGGCCTTCGCTGCGCTCCGACCCTGTAATAGATGCGATTTCAAACCAAGGATGATCAGCCAATAGGCTGATGAACCGCTGGCCAACTGTGCCTGTAGCTCCCAGCACAGCCACCGGTATTTTTTCAGTCATGTAATCTCTCCATAAGCCGCTCGTGGACGGGGTTGAATGTCTTTAACTCTCAATGACAAGTTCGTGGATGGCGCGTACCGCGTCGTCCCCTTCTTCATCTTGAACCACCAAGGAGATGCTGCATTCCGATGATCCCTGTGCGATGGCGACCACGTTGATGCCCTGTCGTCCTGTGGCGGTGAAGACCTGGCCTGCGACGCCGGCGGTTTGCCGCATGCCCCTTCCGACAACGGTCACAATCGTGATGTCGCCTTGAGCCCATACTTGGTCGATATTCCCCCTGCTTAGCGCCAGCTCAAATTCTGACTCCAAGGCTTCAACCGCGGCGGAGGCGTATGTCCGTGGAACGGCAAAGCAGATGCTCTGCTCGGAAGAGGCCTGTGAAATGAGCAGAACACTGGCACCGGTGCGGGCCACGGCGTCGAATGTTCGAGCTGCGATCCCTGGAACGCCCATCATGCCCTTGCCCTCAACCGTAATCAGACTCACATCTCGCACCGCCGTAATGGCCTTGATCGCTCCGTTGCTCTTCTCAAGATAGGGAAGGATCAATGTCCCGGCATGTGAGGGGTTGAACGTATTCTTCACACGGATGGGAATTTCGGATGCGTGCACCGACTGGATGGTCTTGGGATGCAAAACCTTGGCGCCGAAATAGGATAGCTCCCGAACTTCCTGGTAGCCCAACGCTTCAATGGTACGCGCCGAGGGCACGACCCGTGGATCGGCGGTCATCACGCCGTCTACGTCGGTCCATATCCACAGCTCATCGCTCTCCAAACAAGCCGCTATCAATCCGGCGCTGAAATCGGACCCACCGCGCCCCAGCGTCGTGGTTATGCCCTCCGGTGTGGCTCCGATGAAACCAGTAATTACCGGCGTCTCGCGGCGCTCGAGAATGGGTGCCAGGTTTTCAGCAACCTTTCGACGCGTGGCTTCCATTTCGGGCGCGGCATCCTGGAACCGATCGTCGGTGACGATGATATCTGTGGCATTCACTGCGTTGGCCGCAACGTCGATCTGCCGCAAAGCGGCCGCCAGAAGGAGGACGCTCATTTGCTCGCCCAGGCTCAGCGCATGGTCTAGTGCTCGCGGCCCGGCTTCACCCAACACGCGCACGCTCTCGCAAAAACCGGCAAAGCCCTCCAGCAGATCGTCGATTTCCGCAAGCGCTACCTCAGACTCTTCCCCCGATAATGCCTTGGCACATCGCCGGTGAAGATCCCGCAGTTCTGCGATGATCTGCAGATAGCGCTCGTCTCCGCTGGCCGCGGCGGTTGCCGCAGCATGCAGCCCATCGGTGGCCCCATGAAGGGCTGATGCGACCACAGCTACCCGCTCGGCGGAATGGTCTCGCGCAGCCTTTATGATTTCGGCAGATTGCCTGATGGCCTCCGCCGTGCCCAATGAAGTCCCGCCGAATTTCATCGTCAGGGTTCTCAGTTTAGGTTCATGATTGGTCATTGATTGCTCGCCTCAACAAAAGAGGCCGCTCCTGGGTTGGGAGCGGCCTGCCTAACGTTTGCTTTCGATCCGTCTAACTAGGCTAAGCGCCCTCCATGTGCCGGGAGCCGATAGTCATCCCCATAGTTTCTTCAGTGCCAGTTCTCGTCATTCGATTGCGTCCGCTAATCATTTTTCGTCTACTCTCTTCTGGAAATTTCGTTGAGAGTATCAGAAGAATCGGGAGTTTGTCAACCGATCAATCTCGACAACCTCCGGTTTTGTGCAGGCCGTCGCCTTTGAACCTCGCCAATGACGAGATTAAGCAGTCCCTCGACCCGGCTTCGGGCTCGGTAGCGCCGAGCCGCTAGGTAGTCTCGCTTCCATCCTCCGCAGCAGACTCTTTATTCCTGGATATGATCGCCTGCAGTCCCATCAGGTAACCTTGCCAGCCCAGGCCTGAGATGACTCCCAGGCAGGCCGCGGCGGTGAGGGAACGGCGGCGGAAATGCTCTCGCGCATAGATGTTGGATAGGTGGACTTCGATCACGGGATAATCGACGGCTGCGATGGCGTCCCGAAGCGAAACCGAGGTGTGTGACAATCCGCCCGGATTAATGACTCCACCGATCGCCCACTCGCGGGCCGCATGCAGCTCATCGATCAATACGCCTTCGTGATTGGATTGAACGGTCGTGATCTGCACTCCGAGCCGCTCACCTTCGGTTTGAATGCGATCATTCAACTGCGCCAAGGTCAGAGTGCCATAAACCTCCGGCTCGCGCTCGCCAAGCAGGTTCAAATTGGGACCATGCAGAACCAGGATCCGCTTCATCCCGTCTCCCTCAGCCCATTAACAACGTCACGGATCAGAGACTCCGGCGCCTCGATCCCGGTCTCGACTTGGCCGGGGCGTAGCGGAATTACAAATTGAGATCGTCCCTCCCTGCGCTTCTTATCCACCTTCATGGAGTCCATTATCCGCTCGGTGTCTAAACCCGCGAAGCTGATCGGCAGGCCAAAGCGAAGGAGCACATTCTGAACGCGATCCTGTAGATCCGCCTCACAGCGACCCAGAGCATACGCGAGCCGCGTTGCTCCTACCAGGCCGACGGAGACGGCCTGACCGTGGGGCAGAGAGAAGTGGCTGGCGGCCTCAAGCCCGTGGGCAAAGGTATGACCCAGGTTGAGCGCCGCTCGTCTATCCGACTCATTTGGATCCTCATCTACGATTGACAGCTTGACCTCCATTGCACGCTGGATCCAGCTGCGGCTGATCCATTGCGGTCCCGATTCCATACGCGCAAACAGATCAGCGTCACCAATCAGCGCGGCCTTGATCATCTCGGCCAGACCGGTCCGGGTACCTTCCTCCGGTAGCGTCGTGAGCGTCGTCAGGTCGGCCAACACGATGCTGGGAGCGTGGAAGGCGCCAACCAGGTTCTTACCACCTTTGAGGTTGATCCCCACCTTTCCCCCCAGGCTGGCGTCCACGGTGGCCAGCAGCGTCGTGGGCAAGGCCGCCCACCGTATTCCGCGCATGTAGGTCGCAGCCGCAAAACCGGCCAAATCAAGCAAGACACCACCGCCCAGTGCAATGACCGTGCTGCTGCGGTCCAGGCCGGCTGCCATGAATGCCGTGTACAGATCAGAGAGCGTCTCTTGAGACTTATGCTCTTCCCCCGCTGGCACAGTGACAAACGAGCACTCCAGCGATTTACGTGTGACTCCCTCGTACAGCGGAGCCACGTTCGAATCTGAGACGACCAGGTAGGGGGGCGAGAGCTGAGCCTGCTCCAGCCAGGTTGCCAGATCGGCGATCAATCCCTCCCCCAGCAGGACCTCGTAGCCAGGGCGAGGACGGCGAGCTGCCATCCGAACCGTGCGCCTCGACAACGGGTAGTCCGCAATACGGTCCGCAACCTCTTCGATGGTGAGGGCCGTGGTGTCCAGCTGAACAGGGATCGAATCATACTTGTCCTGTCGGCTCTCTAACAAGGCCTGGAGATGCTCGCCCGGGCCTTCGCCTGCCAGGAGTGGACGTGATGACCCATCCTCCTCCAGCCTGGCCAGGAGCACTTTCGGTTTACCCGTCAGACAGACGAGGGCGCCGCCGGCTTCCATTAAGATACGGTTGCCTTCATCCATCAAGGCGCCTCCTCCGCAAGCGATCACTCGGTTTGCCGGCTCTGCGACCTGCAGGCAGGCCTCGATCTCCATTCGACGAAAAGTGAGCTCGCCATCCTCTTCAAAGATCTGGTGAATCGGCTTCCCTGCCATCCGCTCCACGATAGCGTCGGTGTCCACGAATTCGCGACCCAAGCGATCTCCCAGCAGCCGCCCAACCGCAGATTTGCCGGCGCCTGGAGGCCCGGCAAGCACAATGTTCAGCGGTTGCAAGCGTAGCTGCCCTTCAGCCATGCGGCTAGTCCCAGAAGATAATTGGCTCATTGGCCATCACGAAATCGTCCAAGCCACCAAGCGGTAGCTGGTCGAACCTCTGCTTCATCTCCGATAGAGTGTCGCCGCCGAGCTTCCGGATCAACGCCTCGGCGAGCACGATACAAAGCATGCACTCTCCTACAACCGCCGCGCGCGGAACAGAACAGAAGTCTGAGCGCTCGTAGCGCGTTTCCGCCGCCTGCCCGGAGGCCAAATCGACGGAGGCGCGTGGAGTTAGCGTGGTCGAGATGGGTTTCATCGCAACCCGGACGATGAGTGGATTGCCGGTCGTTATTCCGCCCTCCAGACCGCCGGAGCGGTTGCCCTTGCGCCGGATTCGCCCGTCGGAGGGTTCGAACTCATCGTGGACTTCGGTACCGCGCAGCCGAGCGTTGTGGAAGCCATGGCCGATCTCAACGCCTTTCATGGCATGGATGCTCATCATGGCCGCCGCCACCCGAGCCCCCAGCCGCCGATCCCAATGCACATGGCTGCCCAATCCCGGAGGGACGCTTAACGCAACCACCTCAAACACGCCGCCAAGCGTGTCTTTGGCCTGCATGGCGGCCTGGATCTCGTCACGCATGGCTCGCGTGCCGGCCTCGGTCGGGCAGCGCACCTCGCTTTCTTCAGCGAATTCGAAGCGTTCATTGAAAGTCAATTCATCGAGTTCGGCCGAAGCGGCGCCTATTTCCGTGACGTAGCTTCCGACGACAATGCCGAATTCGGCGAGCAGCTTGCGGCACACTGCACCTACGGCCACACGGGCGGCCGTCTCACGCGCGGAGGCGCGCTCCAGGCTGAAGCGCAAGTCGCGGTAGCCATACTTCAGTGTGGCCGACAAATCGGCATGCCCGGGCCGTGGAACAGACATCGGCGGAACCGCTTGGCCCTTCCACTTGGTGTGATCGCGATTGATGATCTTCAGGCCGATGGGAGCTCCGATTGTGATCCCCGCCAACACACCTGAGATAATCTCGGCTTCGTCCTGCTCGATGGACTTCATCCTCGGCCCGACCCCGAATCCCACCTGGCGACGGGCGAGGTCTGGAAGCAGATCGGCCGCATTGAGCGCCAAGCCGGCAGGAATTCCCTCCAGGATGGCGAGCAATTCAGGCCCATGCGACTCTCCAGCGGTCAGAAATCTAAGCATCTATCACCTCACGGTGGTCAGGCCGAGCGTCCTTTCGCCCCCCGGGACGTAATCGCTCCATTGCTTCTTCGAGAGCGGCTTTCATCCGCTCACGCGGGGCGCGCAGGCCGGTCCAGAGCTCATACGAGAGCGCAGCTTGTTCCAGCAGCATGCCTGCGCCGGATACCGCCTTGAGACCCGAATGCTGAGCCTGCTGTACGAGCCGAGGTTCCCTGGGCGAGTAGACCAGGTCATAAACAAACGCATCAGGCGGAAGAGCTACATCGTCCGGCCAGGGTGAATTGTGGTCCTCCGGCATCATGCCCAGCGGAGTGGCATTAACGATAAGGGCGCATTGGCTCGCGGCCCTGGCGAAAGACGCTCGTGCCCAGGGGAGAGCTGCTACCTCCAGGTCGTGATATCGGCGCAAATCCTCGGCTAATCGTTCGGCATGGCTTGCAGTCCTTGCGATGAGGCTCAGGTCAAGGCCCTCTTGCGCCAGGCCGAAGGCCACCGCCCGCGCGGCTCCGCCGGCCCCTAGGATGAAAGATCGTCCAGTTCTCGGGACCCTCCAGTGCGCGCGCAGGTCATGTATGAATCCCCTCAAATCCGTGTTGTGACCCACTAGATGACCCTCTTTGTTGACGATGGTATTGACGGCCGAGGTCTGCGCCGCCGATGCGTCAATCTCATCGAGAAGCGGCAAGACCGCCTCCTTATGCGGGATGGTCACATTGGCGCCCAGCCATCCATGCGACCGCATGCTCGCGATTGCCGGCGCGAGCTCTTCAGGAGCAACCTCCATCGTTTCGTAGCGCCAGTCCAGGCCGGCCGCCTCGATGGCCGCATTTTGAATGGCGGGCGAAAATGAGTGTGCGACCGGGGAGCCTAGAAGCACGAACTTCTTCACCATAGCTCCGCTCCCATCGAGCGGAGGGTGGTCATGAAGCCAGGATAGGATTCCTGGACGACCTCCGCGCTCGAAATAACGGTCTCGCCGGAGGCCAGCATGCCGGCAACCGTCAGAGCCATGGCGAGGCGGTGATCTCCATGCGAACTCACTCGAGTCCCACTCAGTGGGGATGGCCCTTCGATGGTAAGCCCGTCTGGGTGTTCCTCAATCTGGGCGCCCATCTTTCTTAATTCGACAGTCATGCCGGATAAGCGGTCCGATTCTTTCAGGCGCAATTCACCCGCACCCCGGATCCGTGTCTCGCCGTGGGCCTGCGTGGCGATAACCGCGAAGATGGGGATCTCATCAACCATCGAAACCACTTGCTCTCGATGAATATCGATCCCCTTTAGGGTCGAAAACGCGACGGTCATGTCGCCGGTCGGCTCGCCGTCCGCATCCGTGAGAGTACCGGTTTCGATTTGTGCCTCCATTCGCTGCAAGGTCTCCAACAGCCCGGTGCGAGTGGGGTTGAGGCCCACTTTCTGTAGCGTGATCTCCGAGCCAGGCGCTAGCAGGGCGGCCGCAAGCGGGAAGGCAGCCGCGGACATATCTCCTGGAATCTCGAGTTCAAATGGCGGAAGCGGCGCCTGAATGGGATCCAGGCTCAGGGTGCCGTCTGACCTAACGACCGACACACCCAAATGCCGTAGCAGCCGTTCGGAGTGATCGCGCGAGGCGATCGGCTCGCGTATCCGTGTGCGGCCCTCCGCGCTCAATCCTGCCAGCAAGAGGGCAGTCTTCACCTGGGCGGATGCAATCTGCATCTCATACTCGATCCCGTGTAGCTCGGAACCGGTGATCTCCAGCGGCGGCTGGTCGCTCCCGTTGAGTCCGGAGATCTGAGCGCCCATCCTTCGCAGTGGCTCTGCCACTCGGGCCATGGGTCGCTGCGAAAGCCGGCGGGAACCGGTCAGGGTGGCCGAGACCGTCGAGCCGGCCAGGGCTCCCATCAATAGTCGCATCGTCGTGCCCGAATTGCGGCAGGCAAGGGGTCGCTCCGGGGGCAGCCACCGGGTTCCGTGCACCAGCGTCTGCTCTTCATCCAGGGTCTCGATCTCAACCCCGAGCGCCGCAAGGCAGTCATTCATCGCATCGATCACGCCCGCCCGCAGCGCTCCGTGCAGGCGCGTGGTACCGGCGGCCATGGCGCCCAGGAGCAGAGCGCGGTGAGTCACGGACTTGTCGCCTGGAACCCGAATCGTTCCCCGCAGTCCCTTTGTGTGCCCAGCGACTCTAAACTCCACTGGCAGATCCCCCCGGATCCTTCAGCGAATCTCGCCTTCGCTGCACGGGCTCCAGATATCCGCGCAACGGCCCGGCTTCCCCCTCGGCTAGCAGCTTGTGCAGCCGCTCCAATTCAGCCTGCGCGCGCGACAATGCCTCCTGCACCATATCTTGATTTGTGGTGAGTATGTCGATCATCATTGTTAGGTCGCTGGCCGCAAGCCGGGAAGTGCTGAGAAAGCCCGAGGCAACCAGGTCCCACAACTCAGGATCCCTCCTGCCGAAGGACTCCGCGGACCCCATGAGCGCCGCAGCCAGAAGGTAGGGCAGGTGGCTTGCCACGGCGACCAGCCGATCGTGCCTGGCAGCCTCCATCTGTCGCACCGAGGCGCCGAGCGCTACCACAATCTGTTCCGCAAGCGCCAGTGCACTGGGCGTGGACCGAGAGCATGACGTCAGCACAAATAGATTCCCACTGAATAGCCCAGCTTCCGCCTCCGAAAAGCCTGCCCGCTCCTTGCCGCATAACGGATGGCCTCCCACCGCCGAGACCGAGTCTGGGAGGAGCTCCATCGCTTCTACAACCTGGCGTTTCGTAGATCCAATGTCCATTAGGAGACTGACGTCAGGTGGATCCTCAATGAAGAGCTCAAGCAGTCTCAAGGTTTCTTTCACCGGGGTCGCCAGGACGAGCACATCGGTATGGACCAGCGCACCACTTAGTTCCTGGGTCATGATCCCGGCTCGGCGGGCGAGTGCGACGGTCTTTGAGTCCGAATCGACACCCACCAGTTCCCGGCAGCGCGGCTGCAGACCCAGCGCCATGGACCCGCCCATCAGGCCAAGGCCAACGATCGTTACGCGGGAATCTTCGAGTTCCATTCCGCCTCAAGCAGATCTCTTCCGACGGCTCGGGCAACCTCGCGGACTTGTCTAACCATGTCGGCAAAGCGTTCCGGCCGCAGACTCTGGGCGCCGTCCGATAGCGCCTCTTCTGGCCTGGGATGGACCTCCACGATCAGACCATCCGCTCCAGCAGCCACCCCAGCCCGGGCCACCGCCGATACGTATTCCCACTTTCCGGTGCTGTGGCTGGGATCCAGAATCACAGGCAAGTGCGAGAGTTCCCTAACCACAGGAATGGCGTTGATGTCGGTCGTATTTCGGGTGTAGCTCTCAAAAGATCGGATCCCCCGCTCGCAAAGTATGACGCGCTCATTCCCAACGGACAGCAAGTATTCGGCCGACATCAACCATTCCTCTACGGTGGCCATCAACCCTCGCTTGAGCAGGACTGGGCGTCCCGCCCGGCCGGCGGCACGTAGCAGCTCATAGTTCTGCATGTTGCGAGCCCCAAGCTGGATGATGTCAGCGTAGTCGGCTACGAGGGGGACTTGCTCCGGCGACATGGCTTCTGTAATCACCTTCAGGCCCGTCTCGAGACGGGCCTCAGCCAGGAGTTTCAGGCCTGGTTCTCCAAGACCCTGAAAGCTATATGGCGAAGTGCGCGGCTTAAATGCACCACCCCGCAGAATAGTGGCCCCAGACTCCCGGACGGCATGCGCGGTCTCCAACAGCTGATCTCGGTCTTCGACCGAACAGGGTCCGGCCATGATCACGATCTCGTTCCCGCCGATGGTCAGCCCATCGATATTCACCAAGGTATCCAGGGGGTGCATCTCTCGGGAGGCGAGCTTAAAGGGTTTCAATACCGGGAGCACCTTTTCAACCCCCTCAAGCGGTTCGAAATTTCGGGGGTCGATCGGGCGGTCGTCGCCTATCAAGCCTACAATCGAGCGTTCCTGTCCCTTGCTCAAATGTGTCTTGTATCCAAGACGCTCGACCTTGGCCACCACTTGTTCGATCTGGGCTTGCGTTGCACCACTCTTCATAACGATGATCACTTACTCCTCCTCCAGC
>FXBF010000801.1_pt1 | contig 10989 bp, 9 predicted proteins | sample 5335321 | NCBI WGS metagenome assembly FXBF01 (sample SAMEA103928391, study PRJEB20085) | sediment metagenome | isolation source: sediment | reverse complement strand
TGCAGGTTGACGCCGGCACCAATGGATAGCCGGTGGTTGACGCGATAGGCGATGGACGGATTGAAATTGACGGTTTTGATTTCGGACTCGATGGCCTGGTAACGGCCCTTCCAGTCGCTGTCGTACTTGGTCGACAGGCCGAAGGGTACGGTGACACCGATGCCGGCGAACAGGTCGTTGCCCAGTGGTGCGGCAAAATAGAAATTCGGCACCACGCCGAGTCCACCGGCATCGCCACCATTGCCGCCACTGACCGAGGTGGAGCCCAGACCGAGTGGGTCGGGCGTCGTGGCGGTGCCATCGAACCTGGCCGAAGTGTTGATCAGGTGTGTCCCGACAATCACCTGGCGTTGCAGGCGCGTCATCCCGGCGGGGTTAAAGTATATGGTGGAGGCGTCGTTAGCAAACGCGCTCGCACCCGCGAATGCATTGCCCATCTGGCTGGCGCTTTGCTCGATCAGCGCAAAACCGGCCGCCATGCTGCTGTTTGAACAGAGGGTCAGGATTCCGGCGCCTAGCAGGCTGAGTGGCGAAAAAATGGCTTTTTGTGGTGGCATCTCGGAACTCCTCGATATCTGTTGTGCGGCCGCTACGGAATGCGAGCATATCCCCCCTGAACTGCCTATATCAAGTAAAAGCACCACTGAACGCTATAGGAACCTGCTTAAGAAGTTACGCCTAAGTATTAGTAAAAACTGATATATTATGCCGGGCATGATTTTTGCTTATTGTGCTTTGGGGAATTGACAAGCTGTGCTGTTTTATTACATGTTTGTAGCTAATCTCCCAAGGGGTTGTCGCTTTTATGCAACATGAGATTGAGATGAGCACCCGCTTATTTAATAAATGAGGAATGGACTTATGAAACGCATCCTGAAACGTGCACTAACGTCGGCCGCCCTGGCGGCTGTTCTGGCGTCGCCGCTGGCGCATGCCACCAACGGATATTTCAAAATCGGTGCCGGCGCTCAGAACCGCGGCATGGCGGGCGCAGGCATTGCCTACGGCCAGGATGGCATTGCGGCGGCGGTCAATCCGGCATCCATTGCCTTTGTGGGTAGTCGGATCGATGCCGGTGTGGAAGTCTTTAAGCCCAAGCGCGATGGACGGCTGGATGCCACGGGTATGGGTGGTGTGGATTCAGACGAGAAAAGCCGCTCGAACAAATTCCTGTTGCCCAGCTTTGGCATGACCAAGGACTGGAGTAACAAGATCACATTAGGACTCTCGGCTATCGGCAACGGTGGCATGAATACCCGCTACGGTGATGCCAACACGGGTAACGGTAATATTTACTCCACGGCATTCGGAGCCGCAATCCCCGGGTTTGTGGGGAACCTGATCCTGGGTGGTGCTGATCCCGGCAATACAATGGCTAATGCAGCCGCTTTGGGCGCCAACCCGAATAATAGCCCGGCGCTGGGTATAAACCTCGCCCAGTTACTGATATCGCCGACCATTGCCTACAAAATTACCCCCAATCACTCCATCGGATTCGGGCCGGTGATCGGCTATCAGGCTTTCCGCGCCTACGGCCTGGGACTGTTCCAGGGGCTGTCGAGCGCCCCGGGTAAAGTCACCAACAACGGTAACGACTCTGCCTTGGGTTTGGGTGGGCAGATCGGTTATCAGGGTAACTTCGGCGTGTTCTCATTCGGCCTGATGGGGCGCTCCAAGATCTATATGGATGAGTTTGACGATTATGCAGGCCTGTTTGCCGAACAGGGCGATTTCGATATTCCGGCGACCTTCGGCGGTGGTATCGCTATCCACTTTTCGCAGAAGCTGACGCTTGCCGCAGACGTTACCCGTATTCTCTACGGTGACGTCAAGGCAATCGCGAATAAAGGACCGACCGCTGACGAATTGTTCAATGCGTTTGCTGCCGGTCTGACCAATGGTGACCCGGTGCTTCCGCCCGGTGCTTTCGGTACTGTGGCCAAGCCGCTGGGAAGCGATAACGGCTGGGGTTTCGGTTGGGACGATATCACGGTGTACAAAATTGGCGTCGACTATGCCTACAGCACACAGTGGACGCTGCGTGCCGGTTTCAACTATGCCGAAGTGCCTTACGATGCCGACCAGGCCATGTTTAATATCCTCGCGCCGGCGGTGGTGGAGAAGCACGCAACAGCAAGCTTCACCTACAACCCGACACCGAACAATGAGTTTACGGTAACCTACATGCATGCCTTCGAGAACGATTTGAAAAGCACCTATCAGGGGACCGGCCCAAATGCCGCTTTCAGTTATACCGCCAGCAACAAAATGTACCAGGATGCTATCGAAGTCGCCTATGGATGGAAGTTCTGATTGACTGTCGATCTGCACAGTATGTATGTCTGAACGGAAAAGGGTCGCGCTTGCGTGACCCTTTTCCATACCCGATATATGCGGTCGTATTTAGTGTAACAACTGTCTAGAATCCATCTGGCCAGAAACCTGAGGATCAAGGAGAGAGGAATGAACACGATGAAACGAATAATTTCTGCATTTCTGCTGGTGGGAGCGATGTTGCTGCCCTGGGCGGGCGGTGTACAGGCGGCGGAGCGCTTCAAGCCGTTTGTGCTGGCCTCGCAAGGGCCGGGTGATTTTGACACCAGGGTAGAGGAAACCAGGGCTGCGCTGACCGCCGCGGGTTTTGAAATTCTTGGCGAGTACAGCCCCTACTCCGATACCTTTGTCGACAAGACACAGGTCATTATCGTCACCAACGATGAGTTGAGAAAAGCGGCAGGCATGTCCAAACGCGGTGGTTTCGCGACACCCTGGCGGGTGGCGGTAACCCAGTCGGGCGATGAAATCCAGGTGATGTATCCCAACCCGATCTACCTTGCCAATGGCTACCGTCTCAAGACCGACCTGGCGGGTGTCAGCGAGGCGCTCAAGCAGGCAATCGGTGCACAGGAGATCTTCGGTTCCAAAAAGGGCCTGACAGCGCGCAAGCTGCGCAAGTACCACTATACCTTCGGTATGGAGTACTTCGACGATGTCTACGAACTGGCCGAGTATGGCAGCCACAAGGAAGCTGTCGATGTGCTGGAGAAGAACCTGGCGGCAGGTATCGGCGGCATGACCAAGATCTACCGGCTGGATCTGGGTAATGACATCACTGTATTCGGTGTGCAGGGCAAATCCGGTGATCAGAACAGCGATGAACACATGGACGATGCCTGGATGATGAAGAATCTGGACTTTGAGAAACTCAGGAAGACGGCGTATCTGCCGGTGGAAATCATGGTGGATGGCAACGAGATCATTGCCCTGCACTTGCGCTTCCGCATGGCACTGCACTTCCCCGACCTGAAGATGATGGGTGCCAACAGCTTCATGAACCTCATGCCCAGCCCCAGGGCGGCGGGTCTTGCCATGGAGGCGGTAGCCGGCGGCGAGTAGTGCGCCGGTCCATCGATGTTGCGCTTAAGCCCCCGCTTTGACGGGGGTTTTTGTTGTGCTGTCAGAATAAAGTTTTGCGGCTGCTAGCCGCTGTATCGCGCAGGCAGGCGAACGTTGCCATTGGAGAGAAAAACGTTCGAGGAAGGAACGGTATCCCTATGAAACCCAGTATTTTACGTAATTTATTAATTAGCTGTGTGGCCTTTGGTATAATAGCGAGCGGGCTGTTTCCGATTGTCACCGACTTCTTCGTCGAATGGAACGAGGGCATGTATAAGTGGTTTTTTGCCCTTAGTGTCCTCGGAGGAATCGGTTGTGGTTTTGCCATCTACGGGCTGGTGCACGTGGTTTTGCTGAAACGTCTGAGAGAAATATCGGCTATTGCCAACGCCATCAGTCAGAACGATATCTCCCATGAGTGTCAGCTGAAGAGCAACGATATGATTGGTGAAATCATCGACGCGTTCAATCACATGGCATCGAACCTGAGAAATATGATCGGCCGGATCAGCGGGGCCACCACCCAACTGGCAGCTGCGGCCGAAGAGACTTCGGCGATTACCGACGAAACCAGCCGTGGTGTACGCGAGCAGCAGTCGGAAATCGACAGCATCGCCTCCGCGATGAACGAAATGACCAGCACGGTGCAGGAAGTTGCGCGTAATGCTGCGGATGCTTCCAACGCGGCGGATTCTGCGGACAGTGAAGCCAGGAATGGCGCACTGGTAGCGACAGAAGCCATTGGAGGTATAGATTCGCTGTTATCGGAGGTGGATTCCGCTGCCCAGGTTATACGCAATCTGCAAAAGGAGAGCGAGAATATCGGTTCGGTGCTGGATGTGATTCGTGGTATCGCCGAACAGACCAACCTGCTGGCGTTGAATGCTGCAATTGAAGCTGCACGCGCCGGTGAACAGGGGCGTGGTTTTGCGGTGGTGGCCGACGAGGGCGCCGGTGAACAGGGGCGTGGTTTTGCAGTGGTGGCCGACGAGGTGCGCACCCTCGCCAGCCGTACCCAGCAGTCCACCCAGGAAATCCAGGACATGATCACGCGCCTGCAGGATGGTGCGGGGAACGCCGTTAAGGTGATGGAAGGCGCGCAGAACAAGGCGCAGGAGAGTTCCGGTCTGGTAGAGAAGGCCGCGGAATCACTGGGAGCCATCGCCGGTTCGGTTTCGGCCATTAACGACATGAATACCATGATCGCCAGCGCGGCCGAGGAACAGAGCGCCGTGGCGGCGGAAATGCAGACCAATATGAACAACATCCGTGAAGTGGCGGACCGTTCTGCGGAGGGTGCGCAGCAGACCGCCCAGGCCAGCGAGGAGCTGGCGCGCCTGGCGACCGAGCAGCAGTCATTGATGGCGCAGTTCAGGGTGTAGACGGGTTTCGGCAGCACCGGGTAGACACCGGATATCGGGCCAGGCGGGTAACCGCCTGGCCTTTTTTACGCCATTTACCTCCTTTGGGGGGGGCGAAACGCATGCAAAAGACTGAATAGTCCTGTATTGTTTCGCTCCGATTAAATATTTTTATTGGCGCGCAAAAATCCTGAGGGGCGCTGTTCGGCGCTTTTTACTTACACAAGGGTTGGTCCTCATGGCAGATCGGAGATTACAGGTTTTCCATACCGTCGCACGCCTGCTGAGTTTTACCAAGGCGGCGGAAGCGCTGCACATGACCCAGCCGGCGGTCACGTTCCAGGTGCGTCAACTCGAAGAACAGTTTAATACACGTCTGTTTGACCGCACGCATAATCGCATCAGCCTGACCGAAGCGGGCAAGCGCGTATACGAATACGCGCACCGCATTTTCGATCTGTATTCGGAAATGGACAACGCGGTTCGGGAAATGACCGGTGACATCAGCGGGATACTGATGATCGGAGCGAGTACAACGATTGCCGAATATATGTTGCCGGCCCTGCTGGGCGACTTCAAGAAAAAGTACCCCGACGTCAACGTGCAGCTCAAGGTATCGAACTCCGATGGCATCGTTCACATGGTGGAAAACAATGTGATCGACCTGGGCGTTGTCGAGTCGCCGGTTATGAACAAGAATCTGGTGGTGGAAGTCTGCCGCATGGATCAGCTGGTCGCCGTGGTATCGCCCCGGCATCCATTGGCGGAACGCGAGTCGGTGCAACTGGAGACGCTGCTCGAATACCCCTACATTTGTCGCGAGGAAGGCTCCGGCACCCGGGACGTCATTGCGGAGTACATGCATAAGCTGGGCGTTCATGACGGTCAGGTACACCTCACCATGGAACTGGGCAGTCCGGAATCGATCAAGGGTGCGGTTGAAGCAGGTATGGGCGTCGCTATTATTTCACTCGCGACGGTCCAGAAAGAATTGAAGCTCGGTACCCTCGTGGTATTGACACTGGAACCGAAACTGGACAGACCTTTCTCCTTTGTCCATCAGAAACAGAAGTTCCGCCACCGTGCTATGGATGAGTTGCTCGACTTTGCACGAAGTTACTGCAAATCGCATCCTGAAGTTGTATAACACGGGGCATGGATCAGCAACAGCAAGAGAAACTACTCGGCGTATTCGAAAAGTTGTCACCCGCCGATCGCGACACTGCCACCAGCTTTGCCGAGTTCCTGCTCAGCCGTTCGGGTAGCGGAGTTACGGTGTCACCGTCGCCACCTGCCGCTCGTGTCGCGATCCCTGAACCCGAACCCATACCGCGCCCGGCAGAGGAACGTGTGGTTGCCGCCGTAAAACGCCTCTCCAAAACCTATTTCATGCTGGATAAATCCAAAATGCTGGGGGCGACTTCCGACCTTGTCACGCAGCACATCCTGCAGGGGCGGGAGGCAGCCGAGGTTATCGACGAGCTGGAGCAGGTGTTCAGCGATCAGTACCAGCAGCTGAAAGAGGGTGGCGAAGACTGATGGAAGTCATACGGCAGTGGTTCCGCCGTTTTTCATCCGATCCACAGGCCGTGATACTGGCGCTGGTGTTACTGTCCGGTTTCGTGGTGGTGCTCACCATGGGGCAGATGTTGGCGCCGGTACTGGCAGCGCTGGTTTTGTCCTATCTGCTCGAAGGCGTTGTTACCGAAATGCAGCAACGCGGCGTGCCGCGGCTGGGTGCTGTCCTCCTGGTGTTTACCCTGTTTATGGTGCTCCTGTTGTTTTCCCTGCTGGGTCTGCTCCCGCGTCTGTCCTACCAGGTAACCCAGCTGGTACACCAGCTGCCCAATATTATCGGTGCGGGGCAGGACGCAATCATGCGCTTGCCGGAGCGCTACCCCGACCTGTTCAGTCAGCCGCAGGTGCAGGATCTGATTAACGCCATCCGCGCCGAGTTGGGCAAGCTCGGGCAGAGTGCGGTCAGCGTCTCGATGGCGTCCGTTGTCGGTGTGATAACCCTGCTGGTTTACCTGATTCTGGTGCCGGTCCTGGTGTTTTTCTTCCTCAAGGACAAGACGCGTATCATTGGCTGGTTGCAGGCCCATTTACCGCGTGACCGGGCATTGACAACGCGCGTGTGGCAGGAAGTGAATGTCCAGATTGCCAACTACGTGCGCGGCAAGATCTGGGAGATCATGATTGTCGGTACCGTGTCCTACATCACCTTCCTGGCGATGGGGCTGCAGTACTCCGTGTTGCTGGCTACGCTGGTAGGGTTGTCAGTGGTGATTCCCTATATCGGTGCTGCTGCTGTTACGCTGCCGATTGCCGCGATTGCCTTCTTCCAGTGGGGCTGGAGTGCAGATTTCGGCTACGTCCTGTTTGCCTATGGCATAATCCAGGCACTGGATGGTAATGTGCTGGTGCCGCTGCTGTTTTCCGAAGTTGTGAACCTGCACCCGGTGGCGATCATTATTGCCGTGCTGGTGTTCGGCGGACTGTGGGGGTTCTGGGGCGTGTTTTTTGCCATCCCGCTGGCGACGCTGGTGCAGGCGGTGATCAGGGCCTGGCCGGGTGCCCGGCAGCAATTGCCCGGGCCGGAAGCGCCCTTGCCTTCAGGGGATTCTGATTAAAATTATCCATGCTTACAGCATATCCGATGCATAGTCGGCCAGCCGCGAACGTTCACCGCGTGTCAGCATGATGTGACCGCTGTGCGCCCAGTTCTTGAAGCGGTCGACGACGTAGGTGAGGCCCGAGCTGGTTTCCGTAATGTAGGGTGTATCGATCTGTGCGACATTGCCCAGGCAGACGACCTTGGTGCCCGGCCCGGCGCGCGTCACCAGGGTTTTCATCTGCTTGGGGGTGAGGTTCTGCGCTTCGTCCAGGATCAGGTATTTGTTCAGAAAGGTACGGCCGCGCATAAAGTTCATGGAGCGGATCTTGATGCGGTTGCTGAGCAGGTCATTGGTCGCCGCGCGGCCCCAGTCACCACCCACGTCGGAGCGTGTCAGGACTTCCAGGTTATCCATCAGCGCACCCATCCAGGGCGTCATTTTTTCTTCCTCCGTCCCCGGGAGGAAGCCGATATCCTCACCCACCGGTACCGTGACGCGCGTCATGATGATTTCCTTGTAGCGGTTTTCTTCCAGTGTCTGGGTGAGACCGGCGGCCAGCGCCAGCAGCGTCTTGCCGGTGCCCGCGGTACCGACCAGGCTGACGAAATCCACGTCCGGATCCATCAGCAGGTTAAACGCAAAATTCTGTTCCCGGTTACGCGCGCTGATGCCCCACACGGTATGTCTTGAGCCCCGGTAGTCGATAGCTGTCTCCAGCACGGCGGAATCATTATCAAGCTCGCGTACCAGGGCCTCGAAGCCCTGTTCCTCAGACAGGTAGATGCATTCATTGCAGTTCCAGGATTCAACCAGGGGTCCGCTGACACGGTAGTAATTACGCCCGTCTTTCTGCCAGGATTCCAGAGTATCACCGTGTTCCTGCCAGAATTCCGAGGGTAGTTCGCGGCTACCGGAAAACAGCAGGTCAACGTCTTCCAGTACCTGGTCGTTGTAATAGTCTTCCGCATGAATGCCGAGTACCGCGGCCTTGATGCGCAGATTGATATCCTTGGAGACCAGTGTAACGGTCACATCGGGGTGTTCGGTCTGCAGCGCCAGTGCCGTACCCAGGATATTGTTATCCGACCTGTTGCCCGGCAGGGCTTCGGGCAGGGAAATTTTCAGCGTGCGGGTCTGGAAAAACAGGCGACCGTGGTTTTCGGTATCTATACCCTCGATCAACCCGCGGGTGTCGAGCGGAATGCCCTTTTCGATATCGGCAACACTGATTTCACACATCAGTTCGTCGAGAAAACGGCTGACCTGGCGTACGTTGCGCGCCACCTCGGACACGCCTTTTTTGCCCGCATCCATTTCCTCAAGCACTACCATCGGCAGGTAGACGTCGTGTTCCTTGAAACGGAACAGCGCGGTAGGGTCGTGCATCAGCACGTTGGTATCAAGGATGAAGAGTCGTCTGGACGCTATGTCGGCCTGGATCATTGGAAGCTGGGTTTATCCCTTGAGCGGTTCAATCACTGCATCAAGATTCAACTGATCGCAGAATTCCAGGAATTCCTCGCGCAACGTAGCGATATGGGTATCTGCCGGTACATCGAGGGCCATGTGCACTGCAAACATCAGCGTGCCGGTGTGGGCGGCCGCGTAGCTGGTGGTGGACAGATCCTGAATATTGATGTTGCGCTGGGAGAAAAAATTCGCCAGATTATGTACGATGCCGGGGTGGTCGAGCGCAACCACGTCAACAGCGTAGGGCAGGAACTCACCGTTGTGCTGTTTGGGTTCGGTACGCTTGACGCTCAGTGACATGCCGAGCTTTTGCTCGATCTGTCCGACCTGGTCTTCCAGCCTGGTGAGGTTATTCCAGTTGCCGGAGACCAGCAGCAACACCGAGAATTCACCGCCCAGCACCATCATGCGGCTGTCTGCGATATTGCAGCCGCTGTCCAGAATCCAGCCGGAAAGCTGGTCAACCAGGCCTGGACGGTCTTCGCCAAGGGCGGCGATAACCAACTGTTCAGTCATGGGGGCAGCCTACCACTAATCCAGTTCCACGGCACGCAGCCGCTGGGCCGCTTGTTCCGGGCTGATGGTGCTGACGAACAGACCGGAGCCGAGTTCGAAGCCGGTGGGGATGCTGGTACGGGGGCAGATTTCCAGGTGCCAGTGGTAGCTGTCATGGCAGTTTGAAAACGCGTTGTTGTGCGGCAGCGAATGCAGGAAGAAATTGTATTGCGCCCCCCCGATAACGGCATCCAGGCGGGCCATCGAGCGTTGCAGTACCCGTGCCAGGTCTTCGCGTTCCGTGTCGCCGATGGCGGCAAAATCACTGCTGTGTTGCAGTGGCAGAATGTGCATTTCCCACTCGTAGCGGCTGGCGAAGGGTTTGATGGCAACAAAGTGTTCCCCACGTTCGATTACATACTGACCAACGTTGAATTTGCGCCGTACCGAGCCTGATTCACGGTCATAGATAGTGGCTTCAAAGGTAAGCGCCTCGTCCTTGCGCGGGCGCATGCCGCGCGCCGTGGAAACCAGCACAGACTCGCTGGGTACAATGGGGTTGATGCGGATTTCGCGGATGCTGTCGGGTTGATCGGTCATGGCAGGTCTGTATCCGGTTTAGGACAGGTGCGAATTATCGCTACTGGAGCGGCAAAGAACACAAGGGTTTCTTGAAGTAAGCATTAAATGGGCTAATCGGACACCCGGAATGCGCATCCCCGGCCGGCCGGCTTGTCACCAGCGGGCCGGAAACGTACCATGCGCCTTATTTTATTGCGGAGAGCTTCATGTTTCACGGCAGTATGGTAGCGCTGGTCACGCCGATGCGTGAAGACGGCGCGCTGGACCAGGACAGCCTGGAAGCACTCGTTGAATTTCACATTGCCGCCGGTAGCGACGCCATTGTTGCGGTGGGCACCACCGGCGAGTCAGCGACCCTCAACGAAAAAGAACACTGTGACCTGCTGCGCCGCATTGTCTTAATGGTCGCCGGCCGGATACCGGTGATTGCCGGTACCGGGGCCAATTCCACACAGGAAGCAATTGATTTAACGCGCTGTGGTTTGCAGGCGGGTGCGGATGCCTGTCTGCTGGTTACGCCCTATTACAACAAGCCGACCCAGGAAGGTCTGTACCAGCACTACAAAGCGGTCGCAGAAGCGGTGCCGATTCCCCAGATCCTGTACAACGTGCCAGGCCGTACGGTATGTGACCTGTTGCCGGAAACCGTACAGCGGCTGGCGCCGATTTCCAATATTATCGGTATCAAGGAAGCGACCGGGGACCTGCAACGCGGCCGGCGGATTCTCGACAGCTGCGGTGACCGGCTGGACCTGTATAGTGGCGACGATGCTACCGCCATGGAATTGATTCTGCTGGGCGCAAAGGGTGATATTTCCGTCACCGCAAACGTGGTGCCCAAAGCCATGCACGACATGTGCGCCGCCGCGCTGGCCGGGGATCGCGCCCGCGCGCAGCAGATTGACCAGAGTCTGCGTGCCCTGCACAGGGATCTGTTCCTCGAATCCAGCCCCATCCCGGTAAAATGGGCATTGCAAGAAATGGGACTGATCCCGCCCGGTTTACGCTTACCCCTGACACCCCTTGCGGACCGGTACCAGGAACCGCTGCGGGATACCCTGCGGCAG
>FXBF010000800.1_pt1 | contig 10991 bp, 10 predicted proteins | sample 5335321 | NCBI WGS metagenome assembly FXBF01 (sample SAMEA103928391, study PRJEB20085) | sediment metagenome | isolation source: sediment | reverse complement strand
CTCGGTAATAGTGCGACGCTCACTTTCAACGTAAGTAATAACGGCACTTTGCAGGCAACCAACGTTGAGGCAGACATCATACTGCCCAACAACGTGTCTTTCGTGTCAGCGGCGGCATCCGTCGGAACCTGCACCAATGGTGCAGGCACCGTGAACTGCGTGCTTGGCGATGTAAGCGGGATTAGCTTAAACACAGTCACCGTATCAACATTTACAACAGCCGTTGGCGTGGGCATGTTTGATGCGACCGTCACGGCCGACGTCGACGAAAGGCCGGGCAACAACCAGGATTCCGTGCAGTTGACTGTAGATCCGGCGGTGGATCTGGTCGCCAATGCGCCGGGCGCTTTGTCGATCAATCTGGACCAGAGCACGACGGTCAACGTAACGCTGGAAAACCGATCAATACTGGATGCGACCGGAGTGTCATTAAGTATCTCACTGAACAGCGGGCTGCGGGCAGACACGGCAACCTGGTCAATCGGGACCTGCACCGTCGCTGCTCAGCAGGTTGACTGCACAGCGAGCAATTTTGCAAAGCAGTCCAACTCGACGCTGAACGTCAGTGTGACCGGTTTATCGTCAGGCGCGCAGACATACACCGTGGCGCTTTCGTCAAACGAGGCAGACGCTGATACGACGAATAACAGCGTCGACGGCACCGTTAACGTCAATGATCCCAATGCGAGCAGCAGTGGCGGTGCCATCGGCCTGCCGTTCCTATGGTTGCTCGGTCTGACGGTCTTCCTGACGCGGCGCCGTTCGATCGGTATCTGATAGTCAGATGATCGTTTTCGTTTCGCAGGCTGTGACCGGATGACGGCATTCGGTTAAGCCAATGCATTATTATCCCGGCCGATGGCTCCCAGGTTCTTAAGAAAATTTGGCTCGATCTTTCGTGTGCCGATCATCACACGCACGCTGCGCTGGAGCTGGCGCGTAGTGCCGATTCTGATCGTGATGGATGTTGGCTATCTGATTGGGATTTGGCCGGACTGGGAGCTGTATGCGGACGGGCCAATCCAGCGCTCGAGTTTTATCCGCAGTTACGAGTTGGAGCAATACCGCCACGCAGATTGGCCGAAGCTCCGCTGGAACGCTGTATCGATCGAGACGATCCCGCGCAGCATGGTCCGGGCGGTCATCGTCGCCGAGGATGCCCGTTTTTACGAGCATGAGGGAGTCGACATCGAGGCATTAAAGGACGCCATGGAATACAACTTGTCCGAAAAGCGACTGGTCTACGGCGGTAGCACCATCTCCCAGCAAACCGTCAAGAATGTTTTCCTGAACCCGTCACGCAACCCCTTGCGCAAATGGCACGAACTTGTGCTGACGATCGGGATGGAAAGAAACCTTTCCAAGAAGCGCATCCTCGAGCACTATTTGAACGTCGCGGAATTTGGCAGGGGCATATATGGCGTTGATGCCGCCGCGCGTTATTACTGGGGCATACCGTCATCCAGGCTCACGAACCGCCAGGCGATAGAACTCGCGGCGACACTGCCGTCGCCATCGAAAGATAACCCGAAGACCCGCACTCGCAAGTTTCAGAATCGCGTGAAAAAGATCCGGCGCTACTTCTAGCCTACCTATTTCACCAAGGATCGCGGATCCTGGGTGATTGCTCAGGTGTTCGAGAGCCAGCCAGGGCTGCGATAGGCGAACGGCGGCATACAAATTGCGCTCAGCAATCGGCCTGACAATACGGTGAAAAATTTTGAACACTCAATTTGTTCCCAAGAGCCGGCTGCCGCCTTGGTGAAATATGCAGGCGAGCCCCGCGGTACCTGTCAACGGGCTATAAGTGACTCGCTGGGCTCATTTCGTAGCCAATTTCGCCAAAAGTGGGAATACGATATGTATACTGGTTGGCCGGGCCGGAATAGATATCACTGAGGAAATTCTTATGCGACGACTGTCCATAGTATTGCTAGCCACGTTTTTTCTTTCTGCCGCCGGCGCGGCGCAGGAATTGACCGGCACCCTGAAGCGCATTGCTGATACCGGCGAATTCAAGATAGGTTTCGTGCCCGATGCGCCGCCGATGTCGTTTACTGACGCAAAAGGGAAACCAGCCGGCTACACGATAGCGCTCTGTCGAACCGTCGCCGCGGCCGTCAAGAAAGCCACAGGTCTTAAAGACATGAAAATCAGCTACGTGCCATTGATGCTGCCGGAAGACCGACTGGGCGCCATCGAAGACGGTTCTGTCGATATAGAGTGCGGGGCATCAACGATCACTCTTTCACGTCGTGAACGTGTCGATTTTTCGCTGATAACGTTCATAACTGGTGGCGCAGTGCTCTCTCTAAAGGAGTCACCGGTTCCGTCGATCAACGATCTGGAAGGCAAAACCATTGCCGTAATCAACGGAACGACAACGCATGGAACATTGCGCAGATTTAGTGAAGTTAACGAAGTAGGTTTTACGTTACGTATCATTGAATCGCATGCCAAAGGCATGGAATTGCTGAATGCCGGGAAGGTTGACGGTTATGCAACCGATCGCGCGATGATTATCGGTCAGGTATTACAATCAGCGGACGCAGCAAAGTATGCGATCAGTTCGGACGTATTTTCATTCGAGCCACATGCTCTGATGCTGAAACGTGGCGACACTGACTTTCGCCTGGTCGTCGATCGCGCCCTTGCCAGTTTGTACCGAACCGCGAGGATCCGTCGGATATACCACGACTGGATCGGGCGCTATGGCGAACCACTGTCTCCCATCGTACAGGCCGTCTACGAAATTCAGGCAGTTGACGAGTAGTTGATTCGAGCGCTCTGGGTCTTTAGCAGAGAGTGATGACATGAAAGCGATAGTAGGGTTCGCATTCTTCTTGTTGTTCCTGGCGGGCATTGCCTTTGTAATGCTGCAGGGGCGGCAGATGGCTCAGCCAGGTGCGTCCGGCGGTGGCGCCGGCATCACCGGAATCAGCTGGCGCCCGGTTATGGTTGGCGATGAGTCAATTCCCGAAGACAGCGGTATGTATATCCGGTTTGAAGTCGACGGTAGTATCAAAGGGCACGGCGGTTGTAATGGCTTTTTTGGTTCACTGGAACAGACGGAATCGGGTATAGGGGTTGGACCACTCGGTGCAACAAGTATGGCTTGCCCGGAACCGGTTATGAGCCGGGAGACAGCTTTCCTTGATGCCGTGCAAAAAACCAGTAACTTCAAATCGGGAAGGGACAGCATGAGTTTGCTGGATGAGTCAAGCAGCGTACTCGCCGAATTTGTTGCTGGAGCTGACAACTGACAAAAAGAGTTATTGACAATGAAAAATATAAGGGCAGTCCTCGCCCGACTTCATAAGGAACTGCAGCGAGCCGAAGATGTCGACATTGAAGCCCGTGAAATCCTGAAAAACCTACACCAGGATGTTGAGCAAATCGAAGAGTCTGAAAGCACAGATATCGAGTCAGTTGTCAGTCGAGTCAAAGTGCTTCAGTCGAAGTTTGCTGCAAACCACCCCGTCCTTGAACAATTGGCGAGTGAGCTAGCCGACGCTCTCGCCAAGATGGGTATCTAGATTCAGGGGAACCACGATATCCAATAGTTAACCATCGGGATACGCAAGAGCAGCGATCGTGTGCCGCCCAGCCATTACTGACCCTTCCGAATTCAGTGTTTGGGATTGCCCTCGAGCTTTGAGATCTTCGCAAGCACATCGGCTGGCAAGTGTTCGTGGATCGTAGGGTAGAACTGAACAAAAACCCCATCGTACGCCCCATCCTTTTTGTGACAGGCGACGCACTCGTTAGGCAGTGGCACTTCTTCGGCGATAGTCTGGTCATTGTCGAAGGTATAGAAATTAAAGCCATCCGGGAAACGCTTGCTGTCCTTGTAGTGGATCTCCATGAAGTGCAGGCCACCCATGACGAAGCCTGCTCGATTGATTGAAATCTTGTTCCGCGATCCATAGAAATGCAAGGCGATCATCGTGCCATCAACGAATTCGCCTGTTTCCACGAACGCTTTGTAGGCTTGCGGTTCAATGCGTACGATCTGAAACATCCCCGGACTATCCGGATCGAAATTCGCTTGCGAATATCCCATGCCCAGCGAACTGCCGAGGAATACCCACTCATCGATGTCAGCAGGCCGGATCAGTTTGTCATCGTCATCAAATGTTGCGACCTGGACGACGTTAGTTGCGACGTTCTCGGCAAACGACATGGCAGCAAGGCAGGCGACGATTATCAGGAAGGCTATCAAAAACAAGCGTTGCATTGGCGGGTCCTCGGCAAGATGAACAGGAATGGTAATTGGGGCAGACGCTTCACGCGAGCCAGGATTCAACGATTGGAAACAAATCCCGCAAGACTGGCCGAAAATCGGGGTTGCGGCAGTTGGCACGATCCGACTTCCGGACCTTATTTGCTCTTACGTGCGGACCTGCGCAGCAATTGTTCCACGATTCTGGGTCCACGACCGGGAATGCTCCATGGGCATACAGCAATACAAATAGCACAGCCGAAGTTCTCGTTGAAAAACGGTATGCACTTATCGAAGTCGACGTACCATTTCATGTCGCCACGGACCATCGTTTTATCCGGCAGTATGGCATCCGGCGGACAGGCGTTGCTGCAGACCTGACAGCGGCTGCAAAAGTCATCGACGTCGTAAAAAACTCTTGGTGTCGGTAGCAAAGGCACATCGGTTAAGACCGCAGCCAAACGGAACGAGGATCCGTAATCCTTGTTGATGATGGAGCCATGTTTTCCCAGCTCGCCGAAACCGCACTCGATGGCAGGCGGAATCAGCAATAGTGGTCCTGCCATCGGTCCGCCATAGGGCTCAGCATCCCAGCCCCGCTTACGAATCCACGTCGCGATATCTTTGGCTGCTTTGCTGCCGCGCCCGTATTGTTTGATGACTTCGGCGCCGGCGGTCGTGTTTGGAGCAGTCTTGATCTGCTCATAATCGTGAGCGACGCCAATCATCACGATCCACTTGTGGCTTAGGCCTATTCCTTCAAAGGTCCATTCCGGCTTGAACGCCGTGATGCCGAATAACTCCATGTCCAGCGTATCCGCATACGATGTCAGATCGCCCGACCATTTTTCGGCCGATTGCCGCAACGGTTCACCGGTAACCGGCGGCACCTGGATTTCCAGGATTTCGGCGCGAATCTTTCGAGCTTTTTTGATTGCTTCGTCATCCGCATGCTGCGTGTAAAACCAATTCTGTAGTTCACCATGATGAAGTGTTTCGGGATCGTGCCAGTAAACAGGTGAGGCTCGACGGAAATCCGATTCACCCATGCCGTTGATCGTGTTGCCCGATATTGAGGGCATCAGCGCGATCTGTTCCGGATTTGGTGTATAGGGCCGATACGCAGACGTGGCCATGCCGCATTCCTTACGTGTGACGATGCTGGTAGTAACTATATAACAATCGAAACCCAGCCATTTCAGACCCAGGCGAGCCGGAGAATATCCAGGAGCATCTCGAAAACCCGCTCGATCAGATCGGTCAGGACGACGTGACCATCAACGCCGAGAAGTTCATGGACAGGCTGCAAGTAGGTACTGCTGATCAGGAAGCTTGCGCCACTGCATGATCAGGTGGTTTCAACGACGGGCTGTGCCAGTATCCAAAGACTCAGCGTTGTGTAGGCCACCATAAGAAAGAGCATCGGAATCTGGCTGCGAAGTGCCGCTCCACTTTCTCGCAAACGCCGTAGCGCCACGACATGGGCCAGCCACACCGCGACAATGTGTCCGATAACGACTGCAATGACAGAGGTAATCCATACGGTTTTTGCGTTAATGATGCCTATGTCCGGGAAGTAGATCTTCGTACCGAACAAATCCCAGCCGAAACCGAACGGATCTGAGGCCAGCGGAATCATGTACTGGCCAACGACCAATAAAAACGACAGATAATGTGCCAGGTGATAGGCCAGTGATATCGGGATAAGACTCAGCACGAAAAGCCTGGCCAGTTCACCGATTGTCAGGCCGAGTCTGGCCTTTGCGGGTGTCGAAAAATACATGAGTCCGCAGAACGCCAGGTACAGCAGCTGAAACACCGCAAGAAAAACGATGAGCGCAATCGTGCTGATCGCCGCGATGGCATTGCCGGTTATGTCCTGCGACAACAGGATGAACGGCCGGACCAAATCGGACATCAGCATCCATTGGGCGATTTCTCCCCACAACGGGGTCGCTAACAGGCCATCGAAAGTCACGCTGGACAGCATGAGAAGAACGAATACCGTTAACGATGTCGACATCGGTTTATCGGGAAGAAGGCCGACCGCCCATGGCCGCAGGTTCCATTCATGCCGTTCGGCAACATACTCCGTCGGTGCGAAGCGGGCCAGCAAGCCGAACAGCACTGTAAACACCTCACCGTGGCGCAGCCAGTTCCGGCAACCGAAAACAAACATGCCGACCCAGGTGATGACGCTATATGTGATCACTATCTGTGACAGTTTTGCCGGAGTATCGCTGGCGGGCCATATCAATTCCGCCCAGATAAACCAAACGAAGAGCACTACGGCCGGCCAGCTTCCGAGTTTCTCCGGAAATTCCCTGTTCAGGCCAAACCGACCATTTTTATGAAGCTTTTCGAGCAGCCACTCTGCACCCTCGAAAACCGTTCGCCACGGGTTGATCAGGGCCCATAGATCACCGAGCATGCCGGAGACATACGCGAGCCCTACCCACCAAATGACCCATACGGCTGTCGGCGCAATGTTCTTGAACGGATCAACATGGCCGATGATCCCGGCAACCACCACGAGAATGAGCATGAACACCGTGAAAAGCCGCAACGCGAAGCGAACAACCGGGCTCGCAATGACACGGCCAAGGGTCGTTCCCAGAAGGTTGAATGTCGGGTAACTTTTTACGGTTCGGTCGCCGCGAACGAAGTAGGCGACGACGACGAACGAAAGCGCGACGGCAGCGGCTGCTCCCCCGACGTAAAGATGCAGCGGCACCGGCAGGTCATAACGCTGAGCAAATCCGTGGGCCCAGGCGGTGACGAATATGGCGCAGGCGAAAAGCGCAAAGATTATTCGGGCAGCCCAGACCACTTACTTCGGATAGACCTCGATGTAAACGAGAGCTGCATGTCCATGACCATGATCGTCGCGGAAACCGTGGCTCGTAACCGCAAAACGGCCGGTCGCATGGGCCGTGAAAGACGTTTCTACCGGGGCGTCCGGAGAGATATCGATCCGGATGTCGTATCCGTGTACGTGAAGTTCTGCTGCTTCATCCGTCGTCCAGATAATCGAGACCTGCTGCTCCTCGATCAGGCGAATGACCTGCTCTCCGACAACCTTGCGGTTCTTGATCTGGACTTCGACTCTCACGTCCGGGTCGGCCGTGATCTCCGCTTCTTGCGGTTCCGCCAGACTTAGACCAAATCCATTAATTATCGATGCAATGAGGAACGTTCCTGCAGGTTTGGCGAACGGTAACGTCATCGCTGGCATCCTGAGCAAATAGTCACTTCATAGTATAAACTGAGGGCAAGACATGCAAAGCATGCGCACCTGATCAGGGGAGAAACCATGAAAAGATTAAGCTCAATTTTTCTTGCAATTATTTTGCTGATTCCGCTCGCCGGCAACGCCGAAATTCTCGCGATGCTCAATTACGAATCAAAGCCGAACGACTCTTTAAAGGAGCTGAAGATGCCTTTCGGCACCAAGGGCCGCAAGGAAGGTATCGCAATTATTGACGTAGATCCGGAGTCGGACAACTACGGCAACATTTTGATGGACATACCGCTGCCGCCGGACCTGGTGGCACATCACTTGTTCTACAACCGGGATATGACAAAGATCTATCTGACGGCGCTCGGCAAGCCGGAGCTTCGTGTAATCGATATGACGACATTCCCGTATCGCATAAAAGTCATTGACGTACCTGACTGTCAGGTCGGCGAAGATGTCGTCTTTTCCAGGGATAACAGGACCTGGTACCAGACATGCATGGCATCGGACGCCGTCGTCGTCGGTAATGCTGTCGACGACACAGTTACACGTACAATCAAGACGCCGGTTAAGTATCCGCACGGCATCGCGATCCATGAAGGTATCGACCGCATGTTGCTCACCAGCACCGTGCGCGCGTCGGATCTTGCTGATCCCGGCGAAGAAATCGCCGTATTCGAAGCTAGCACCGGCAAATTCCTGAACAAGCACAAAGTGTCCAAGAAGGAATCGCCCTCGGGTGAAGCGCCCGTTGAGGTTGTGTTCGTACCGGGATCTGATCCGGCAGTCGCCTACATAACCAACATGTACGGCGGAACGCTCTGGACGGCTACATGGAACGCCCGGCATCATGACTTCGATGTTGCTGAAGCTTTCGATTTCGGTCCGGAAGAAGTCGGCATACCGCTGGAGATTTACTTCAACGATGACGGCACAGAAATGCATATCACAACCGCAAACCCGGGCCGGATGCATTTCTTCGATCTCGGCGACGACCCAACCAAGTTAAAGCTCGTTAAAACACTGGAAGCCGGAGAGGGCGCGCACCACGTGGCCTATACGAAGGACGGGCGGTACGCTTATGTGCAGAACTCATTCATTAATCTGCCGGGTATGAGTGAAGGCTCAATCACGGTTGTCGATCTCCGGGAAAAAAAGGTTATCGATACGATCGATACCTTCATCGAAAACGGATTCAATCCGAACAGTATCGTTCTGCTGCCCGAGTGGAACGACCCAATGGGCCACTAGGCCAGCGGCAAGTATCTGGATACGCAGGAACAACGAAGGTCTTTACGGACCTTCGTTGCTTCGGTGTGCCTGTCGGGGCTTCATTCATATTAGTATTGCCGCACCTGGCAGCCTGTCGGACTTAGGACCGATCTACTGCGACGGCGGGAAATCGGCCCGGTTTTCCGATCCTTCTCGTCAAATAGCGCTGCTATTCTCCTCAAACGATCGGAAAACTGACTATAATTTCCCACCCGTCTCGTTACGATCGCCTAAGTCAGACTGGCAGCCAGTGTCCTGTCCCGCAAATAACTTACCGAACTCGGCACGTCTTTTCGCGGCTGGCGGCGTTGCGGCTCCTCGCAATAGCGGTGCTGTTACTCGTCGCCACGTCTTGCCAGCCACGAAAATCCGTGGCCGACTTAGTCAATTTATTTACGGGACAGGACACTAGCCCATTCTCGTCGTGATCGAAGGATTCAAGATGAACGATTCGTCGTCGTTACCCAGAGGATCGATGCTCATCATCGCTGTCGTGCAGGGGATATTGCTGTTTGCCCTGTATCGCGCGTTCGATACTGATTTTTGGCCGAGCAAGTCGCCGCTTTGGTCATATCCATTGTGGACGCTGGCAATTGCGGTGCCGTTGCTGCTGCTGCTTTCGCTCAAACGCGATAATGTCAAACGTGTCAGTCAATTGGTGGCGGGATTGGCGGCAGTTCTGGCGCTGCTGGCGATTTACACAGGTTGGCAGGCAGAGCCATTCGGTGAATTCTCCTTGTTCAGCTTGTCGTGCGCTTTCATCTTGAGCATCACGCTGGCCTGTTTCAAAGCGCTGATGTACCTGCAGCAGCGAGCGAATCACGTGCCGCTTACTTACCAGGTGCTGTTTACAAATTCGTGGCGGAATTTCTTGGTTACCGCCCTTTCGGCCATTTTCGTTTTTATATTCTGGCTTATTCTGATGCTCTGGGGCGCGCTATTCAGAGTCATCGAGATTGATTTTTTCCGTGACCTGTTCACAGAGGACTGGTTTATCTTTCCGGTGCTGGGTTTCGCCCTGGGCCTGGGCATGATCATCTTTCGTAATCTGACCAAGGTGATCGACAACATTACCAAGCTTTTGCATGGGCTAATAAAGCTCTTGTTGCCGCTGATTATCGCGGTTGCAGTTATCTTTCTTGCGGCCCTGCCGTTCGTCGGACTCGACGTGCTTTGGTCGACCGGTAACGGAACTGCGTTGCTTTTGTGGCTATTGGCAATAATCCTGTTCTTTACCAATGCCGTTTATCAGGATGGTCGTGAATCAAATCCGTATACGCCGATCATTCATCGTCTTATTTTTTCAGGTCTGTGCATCACGCCGATTATCTCGGCGCTCAGTCTTTACGGACTGGTTTTGCGGCTGAATCAATACGGTTGGTCTGTCGAACGTTTCTGGGCATTCGTCGTCTGGTTTATCCTGACGTTTTTTGCTGCCGGCTATGTGACAGGCATCATCAGGCGGCGCGCTGAATGGACGATCGATCTGGGGCGCGTCAATACAGCCATGAGTGTTGTGGTGCTGGCAATAATGCTACTCGCGAACAGTCCCCTTCTCGATTTTCGCAAGATATCCCTGAGGAGTCAGCTGAACCGCGTTGAGACCGGAGAAATAGAACTCAAAGAATTTGATTTCTGGTACACAAAACGCCATTTGGCGCGGCCCGGCTACCTGGCGATGGAAGAAATGAAGCAGCAAGTGGGCGACTCGGATCCCGAGCTCCTGGAGCTGATCAAGAATCCGGTAAACAAACGGAATGCGCAGAGAATGCGAAACGCCAAGGACACGTGGGCAGAAATGCTCTATCGACCAGAGCCGTTCGACGTGCCAGAAAGCCTGCAGGTCTTTATTAACAAGCAACCATGGGTAAGCAATGAGGGCGATGCAGTGATGTTACAGGTTGACCTGGATGCCGATGGACAGAGTGAATACCTGTTGTTCCATTTGCAGGATTACGGAATCGCACACTCGCAGTTTTATTACCTGACGGACAAAGGATGGAAGGACGGATTTATCAGTCATCCGGCGTGGAGATATGGTGGCGACGAAGTGCACGATATGATCAAGAATGGCGACATCAAAGTTGTCGATCCAAGATTTAAGCATTTGAAGATTGGTGACGTACTCCTACAACCATCAACAAATAACTAGCAAATTAGAGGCGGGCGCCATGAATGCAAAAAGACAAATTGGAGTCGTAATCGGCACGGTTGGCGGTTATATGTTCTTCCTGGCGCCGCTAATTGCGGAGGAACACC
>FXBF010000799.1_pt1 | contig 10992 bp, 6 predicted proteins | sample 5335321 | NCBI WGS metagenome assembly FXBF01 (sample SAMEA103928391, study PRJEB20085) | sediment metagenome | isolation source: sediment | reverse complement strand
GATCGCTGAGAATCGCGTTTCCTTGTACTTAGCAGGCCGTTGAAAAACTATTTTCAGCGGCCTGCTAGAGCGGTGCATGGATGCACCGCACATCTTTCAAACGCTTGAGTGTTTGAAAGATGAAGCAGAGCAAAAACCACGCTTTTTGCTCTGCGAGCTGAGAAAGGCCAGGGACGGGCTTTTTCAGCATCCTGTTAGACCCGGCATCCGCCGGGTTTTTTCTGTCTCATTGCAGGCCGCACGGGGCCAACCCGCTAATCGAACACCTGGGGTCGGCGGCGCAGACCGGGGTCCACAAAGCGTGTGACGGTATCGCGCCGACCGCGGATGCCAACCCTGCCCTGAAAAACGCTATACTTGTTCGCCGTGCATCCGCGGCGCCCGCGCCCAATTCGAAATGAACCCTCAACCTGGAAAACATGTTGTTGTCGGCCTGTCCGGCGGCGTCGACTCGGCCGTCGCCGCCTGGCTGCTTCAGCAGCAAGGCCACCGCGTGACGGCGGTGTTCATGAAAAACTGGGAGGAGGACGATAGCGATAGTCATTGTGCGGCCGCGGAGGACTATGAGATCGTTCAACAGGTATGCGATCGGTTGCGGATCCCGCTGCGTGCCATTAACTTCGCCTCGGAGTACTGGGACCGTGTCTTCAGTCAGTTCCTGACCGATACCGCCGCCGGACAGACGCCCAACCCCGATATCCTGTGCAATCGCGAGATCAAGTTCAATGTTTTTCTCGACTATGCGCTGTCGCTGGGCGCAGAGCTGGTCGCTACCGGTCACTACGTGCGCGTGCTGAGGTCTGCTTCTGGTTATGAGCTGTTGAAAGGACGCGACACCGACAAAGATCAAAGCTATTTTCTGTACACGCTGGGGCAAAACGAGCTTGCCAAGACTTGCTTTCCGCTTGGCGGGTTGACCAAGCCCGAGGCCAGAACGCTGGCCAGGGAAGCAGGATTGCCGAATCACGCCAGGAAAGACAGTACCGGCATTTGCTTCATCGGCGAACGACGCTTCAAGGCTTTTCTGCAGCGCTATCTCCCGCCCAAACCGGGCGAGATACGAACGCTCACCGGTGAAATAAAGGGACGGCATGATGGCGCCGTTTACTACACAATCGGGCAACGCCACGGCCTCGGCATCGGCGGCCCTGGGGGAGCGTGGTATGTGGTGGACAAAGATATCAAGCGCAACATCATCTACGTGGCGCAGGGAGACGACCACCCCTCCCTCTTCGCCACGCGTCTCGCAGCGCACGAGCTGCACTGGATCCGCGGCGATCGGCCGGCGTTGCCGCTGCAGTATTGCGCGAAGATCCGCTACCGCCAGGTAGATCAAGCTTGCTCGATCGAGTGGCAACGGGGTGACACCGTGCTGGTGACGTTCGCGCATCCGCAACGCGCCGTGACCCCGGGCCAATCGGTCGTATTTTACGACCGTGACGTCTGCCTGGGCGGGGGCGTGATCACCGCCGCGCTGGCAACCCGCGCCGGTGGCCGCACGGCATCGCCGAAACGCCAGCGTGCCGCGGCGCCGACGTGAGCTCACCGGCGCAAGCCTTTTCGCCCGACCGGTGCTGCAAGATCGTCGCTACGCGCCCACGGCCCTGCGCCACGGTGGCGCGCCGCGGGGCAGAGTCACGGGCTCCGCGGGCCGGCGTTAGCAAGATGTTGAAAAAGACCATGCATGGTCTTTTTCAACTCGCTTCCCCGCGGCACATGTCCGCGGGTCGCTCCATTTTTTGACCGGCAGGCGTCATGATAGGGATTTATTTACGTGGTCACCGCACCGGCACCGGCGATAGGGGTCTACAAACAGGTAATATTTTACTACAATCGGCGTCGTGACTACCCCGTCCGTTAACAAGATCGTCGAGTTTCTGGAAAGCCAGAAGGGTCGGCTGCCGCGTATTGCCAAGGAGGCCGGGCTCGGTCTGGAGTGGTTGCGCAAGCTGGTGGCGGGACACATTCGTGACCCCGGCGCCAGCAAGATCGAGAAGCTGTGGGCCTACATAAACCGCCAACCCGGCGGGCACAGCGAGCGCGAACGTTCGAGCCTCATGGCGCTCTCCCCGCTCGATGGGCGTTATGCACAAAAGACCGCGTCGCTGAATCCTCTATTCAGTGAGTTCGGGCTGATCCGCCATCGCGTGCAGGTCGAGGTGGCGTGGTTACGTTACCTTTCGCAGCAGCCCGATATTCAGGAAGTACCGCCGTTCTCGGCGGCCGCCAATGAGCGTCTTGAACGCATCATCAAAGATTTCTCCGAGGACGATGCAGCGCGGGTAAAGGAGTTCGAACGCGAGAGCAATCATGATGTCAAGGCGGTGGAGTACTTCCTGCGGGAAAAGATCGGGGGCATCACCGAGCTGGAGTCGCTCAAGGAATTCATTCATTTCGGTTGCACGTCCGAGGATATCAACAATCTGGCGTACGCGCTTATGCTCAACCGGAGCAGAGACGAGATCCTGCTACCGTGCATGGACCGCATCATCACTACGCTCGTAGACATGGCGGAACGCTATGCGCGTGAACCCATGCTGGCACGTACTCACGGACAGCCTGCTTCTCCAACAACGCTCGGCAAAGAGATTGCCAATGTGGCGTTTCGTTTAGGGCGGCAACGCACCCAGATAAATTCAGTCGAGATCATGGGCAAGTTTAACGGCGCCGTCGGTAACTACAATGCGCACATGATTGCCTACGCGGAGATTGATTGGCCCGTTGTGATGCAAGCTTTTGTCCAGCAACTGGGGCTCACGCCCAACCCCTATACGACGCAGATCGAGCCACACGATTACATAGCGGAACTGTGCGACGCGCTAGCTCGATTCAATACCACACTGGTTGACTTGAACCGCGACGTCTGGGCATACATCTCTCTGGGCTACTTCAAGCAAACCGTTGTTCAGGGCGAGGTAGGTTCCTCGACCATGCCGCACAAGGTTAATCCTATCGATTTCGAGAACTCGGAAGGGAATCTAGGGTTAGCGAACGCGCTGCTGGCGCACCTGGCACAAAAACTCCCCATAAGTCGCTGGCAGCGCGATCTCACCGACTCCACCGTTATGCGAAACATCGGCGTAGCGTTCGGTTATTGCGTGCTTGCCTATGAGTCCTGCATCAAGGGGCTAAAGAAAATTGAAGTCGACAGCGAACGACTACATCAAGATCTGGAGCATAGCTGGGAAGTTCTGGCCGAGGCGATACAGACGGTGTTGCGACGTTACGGTGAGGATGACCCCTACGAAAAACTAAAAAAGTTTTCGCGCGGCAAGACGGCCATCACCCGCGACTCGATACACCGTTTCATCCGGTCGCTGAACATCCCTCAACAGAGTAAAGACACGCTGCTCGCGCTGACGCCTGCGACCTACACAGGCGCGGCCGCGACGTTGGCCGCCACTGTGCGCGACCAAGGAACGCTGGCCCCGTGCACGTCTGGCGCCGGCAAGCGAACGCCGAGACCCTGAGTCGGCGGATTCGCTCTCGGGTACGTGGGCGTCACTCGGGCGCGACGAGGTCGTTCACGCGTGCCGGGTCTCGTTAGCGCGAATATTGCTTGAACTCACACCAGAGAGCGCAGAAATCGCAGAGGGAACAATATCGTTAAACAGCGCCCGGGGTAAGTAGCCCGCGGGGCAAAGTGTGACACCGCAGCCCCTTTGAGATCAGGCCCAAACCGCTTGAATTATCCTGGTCTGTGCATCCATTCGATCGCTTATTCCCGACGCGGTCTACCTCGGCAACTGCTCCTGCGTTGCTCTACCTCGGCAACTGCTCCCTGCGTTGCTCTAGCTCCTACATCCCTGTAGTCGTCCTGCATCCCTGCAGTCGTCCTCGACCGCTTGTTCCCGACGCGGTCTACCTCCTCCGTCCCTGGAGTCGTGCGTCCCTGGAGTCGTGCGCTTCGTGCTCAGCGGTGACATTCGGGTTGCTAGCGCCGCTTGCGCCGTATGGTGGTCTTTTTCTTGGTCTTTCTCGGTGCCTTTTTCGCGCTTTTCTTCCGCGCCACGGCTTTTCCGGCCGGACGTGCGTGCTTTCTTGCCGTCGGGCCGCGGCTCGCGCGTGCCTTGTGCCTTGTCCTCACACGGGCCCGGGACACCGTTCGCGGGCGGGCGGTCGAAGAAGCCGTCGATTGCAGGGTCGAGAAAAACAATATCAGTCCGATCGAAAGAACTATGAGCAGGCTGAAAAAAGTAGCTGGATTCCGCGGCATGCCGGAACTGATAAACATCTGAAATATCGCGACCACACTGAAGAATCCTAAGGCGATGATGGACACGTTGATCAGGGCCACGCTCGGATTCAATGCCGTCATCAGAAAGAGCAACGCAAATGCAAACAGGGAGGCGCCAAACATACCGGTCACAGCGGGATCGTACGGCCCATTACTAAGAAGCGGCTGAACTTCCTCTGGCCCCATAAACAAGGCCACTCCCCATAACAGGAATACGGCTGTGACAATATAAAGGTTCAATCGGACTTGCATCGTCATCAGCGTTTTCTCCGATTTGTTGACAGGAAACTCACGCTATACTTATTAGAACAGCGTAAGTATAGCCATGCAATTCTGCTCAGGATAGCGCTCACGGGGGAAAACGTATGGAACATGATGCAGATTCGTCCACGGATCACCACGCCGAGCACATACACCTGCAGAGCCGTGAACAAGCACGTGAGCTCGTAGAGAAGTTTTTAGGGCACGCGCGCCGCAAAATCGTGTTCCTCGCACCCACACTCTATAGCGATTTCTTCAATACAACGCAGACAGCAAGTACATTAGCGAGATTTGCCGCCGCCCACCGCAACAATGTCGCCCGTTTCCTGGTCGAGGATGCGAATTCATCGCTGCATGACAACGCCCGTGTAGTCGAGCTGTGCCGTCGCTACACCGACTTTATCAAGATGCGCCAGCTTGACGAGGACGACAGCGGATTGCAGGAGATGTTTCTTGTCGTCGACGAAACGGCTTACCTGCATCAGCCGGATGTGGACCGCCACGAGTACCGGGCGGCCTTCGCGGGTCGACGCGAGGCGCGGCGACTTGCACTGCGACATGAGCGCACGTGGGAACATAGCCTGGTAATCGCGGATATCCTCCCGATAGGCCTGTGACCCCGATCGACACAGATCGGCGTCCCGCCCGCCCGGGGCGGTGCCCGATCGGAACGCTCGAATACGGCTAAGACAGAACGGCGGCCCAAGTTGAAACCCATTCTCGAAGGGGGTAGCCTAGAAAAATGGCTGCAGTACCTCCTTCTAGGCAAGATGATCGATCTTACCTCTTCGGCGAAAACGCCTATTACATTGAAGAACTCTACGCGCGCTATCTAGACAACCCCGAGGCAGTCAGCGAGAGTTGGCGCACGTACTTTAGCGCGATCCAGGATGGCTCGCCGCTCAGCGAGGAAAGACGAGCCGCTGCGCACGCAGCGTTGGCCGTGCCGCAACGCGTAACGCCTGTGTCGCCCGCACCCGCATCCGTTTCGCTTACGGCGGATACCCTGAAACAGGCGGCCGTCTTGCGCCTGATCAACGTGTACCGCGTTCGCGGCCACCAGCAAGCCGACATTGACCCCTTGCGGCTTCGTCCGCGTCCGGCCGTCCCGGACCTCGACCCGAGATTTCACAACCTCGGGGAAACCGATATGGATACGGTGTTTTACACGGACGCCCGTGCCGCGGGTTTGCGATACCAGCCAAGCGGGTCGCTTTCACTTGCCACATCGGATCGCCTGCCGCTGCGAACGATCATCGAGCATGCCCGCGCGATCTACTGCGGACATATCGGTCTGGAGTACATGTACCTCACGGATACCGAGCAAAAACGCTGGATCCAGGAGTGCCTCGAACGCCACCTCGGCAAACCGCGGTTCTCGCCGGAGGCGCGCCGGCAAATTCTCAAGCGCGTCACCGCCGCCGAGGGCCTGGAAAAATATCTACATGCCAAGTATGTCGGACAAAAACGGTTCTCGTTGGAAGGTTCCGAAAGCCTGGTCCCGCTGTTGGACGAGCTGATACAGCGCGCAGGCAGCGCCAAGATAGAAGAGCTGGTTCTCGGCATGGCCCATCGCGGGCGTCTCAACGTGCTGGTCAACATCCTCGGTAAATCGCCCAAGGACCTGTTTTCGGAGTTTGAGGGCAAGCACAGCTCGCGCGGCGATGACGGATCAGGGGACGTCAAGTACCACCAAGGGTTCTCGTCTGACATAAATACGCCGGGCGGCCCTGTGCACCTGGCGCTCGCGTTCAATCCTTCGCATCTCGAGGCCGCCGATCCGGTTGTAGAAGGTTCAGTTCGGGCCCGCCAGGAACGTCGGGGCGACCGGGAGGGCAATCAGGTCTTGCCCGTGCTGATCCACGGCGATGCGGCGTTCGCCGGTCAAGGCGTGATTATGGAGACGTTCAACATGTCGCAGGCGCGCGGCTTTCGCACCGGCGGCACCGTGCACATAGTGGTCAACAATCAGATCGGATTCACGACCAGCAATCCGCTCGACACCCGCTCCACCCTGTATTGCACCGAGGTCGCCAAAATGGTGCAGGCGCCTATATTCCATGTCAATGGCGATGACCCGGAAGCTGTCGTATTCGTCACACAACTGGCGCTGGACTTTCGCATGCGGTTCAAGAAGGACGTAGTCATAGATCTTGTGTGCTATCGCCGCCTTGGTCACAACGAGGCGGACGAACCCTCTGCGACACAGCCGATGATGTACAAGAAAATCAAGGTCCACGCGACCACGCGCAAGATCTACGCGGACCAGCTTGTCGAAGAAGGGCTCATCACGCAAGAGCAGGCGGCGCAGATGATGAGCGATTACCGCGACGGGCTGGATCACGGGCACATCGTCGCGCGCGGGGTTCTCACCGGCACGCGTAACAAGTATGCGGTGGATTGGACCCCTTATCGGGACACCGCTTGGACCTATCCGGCCGAAACGGCGGTCTCGATCGAAGTATTAAGCGAGATCGCCGAGAGATTGAACAAGCTCCCGGACGGTTTCGAACTGCATCCGCGGGTCGCGAAAATCGTCCAAGATCGAGGCAAGATGGCGGCCGGCACCTATCCGCTCGACTGGGGTTTCGCCGAGACCATGGCCTACGGAACGCTCGTGCAGGATGGTTATTCCGTCAGGCTGTCGGGCCAGGATTCAGGGCGGGGTACCTTTTTTCATCGCCATGCGGTACTGCATAACCAGCGCGATGGCAGTAGCCATGTCCCGCTACGCAGCATCGGCAAGGGTAAGGCCACGTTTCTGGTAATCGATTCGCTGCTGTCGGAGCAGGCGGTGCTTGGCTTCGAGTACGGTTTCAGCACGGCCGAACCCGCGACACTGGTCATATGGGAGGCCCAGTTCGGCGATTTTGCCAACGGCGCCCAGGTGATGATCGATCAGTTCATCAGTAGCGGTGACGCGAAGTGGGGGCGACGCTGCGGACTGACACTTTTCTTGCCACATGGCTACGAGGGTCAGGGGCCTGAGCACTCCTCCGCCAGGCTGGAGCGCTTCATGCAGCTGTGTGCGGAGCACAACATCCAGGTGTGTGTCCCCACCACACCGGCGCAGATGTTTCACATGTTGCGCCGACAGATGCTGCGGCCTTTGCGTCGACCACTTGTGGTAATGACACCGAAAAGCCTGTTGCGGCATAAGCTATCGACTTCCAGGCTGGAGGATCTAGCAAGCGGCGGCTTCCAGCCCGTCATCGGCGAAATCGATGCATTGACCGCCAAGACAGTCAAGCGCGTCGTGCTGTGCAGCGGGAAAGTGTACTACGACCTGCTGCAAGCACGGCGATCGCGCGAGCTTGGCCACGTGGCGATACTCCGCGTGGAACAGCTGCACCCGTTCCCGCGTGAGCTGCTCGCCGCGGAGATTGAACGCTACCGGCAAGCCAAGGAGATCGTCTGGTGTCAGGAGGAGCCACAGAACCAGGGGGCCTGGTACCAGATACAACATCACTTGCGGGCCTGCATGCTCCCGGAGCAGGCGCTGAGCTACGCCGGCCGAAACGCCTCGGCGTCACCTGCCGTCGGCTACTTCAGTCTACATGTCGAACAGCAAACGGCATTGGTCAATGCCGCGCTGGACGCCGCCGGGGAGCTCAAACGCCCGGCCTAGTGCGAATATTGCATGAACTCACACCAGAGATCGCAGAGAAAATAAATCGTTAAACACCGCCCGGGGTAAGTGGCCCCTGGTAGAAGGGGAAATCGTTGACCACCCGAGAAGCGCCGCGCTCGCCGGACCACTGTCGAAGAAACACGGACAGTAGTTTCTCGCGAAAAATACGAATAAACTTCCTGCACCCCCATTACTGACAGACAGAACAAATGCGCGTTGAAGTAAGGTCGCCAACGCTTCCGGAATCCGTCACCGAGGCCACGCTGCTCAGCTGGCATAAGCAGCCGGGGGACAGCGTCACACGGGACGAGAACCTGGTAGACATCGAAACCGAGAAGGTTGTGCTCGAGGTGCCAGCCCTGCAAAGTGGCGTCCTGCAGGAAGTACTCAAAAGCGATGGTGAAATCATCGGTAGTAACGAGCCGATCGCGATCATAGAAACCGAAGCCGCTGCCACCGGTGCGGCGGCGTCGAAGGCGGCAGTCTCGGAGCGCCCGAACGAGGCGCCACCGAGCAGCCAAGCCGAACCCGCCCCGAGCCCGGCGGTGCGCCGGTTACTCGCCGAGCACGATCTCGAAGCGAATCAGATTCCCGCCACCGGCAAAGGCGGTCGCCTTACTAAGGAAGACGTGCTCAGCTATCTGCAGCAACGCGAAGCGCAGGCTTCGGCATCCCGACCGACGGGGCGTGCTGAGCCGGCCCCCGCCCGCACTGCGCCACAGCCGGCGCCGCCGCATCCCGGCGCAACAGCGGCGGGCGAGCGGCGCGTCCCCATGACGCGACTACGCGCCACGATCGCCGAGCGTCTTTTGCAGGCGCAACACTCGGGGGCGCTGCTGACCACCTTTAACGAGGTGAACATGCAAGCTGTCATGGATCTGCGGCTCAAGTACCGTGAGCGTTTCGAGAAGAAACACGGCGTCAGGCTTGGTTTCATGTCGTTCTTTATCAGGGCCTGCGTGCAGGCGCTCAAGCAGTTTCCGGTGGTGAACGCGTCGGTCGATGCAAAGGACATCGTTTATCACGATTACTACAACATCGGGATTGCGGTAGCAGGACCACGCGGTCTGGTCGTGCCCGTGTTGCGCGACAGCGACCGCCTGAGCTTTGCCCAGATTGAAACGAAAATCGCTGAGTTCAGTACGAAAGCGAGTGACGGCAGCTTGGGAATGGAAGACCTCACGGGCGGCACGTTCACCATCACCAACGGCGGTGTCTTCGGGTCACTGGTTTCAACACCTCTCGTAAACCCGCCGCAAAGTGCCATCCTCGGGATGCACAAAATCCAGCAGCGCCCGGTCGCGGAGGACAACGAGGTGCGAATCCGCCCGATGATGTACCTGGCGCTTACGTACGATCACCGCATCATCGACGGGCGCGAAGCAGTTCAGTTCCTCGTCGCCGTCAAGGACGCGTTGGAAGATCCCGCGCGTTTGCTGCTGCAGCTGTAACACGGACGCAATCGTCGATCGCCAGACGCGGCGCGGCCCCGCCCGGGCACCGCGCCTGGCGCTTCGCTCGGTTGCGGTCACACGCCGTTGCGGCCATTGTCGGGAGCAGATCCGCTCTTGCCATGCACTCAAGGCCTGGATCCGGGCCACCGCTGGCGGCGCCGGGATTCAGACCATCCACGCGCATTGCTGACCCATTACGGCCACGTTGCGAGCAGTGGCGGCTGCAAAAGTCGCCGATTTTGCTTGCATAGCAGCTTCGATACGACCTGACACCCGGCAACGCATTGGCATGTTAATTGCTCCCACCAGCGCAGCAAGGTAGCAAAAGGCGTAGACGGACGCATTCAACGTGGGCCCCATACGAGCAGTACGTTGACCATATTCTCCAAAGATTGTCCCCAATGCGGCAAAGATAACGCCGCCTATGCCGTTCGTTGCGGATGCGGTTACCTGTTCGGCGCTGTAGAAGATTCCGATAACGCCGGCGGCGATCATGAGCAGACCGTCCAGGAAGAAAAACTCTACGAAGAGTATCTGGCCGCCCGGGCCGAACAGGCCGCCAACAGCGCACGCGAGGCGACCCGGTTAGCGGCCTCCCAACCAGGAAACTCGACTAAGGCCAAGCAGGCCGAGTGCGCGAAACGGGCGGCCGAAACAATCATAGCAGAGCTCGACGCCCAGCGGGCGAAGCTCAATGGCGCGGGATACGGTCCGGCGCCCGCAGCGCCACCCGCAACGGCGGCCATGCCCGGGAACGTTGGCCCCGGGCCGCCCGCTGCGAGCACGAGCGCAGGGTGCCCGGACGCTGTAGCCGGCGGCTCTAGTGCGGCGCTAAAGACCCCGAGCGCCAGCCCTGCGCCCGCTGCCACGGCACCGACACGGCCCGGCGACGCCCCGGCGAGCAAGCGCGAGCACGCCAAGGTAGTGGCACCCAAGGTCACCGCACCGACAGCGAAAGCGGCGCAAGCGCCCGCCCCCACCCGAACCGGTGCCGACGCGGCCAGCGACGCCGATGGTGGACGCACACCCGCAGGCGGTGCGCAACCCATGGACCGGGGCAAGGGATCCAACCTCGCGAAAACACCGCGCATCCCATCCAACGAAGCCCAGGCGAAACCTGCGAGCCCGGCGCCGATGCCGGCACGCACCGGCGGCAAGGACACCAAGGCGAACCCCGAACACACGGTCATCGGCAAAAACGACTCGCCCGCGCAAAGCCGGCCGGGCGCAGCCACGACGGCGAAACTCCAGATCGCCGCGCCGGCGCAGCACGGCATCGCCGCAGCCAAGGCTGCCGCCGCTGCCCAAGCTCAAAAACTCGCCGAGGCACTCAAGGCGGCGCAAGCGAAGCGAGCCGCTGCCAACGCACGGCCAGAACGCCCACAGCCGTCCGGCGCACAGTCCACGCG
>FXBF010000798.1_pt1 | contig 10999 bp, 7 predicted proteins | sample 5335321 | NCBI WGS metagenome assembly FXBF01 (sample SAMEA103928391, study PRJEB20085) | sediment metagenome | isolation source: sediment | reverse complement strand
CCCGACGGGGACTCTCACCCCGCAAGATACGCCGAGCTTATCCCGGCGCGATAACGATTGGGATCAGCGGCCAGACAAACTGGCGCGCGATTTGCGCACGCAAACTAAGTGACCGTTTGGACTGTCTGCTGCGGCGATTTGTTAGGGTGCAACATCTGCAAGATGCTCTACCGCCTTCAATGCTCGCGGTAACAAATCTGACTCAAGCTTAAGCACCTCCTCAAAATGCGCACTCGGATCAGATGCGGATTTGAATAAGTGTATGTTGTTCCTGACATCGTGAAGTTCTTTTAACGTGCCCCAATGTGATCGAACATCACGTCTTGGCCCTCCGGCGGGACCTTTCCAAGCCTTCAGCACGTTACCATAGGTTCGGTGACGAGGGTTTTTAGCCAACGGGTAACTGCGCTGTTCCGCAATGTATCGCAACGCCGCTTCGGCTATTGAACCGCATATGAGAAGTGCGGCCTTAATTGCGCCGGCCCTAACTGACAAGCTCAATGACTTTTGCCATGGCTTGGTGTGCAGCTGTCCGGCAGCAGTGAACTTAACCTTTTTAAGAAGCGACAAATGGAATTGAAGATATTGATAATCTTGGGCGATGGCGTGACACAAGTCGTCGTCTGAGATGTGCTCCCAGTAGAAGTACCGTAACCCATCCAAAGCCGGTAATTGAACGGTTGGTGGATCGAAATAGAAGTCAACCGCCACGTTTCATCTGCACCCTAACGTCCAAGCTTACCCGGCCCGCCAGCGCGGGCGAAGCCCGCCCTTGGCGCGCCGGTGCAGCGCCTTGTTAGGCGTCGTCTTCATAGTCCTCACTTCTCATATATCTGGAGGGTAACTTGTTGAACTCGCCTGTCTCCCAGAAACAGATTAAATACTCCTCTAGCTCCTTGCGGCCGACTCCTATCACCCTATGGGATATCTGAAAGTTCTTGCTGAGGTAGCTTGTCAACCTGCTTTCCCTGAGGCGTTTGTCGCGACTTAGGAGTGTATGTCGGAATGTGTGGTTCACGGTGCGCTCTAGGTCACCGAATCTTTCGTGTAGATTCGCGGTTTCACCCACATACACAGGGTCATCTAGCCGCCAGATGACGTACACGCCGCTTCGACGAGGAACCTTGTCTCGCCAGCCATCAGCCCCGATTTCATAGGAAATACGCCTTCTCGTCAGGGCATCTCGATGCTTTCTGAGGACACGTGTGCGACCAGTCATTGTAAGACGCCTAACGATAATTGAACGTCTCAATTGCAGTATAACTCCGCCGGAAGTCCGTTTCCGTAGGAAAAAACCTCTTTGTAATCGCACCGACACGTCGCTTTGGAGGAAGGCAGCGCCGGACGTAGACTGCGAGATCACAGTCTATCCGCCATATCGGGCATTTGGCAGCGTAACGGGTTTAGACTGCGAAGGGGATTCGTACCTTATGCTAGTAGCTTGGTCGTGCCGTTTGAAGCCGCCGCCTAGCTGTCCGCCTGTGCAAACACGCCCTTTCGGAGATTGCCGGAAGGTCCGCTTTCGGCCATAACCGGACGCTCAGGAACGTCGCACATCAGCGGTAGTAAGAAGCAGAGTGGCGCGTAGTGTAACACCGTTTTTCTCGCAGTCCGCTGGATATGATTGTTATTGCTGACTCAAATTACTACCTTCGCTATTTTCTTTAGAGTTTCTTTACTTTCCCCAAATGTACATATTGCATCACAGTGTTTACGCAAATCTGAAAATAGAATGTAGTGAATTTCGATGTCATTGCCTTTAATCGCTGGCCGACTTAGCTGAAACAGTAATTCCTTTTCTCTATTGTCAGGAATGATCAGGAAAAACAAACATGGATCTTCTGGAAACGAGTAGTACAAATCAGTGAGCCTGAGTATCCCAGAATATATTGATGTGCTTTTTTCGACTTCAAAAGCACTAACAATCTTATTTGTGCCTTTCTGAAACCAATTCACATCAATCAACTCAATCGTGCTATTGGTATCCTTGTCGGCCCCAATATCAGGAGATTCTGATAGGCTTATAAATGAAAAGTTATTTCCCTGATGGCATTTTGATCGGTCATTTGATGCGCTAATTACATCATACCCCAATGAATGGCCAATTCTCAGAAGGTGATATTGCATCTCGGTGTGCAAATCTTCCTCTTCTTTTTCACCCGTAACTTCTTTGTGACGTTTTTTTAGAAGGCGCTCTATTTTTTCCTTCTCTTTTTCAGAGAGTGCGCCTTCATCACCAACCATGATCTTCTTGACGCCAATATCAAACAACAAACCCGAAAACGCCCCGAGATCTTTAGAAAGTGCGCTTCTGTACTGACTATTTTTGTCTAAAATGACCTCCCGCATACGGAGATATTGCTGCCATGATCCCAGTTTAACTTTATCTTTGAATAAGTGATTAAACCCATTAACTATTGCGGTATTGAATGGCGGGATAAATTCAGGATGAAGAAAATATAAGATATTGGCCACTGCCGGCCCCAGGCCCTTGATTTTTCGCTGATCGAGATGGATTATCTCCTTTATTATTTGCTCTTCCTTTGTGGCGTTATAACAATTCTCAAGGAATTGCCCAAATGTCGCTTTATTCTCTTCATCCTCATAAATGTCTGGAATTCGAAGTTTGGGCTTCCAGTAAAAAGCATGTGACGCACCAATAAATACTTGTTTTTGTTCCGTGATACAGTTTAAGACAAATTCTAAAGATGAGTCCCTGTAGTCGTTTCCGAACTTCTTAGTCTTAATATCTTGTATTACCTTCTGAACGCCACGACGTATCGAACGAAAGGCTTTCAATCGCTCATCGTTATTGATGAACCAAGTATTGAATACTGATTCTTTATCCGATTTATACTTATCAAGTAATTCCTGTAATTTTATATCCATTCCGTATCTCACATTTTGTGTTGCACATAACGACGCTCCTTGAGGCGCGCTGCGATTGTTGGCGAGGCGCCCTCAGAGGGCTTATTAGGGTTCATTTTGCATCAATCTCGCGAGATTGCCTCAAGAATAGTTTGCCACTACCGTCATCAATGATGTAGTAATAAGCGTCTCTTGGAGATGTCCGCACGCTTTCAGGGATTCCCGCTGACGGAATAGCCGAGGAGACACCAATAACTGAGCCTTTCGGCCTCCAGGCGACGCCGACAATCTTACCTAGCTTAATACCGCGAAGCGCAGGGGGATTAGCAAAATTATTATGAGCGTTCTTTCCGACGCCCATGCAGTACGACACGCTAATATCTGGACAGATATTCTGCCAATCAGGTTGAGCAGCCACGCTCAGCGGCGGCGATGACAACAATATCACTAACACAATGATTGGTTTCATGTTGTGATCCCTCATTTACATACGGTCAGGTAAACCGGTGAATGCCTTCGAAGGGTCGAAAGCGGACTTTAGGGAGAGATTTCCCGGTTGAACTTCGCTTCCCTGGGTCAAACTCTTCGATTTCGACGCGGTCAGAATCGAGTTCTGGATCGAGGATCATTTTGTCGCGGTTGACCAGTTCTTCGTGATCGCACTAAACTACACTTATCTCCTTTCCGTTGCTGGAAGAGCGATTTTATGGGCGCAGTTGTTCTACGCGACGTGCCCCCCTAGTTACCTTTCCCTATGTTGTGCGAATCATGGACTAACATGTCTAACTGAGTGTCTCCCACCTAACAGTGTAGCACTCTATATTATTTCCAAACCAATAAACCATTTCGTTCATCGAAGCTGACATGCCCTGATATCAACTGTCGCGCTTTGCGCGCTAGTATTCGCGCTGTATTCGTGATTCGTTCAAATCCAAGTAGTCCATATGCAGTCGATATAGCCTCATCTTCCTTGATCGATATAGCCGATTCGACCGTCTCATTTATCGCAGCAGAAATTTCCTCTGGCGCGACGTACTGAAACTTTTTCATTGAGGCGTCCAACTCTGAGCGATCTCGCACCGTGACTTCATTGGCGGGATGCCAGACGAATTTGCCACGAACTTCGATCATATCGTTTCGCTTCGCATACTGAATTCCTTTCCGAATAGCTTCCTGGATGCGATTTCCGGCCCGGCTTAATCCCGCGCCGTTGGTGATTCTCTGTATCACTACGTCCTCATGCACGGGGCCCTCTACTTGCGCAACGTTCTCGATGTACTGTGCCAGCGTGGCTGGAGGCACCTCGTGCAATTCTTTGCCTCCCAAGGCTACGCGCAGTTTGGTCAGTTGGTATGGAGTATTAGCAGAAGGCGTCTCTGACTGGGGAGTTTCCTTTGTTCGCTTTATCTGCGTCTGTGGTGCAGAAGTTGTGGAATCCGTGTTCGTCGTGTTGTCCCTGCCGTCTACCCCAGCCCAGTAGACTTTAGCTTGCTCTATAGCTTCGACCGTCCGCCTCAGCTCCTTTTCCGGATCACGGAACCAATCGGTGCTCCAGATCCTGTGTATACGCCAGCCTAGACCCTTCAATACTTCTTCTCGGAGCCGGTCTCTATCGCGGGCAGAACGTGCAGAGTGGTACGTTGCGCCATCGCATTCGATTCCCAGTAGAAAGCGCCCAGGTTTGTTCTGATCGACTAGACCTATGTCTACCCGGAACCCGGCAGAGCCAACTTGAGGGACAACTTCATGACCCAATGCCTTCAATGCCCGAATGATTTCGTCTTCGAAAGGTGAATCCGTCTCCTGGTGCGTCGCATATGGCGTTTCGATGTACCGATCTCGGGCATAGGCTAGGAAATTCTTTAACGCGACAACGCCGCGCTGGTTGCTCCGTTTGAGGTCTACGTCATCCGCCGTAAAGTTCGCAAAGACTTCGCACGACTGTCGCGCACGGGTAATCAACACATTTAGACGGCGCTCGCCACCCTCGCGGTTCACGGGACCGAAATTCATGGACATATAATCTTTTTTACTTTTCCCATATCCGATACTGATGAAAATCACATCCCGCTCATCGCCTTGGACATTTTCGAGATTCTTGATAAAGAACGGCTCGTGTGGGTGGCTGTTAAAAAAATACTCGCAAAAGGGGTCCTTCTTACGCAGGAATTCCAGTTGATACGAAATTGCATCCCTCTGAGCTGTACTAAAGGCTGCAACCCCGAGTGTCAAATCCGGATGCTCGCGCGCATGCCCCATAACAGCTTGAGCGACCATCTTTGCCTCTTCGGGGTTCGATCGCGTCCTGCCACGGTCGTAAAGGGTGTTCGGTAGATAGTTGAAACTCAGGCCCTTAGCGTTTGGGTTAGAGCCAGGGCTGGGAAAGACCACGAGTTTGTCATCGTAGAACTCATGGTTTGAGACCGTTATTAGAGATTCGTGACGGCTACGGTAGTGCCATCTGAGCATGCGTTCGGGAGCATTTTGGGCGGCAAACAAGCCGAGGATGCTTTCCATTTCAGCGGTAATCGCTTCTTCTTCCTCATCGTCCTCTGAAACTTCGGCAAGGGAATCGAAGAAGCTTGTTGGCGGTAACTGCTTGTCGTCTCCAACAACAACAACTTGCTGACCTCGCATGATCGCCCCGAACGCGTCGACCGGCTTGACCTGACTTGCCTCGTCGAATACCACAAGATCGAAACTAAGCGCACCGGGTGCAAGAAACTTTGCAATTGACATCGGGCTCATCATCAATATCGGTTTTATTTTTTGTATAGCGCGGCCAGCTTTCGTCATGAGCTTGCGAATCGGCAAGTGCCTTCGCTTTTTGTTAAGTTCCCGCTTAACAATGTGCAGCTCTCCACCTAGCCCTAGATTAGGAACTTGGTCCCAGTGATGTAGCGCCAATCGCGCGTGATTGTGTTCTAAAAGCAAGCGGTCAAGCTCTTGGTATTTTTCAATTGCATACTCATGGCTTACACGTTCGAATTGTTGTAGCTCGCGGCGTTCAGCAAAGGCAACTTCTATAAGGCCACCGAACCAGGCTGCATCAAAGGCCCTCAAAAGATCCTTAGGCGCGCCTTCCCAATCTTCGGCATGCCGAAGTACAAATCCGAGTCCGGTTTCGCGAAATTCTTTGGCTATCACATTGTAGTGCACCATGGTGGGCAGCTCGGGTAGCTGTTCAAGCCACTTTTGCAGCAACTCGGCCTGTTTTGCGAATTGCAGTTCGCGGAGCTTATATTCTTTACTGCTTTCCGCTGCATCGCTTTCGAGGACAAGCTGCAATTGGGTCTCAACTTCTACCGCGCCCGCTTGCTGCCCTGTAAGCGCAGCCGATACCTGGTCCACTTGCTCACGGACAGCGTGAAGGGCCGGTGAGCCGGATAAGAAATCGATTATTCCCGACGGCAATCGGCCATCACCGACTTCCTCATAAAGTTTCACGATCCATTCGAGCAATTTGGATAACACAGGCCAGTCGGATCTTTCTTGCTGCCACTGTGCGCCAAAGAGATGTGCTCCGATAGTTTCGTACTGCGTGTAGATTTCCTTCTGCCTGCGTCCCTCCAAAACAGCGTCGACCAACTTGAGACAATTATCGGCCTTTTTGGGCGGCGCCTTCTTGCAGAGTCCACTGAGGCGGCCTTTCGCCTTGCGATAGTTTCCGGATAATAGCCTCCACCACTTCTTGCCGTAAGTGACGTAATGTTGACGGACCTCTAGCAGATCCTGCTCCCATGCATCGGGGATTAGATGCTGGTCGAATGTGTCGTGAAGCTGCTTAAGGCGCATGCCTGCGTCGATCAAGCGCTTAAGGTCATCTCTGCGCGCTTGCCAGTCACCGCTAGTCAGGCGCACCCCTTGTAAATGTGGAGCTTCTGTTGCACGGATGGCGGCGCGACAAAGTGTCAAAACGTCATGGGCAGTCTCTGGCTCGGCGAGTTGGAGATGATTGGCTAAATTAAGGGCTGTCGTCATTAGCTTTCTGGTTTGATCTAACGCGGCGGCAAAGGTTTGGCGAATCTTTTCCTGATCAGCGGGTAGTAGCACTGTCCGCTGGGTGCCCCAGAATGGATTTCGGCGCGGTACGCCCATAGTAGCTAGTCGCCGCTGCAGCTCTTCTACTTGCAGCCGGTACTGCCTGTAATCGCCTTGACTCCAATTCTTCATCGCCGCGAAATCCATCCGTGGAAGCTTAACTGCATCTTGCCCCAAGCCCAGGTACCGGCCGACGGCTGTTACTGGTGTTTCACGGCTGTTCAACAGGGGCCTATTCACTGCTTCACAATAGGCATTCAACTTGTCCCGCATTCTAGTCAGTGACTGAATATCATCATCCACAGGTCCCAGAATTGGCTTACCAGTGTCCAAAACCCGCCTCAACTCTTCCAGAACGATGCGCTTGTTAGTCTTGTGGCTGTGCAGTTCCAGGACAGCATCGCCTAGTCCCACGCTGTCCAGACGTCGCTTCACAACCTCAAGTGCAGCCATTTTCTCTGCGACAAACAACACCCTCTTACCGAGACCTATCGACTCCGCAATAACGTTTGTGATCGTTTGGGATTTCCCAGTCCCCGGTGGACCCTGGATGACCATATTGCGTCCGTCGTTGACATCCAGAATCGCGAGTGTTTGCGTGCTGTCCGCGTCGAGAACCTGATGGACTGACTCTGGGGATATCAGCTCATCGATATGCGCATCATCGGAAATAGACGTCGGTGGATCACGAAAACCATCCTCAAGCAGCGCTCGCAGAATTATGTGGTCGCCCGGTTTTCTGTCTTTGGGCCAGGCATCGTCCGCGAGGTCCTTGTACATCAGGAATTTACCGAAGGAGAAAAACCCTAAAACAATTTCATCGGGATGCACCGTCCACCGTGGTTGGCCAGCAATTTGTTTTTCGACCTTCCTGAAATAGGCGTCACAGTCTATGGCTTCAGCATCGTCAATCGTAGGCAGGTTGATGGCGAACTCAGACTTCAGTTTTGCTGCGAGCGAAAGATTCTCGCCGATGTCGTCGCCGATATAACTGAGAGTAAACCGATCCTTGGCGCTTGCCCGTTTGAGCTCCACGGGAATAAGGAGCAGCGGTGCACGCCGTTCTTTAGTCGAAGTTTCTGTTTCATACCAATGTAGAAACCCCAGCGCGAGATAGAGGATGTTGACGCCTTGCTCCTCAATATAGGTCTTGGCATCGAGATGCAGCGACAACAATTTTGCGTGTAAAACGTTCGACGGTAATTTTGTCTGTAATTTCGTGTCTAGATGCCGTGCGGCAAGGCCATTCGGACCTATTTCTTCGCCTTCTTCAGCGAAGAGTGCGCTCCAATCCGGTTCCCCCTCAGCAAAGAGATCTAGCAGTTGATCTTTTGCTTGCTCTAGCACCTCCCCGGGGACCGCCTCGAACGCCATTTTCTTGCCTTCTGTAACTAGAATCCGGTAGATCTCGCAGGAGACTTCCTCTATGACTTCAACTTTGCGCGCACGCACGCGGTAATTAATCAGGGGATTACGCAGCCCGAGATCGAGGAGCTCTTTTCGGCTCGCGTTCAGTTTAGAAACGATATCTATTGGCACAGCGTCACACGGTTTTAGAAAAAACCACTTCAGGTCAGGATTTCTGCTAAGTTCCCGCTCTTTCAGCTTCTGAAATTCTCATGGCTCAACCTCTGGAGGCCCATTTCTAGTGTCACTGCTATCTTCACCACATGCAGGAGTCTGAAGCTGTAGAATCCGGGACTTCACAAAATCATACACCTGTGTACCTTAGACGCCAGGAATTCCGGACTAAAGCGCTGCAGAAATAGAACTTTGGTGCCGGGCGTACGGTCAGCTTGCTCACCACGACCTTTAGAGACACCCTCGGAGATACGTTCAATTGACCTTCGAAATGCCTTCAAACGACCTTGAAGGGTGCGTTGGCGAGGGAGGGTAGCGATCAGTGTGGGTCCATATTCGGGGTTCGTTTTTAAGATCAACAGGAAACCGCACCCTTGTGTTAGTTAGAGATGCCTGTTGCTGGAATCTGTTGGAAGATTAGCTGAAACCCTGTTCAGAGCTTGTTCAAAGGGTGTTCAAATCTACTCGGCGGCAAAATCTTCGAGAGCGATATGGAAACCCGTCCCGTCCGGCAGTTTGGCGAGTAACTGCGCGAGCAGCCACTCCGCGAAGCTGGCCATGTGGGGTTCCGCCGCGAGATTAAGGGTGAGGCTATTTTTCCCTTTGATTCTTGCCTGGGCGATCTGGTAGCTCAGGCCGGCGAAAAAAGGCAGCCGGACCGTGGGCGATGTTTCTAGGCGCTCGTCCTTGGTGAACGTGGCCGAAGGTGCGAGCGTTAAGACACCCCCACCTGCATAGGTCTCGAAAGGCCCTGACGGAACCAGTTGGGCACAAAGGTCGCCGAGCCGCTCCCAGGGCTGGCATTTCTCTACAAGATTCACACGTGCAGCAGGAGCCAGGTCCCAACGCTCCGCAAGCTTCCCGGGCACAACCAGATCCTGTATAGCCTGCTTATCACCGACGGGTACTTCATGCTCTACATGCATGCCGTTTCGCCAGGTGGCCTCAATCGCGGTCAGCGCGTCCTGTGGATTCCTACTCGGATCAAGCGCTGCCCAGAGGTACGAAAACCACGTGCCACTCTCAAAGAACATTCTCGTGCCGGGATAGAGCCGTTCAACATATCTAAGCGTTTGCTCGCTAGGGCTCTTTTCCCCTCGCCTATACCGGCCTAACTGCTTAGAATCTGCCAGCGCCCCGAGTTTTCCACGGAAGAATCGCGAGAGCTTCTCACCGTTCATCGCTTCGCCGACCTGCTGCATTACCGCTTCATTCAGCGCCCAATACCAAGAGCTCGCCCGTAACTCGTCAATTTGCGGTTTCGCTTTACGGCCCATGGGGTATCGAAATTCGAATTTCGGTGCGTCCTAAAGAGTTTAGTCCAACCCCATAATTCAGGATATGGATGTTGGACGTAAAACTCGAAAACGCCGTCAATCGCTTGAGTTGCGTCAAGCGGCGCCTGCCGTGGCACCTCGCACGGCCAACGATCTGCCGCCGCAACTCACCCCCTTCGTGGAGGCGTTGGCTGAACTGCTTGTCTGTGCGTATCGGCGAGAAACGATCGAACGAGGCACGGGCAATTCCCCCGAGAGGCCTAAAGCCAAGACCAAGGATCGCTAAGCCTCTTATCAAGGATTCAACAAGAAAACACAGGCAAGAACACAGGACATGACACAGGGCTAGACACAGGACGCGACACAGGACTTTAAACACCGAGGATGACTGTAATGAGAGACATTTTTGCGAGTGATAGGCTTACCGAACAGCTTTTTGCGCTCCTGGAGGAGCACCATCCGCGGGATCGCCTGTACGTGTACCGGGTGGTCGATGGCGCGCCCGTCAGGCCCGCCCTGATCAACGGCCGACCGTTTGCCGATCTGCTCGATTACCTGCGAGATCACCATGACGGTGGTAAGTTCAGGGTAATAATCCGTCGCGGCGAGACGATGAAGTTGTCCGGGACCGTGCGTATTGGAACGCCACTTTGGCAGCGCGGCTGTTAGCAACGCCCGCCTGGCTAGCTTAAAATAACGGGCACATGTGGAAGCTGGTTAATAGAGAAAATCATGATCGCTGCCATCTACGCCCGTAAGTCCACCGACGACAGCGATCGCGACGAGCACAACCGCTCGACGACGCGTCAGATCGAGCGTGCCCGCGCTTATGCGAAAAAGAAGGGCTGGACGGTCGACGATGATCACGTGTTCGTGGACGACGGCGTGAGCGGAGCGGAGTACCAGAACCGCCCTGGGTTCACGCGGCTCCTGACACGGCTCAAGGCGCTCGATGTCCTGATCATGAGCGAGCCCTCGCGCCTGGGCCGTGACATGCTGCGAAACGCCTATTACGTCGGCGAGATCCTCGACGCTGGTGTGCGGATTTTCTACTACCTCACGGACGAGGAGGAGCGGGCCGACACGCCCGAGCAAAAAATTATGCTCACCCTTAAGTCCTACGCCTCCGAGGTCGAGCGCCAGAAGGCCTCCCAACGCGCCAGGGACGCCCTCGAACGGAAAGCGCTTGAAGGCCACAACACCGGCGGGCGCGTCTACGGCTATGACAACGT
>FXBF010000797.1_pt1 | contig 11003 bp, 12 predicted proteins | sample 5335321 | NCBI WGS metagenome assembly FXBF01 (sample SAMEA103928391, study PRJEB20085) | sediment metagenome | isolation source: sediment | reverse complement strand
CCCAAAGGCGAGGCTGCCCCCAAAGACGCCGAGGATTGCCCCTTCTGCCCTGGGCACGAGGACCGGACGCCTCCGGAGATCTACGCCCTACGGGACGATCCCGCTGATCTCACAAGTTGGCGCATCCGCGTGATTCCCAACAAATATCCGATCAGCGAGTCCCATGAGCTGATTATCGAGACGCCCGAACACGACGTCGACCTCGCCGATCTTTCCCAAGCGCACCTAGCGGAGATCGTCACCGTCTATCGTGATCGCATGACGGCCCGCGCCCGCGACGGCCGCTGGCGGTCCCTCGCGCTCTTCAAGAACCACGGCCGCCCGGCCGGAGCCTCGCGCGCCCACCCTCACGCCCAGCTCATCGGTCTCCCCTTTGTGCCGCCCCTCATTCGGGTGGAGCTCCAACAGGCCCGACGGGCCTATCGCCGTCGGAATCGCTGTCTCTACTGCGAGACGATCGAGCGCGAGATCCAGACCGGTGAGCGCGTGATCGAGCTCGCCGAGCGCTTCGTCGTCTGGTCGCCTTACGCCGCACGCATGTCGCTGGAGTGCTGGGTGCTCCCTCGGCGTCATACGGCCGATTTCCTTGCGATCAAGCCCGAAGAGATTGCCTCCTTGGCCTGCCTGCTCGGTCGGACGCTGCGACGCCTGAAGGCGATCCTGCCTCCGCGGGCCTACGCGTACAACTTCTACGTGCATATGCTGCCCGTCTCGGCCGCCCATGCGCACCCGGAGCAGGCGCAGAGCTACCATTGGCATCTGGAGATCGTGCCCCGGCTGGGGCGGCTCGCCGGCCTGGAGTGGGGCACCGGGCTCTACGTCAACCCCGTCTTCCCGGAGGAGGCGGCCCGAATGCTCCGCAACGCGCTCTAGACAGAGACAAGAATAGAAGAAGCGAAGGACGCGTGGAGGAGAATCGACATGAAAGCAATCGAAACGACCGGCGTCATTGATGAGAAGCATCGACTCAAGCTGGATCAACCGTTGCCCATTCAAGGACCCAGAGAGTACGGGCACGGCGCGCCGTGCCCCTTCCTGTCGTCTTCTCAGCCTTAGCGCGAAGGCAGAAGTGCGTTCACCCCTCCACCGGCGCGCCCGATTTGCCACCAGGGGCCGCTTTCCATTAGAATGCCCTCGTTTCCGCAATCAAGGGGGCGATCTTGCGTATGGGACTGGCATGGAGCCTGAACGCGCTTGTGTACATCACGGGGATTAGCAGCACGGCCGCCGCGGCCTTGCTCTTGACGGGCATCGGGCGAGGTCGCTCACCGGAACGCTCGGCCCGCGCCGCGATCGGCCTGCTCATCGTCGCCATGGCGCTACTGCTCGGCGCGATCTTCGTTCCGCCCCTCTCGATCTCGAGCTACTGGTTTCTCCTGAGCGCGTTGCCCCTGTATGTCCCGGCCCTGTGGCTCCTGGGTGAGCCGGGGCAGCCCCGAGGCGCTGCCCCGCAGGCCCTGCCCCGCGCACAGGGCAGTTCTACCACGTCGACGGCGCTGGCGGAATTTAACGAGCATCTACAGAAGATTCCGGAGGTCCTGGCGGCGCATCCGGGGGGCCTCACGCTCGTGGAGATCGGCCGACAGTTGGACGTCGAGTGGCGCCGGCTCACGGGGGCCGCCCGAGAGCTGATCGAGCGGGGCCTCATCTACAAAGTCGAGAAGCGATACTTCTTGCAGGGCGAGTCGAACGACGACCACACAAGACCTATGACGCCAGATACGGGTGAGGCGTGAACATGACCATCGTCTTCCTTCTGGGCGCGATCGTATTCGGGATCATCGGGGCGCTCTTCACCATCTTCGGGCTCCTCAGCCTGCTCGTCCCCAGCCGCGAGCGCGACTACAGCGATCGAGAGCTCCTCTGGATCACGCTCGCCGGAGTAGGGAACATCGTCGCCGCGGCCCTCTTGCTCTCCCGATTCATCTCGGGGGTCTAGCATCGATCCGTGATGACGGCGCATCGATGCACGCGCTGCGGTCGGAGCTACCCGATGCACACGCGCGCCTGGCGCTGCGCGTGCGGCGGACCCTTTGAGCTGGACGAGCGCCCTCAGTTCTCTCCGGAGGCCATCGATCCATCTCGTAACACCCTGTGGCGCTATCGCGCGATGATCCCACTCCTCAGCGACGTGGAGCCTATCTCGTTGGGCGAAGGGTTTACGCCGATCGTGCCCGTCGAGCTGGACGGCTCCCGAGCGCTCATGAAACTGGAGTTTCTCGCGCCGACGGGATCGTTCAAAGATCGCGGGACGGCCGTACTCGTGAGCTCTCTGCGAGCACTCGGCGTGCAGGAAGCCCATGACGATTCTTCGGGGAACGCCGCGGCCTCGCTGGCCGCGTACTGCGCGTACGCAGATATAAGATGCACGCTCTACGCGCCCGCGTACGCCTCACGGGTGAAGCTGGCGCAGATCGAGGTCTACGGAGCCAAGCTCGTGCGGGTCGACGGCCCCCGCGAGGACGCGGCCCGCGCCGCCCAACGCGCCGCTCAAGAGAGTTATTACGCGAGTCATGCCTATCAACCGTTGATCTTAGAGGGCATGAAAAGCTTCGCGTACGAGATCTGGGAGCAACTCGACCGCAACGCTCCCGACGTTCTCGTCTTCCCCGCGGGCCACGGGACCTTTCTATTGGGGACGTATCGGGGCTGTCAGGACCTGCAGCGGGCAGGTGCAATCGAGAAGCTGCCGCGCTTCATCGCCGTGCAATCGGAAGCCTGCGCGCCGCTCTTAGAAGCCTTCCGCAGGGACCTGAACGACATGCCCGAGGGCGATGCCACGGCGAGCGGCGAGACGATCGCCGAAGGGATTCGCATCGTCCGACCGCTGCGGGCTCCCGAGATTCTAAGAGCGATCCGCGAGACGGGCGGAACGGTCCTCACGGTGAGCGACGCGGAGATTCATCGGGCTCAGGGTGCGCTCGCGCATCGCGGGCTCTTGGTGGAGCCCACCTCGGCCGTCGCTGTGGCGGGCTGGCGGAAGCTCCGAGAGCACCAACAGCTTTCCCCCGATGAAGTCGTGGTGATTCCGCTCACGGGCAGCGGCCTGAAAGCTCTTCACACCTAATGGGATTTCTCCCTTCTAATCCCCGCTTTAGAAGATTTGGGTAAGGACAAGGTCTCAGTCAAGGGGTGCACTCCATGCTCCCTTGACAGCTGCGTCAACTTGCAGTATAGTAATTCGATATTTCGATGAGTATCGAAATTCTGGGTGATGAAAAAAACGATGATCGAGTACACAAAGGTCTTCAAGGCGCTCTCGGATGAGAACCGACTGGCCATCTTCCAGTTGATCCGAGAGCGGTGCGGCCCATGTTGCGTGACTGAGGAACAGGCGGGCAATTGCGTCTCCGAGATCGCCCGGCACTTCGATCTGGCGCTCTCCACCGTCTCCCATCATCTCAAGGAGCTCCGGAACGCTGGGCTCATCCAATGTGAAAGGCGGGGCCAATGGGTGTACTGCACGCCCAATGACGACGTACTGAAGCAGATTGAAGAGTTCTTGAAGGCCGGATCTTAACTGGGGAATCTCAACAATAGGAGGGTTCTTATGGCCTCGGAGCAGGATATCAAGCGGGCGGTCAAGGAAGCCTACACCAAGGTGGCCCAAGGAGCGGGCTGTTGCGGGACAGCGGAGGGCGGAAGTTCGGGGTCTCACCTCGCACAGATCGGCTATTCGCCTGGCGAGCTGGCTGCCCTGCCTGAAGGGGTGGTGTGCGCGGCGTCCGGTTGCGGCAATTCTACAGCCCTGGCTGAGCTGCGCGCGGGCGAGGTTGTGCTGGACCTGGGCAGCGGCGCAGGGGTTGACGCGCTGCTGGCTGCCCAGAGAGTCGGACCGGCAGGCCGAGTGATCGGCGTGGACATGACCGAGGCGATGGTCGAAAGAGCTCGGGCGAATGCTCTGAAACTGGGCAACGTGGAGTTCCGCCTGGGTGAGATCGAGGCCCTGCCGGTGGAGGATGGGTCCGTGGATGTCGTCATCAGCAATTGCGTGATCAACCTCTCGCCCGACAAGGACGCAGTCTTCCGTGAAGCCTTTCGCGCGCTTCGCCCCGGAGGGCGGCTGATGATCTCCGACATGGTAACGCGGGGCGAGCTCCCAGAGGAAATCAGGAAGAACCTAGAATCTTGGGCGGGCTGCGTGGCCGGGGCGCTGGATCAGGACGCATATTTACAGAAGATCCGGGATGCAGGCTTTCGGGAAGTGGAGGTCGTCCAAGAGAGCGGACCGCTCGGAGGATCTCCCGTCTACAGCATCGCGGTGCGGGCCGCCAAGCCGGATAATCGCAGTGACTTTGAGATGTAACGCTCGATTGATCTGAAAACCAGTTCCGTGTTATCGTACCAAGGGAGTCAGTGGGACAGGCTGTGTCAACTACTGTCCCCCTGAAGGAGGACAGCTTGCAACTATGCTCAAGCGCAGCTTCAGTTCTACCGAAGTAGCTTTGGCTACATCGCACGTTGCTTGGGGGCACGTTGACAACCCACGCGGCCAACATGGGGACGCCAGAGCGTCGGGTGCCCATCCACCTGCGCGTAAGTCTATGCCAGCCTCAGCGTGGCCAGTGGCCGAGGGCGGGCTATTCAACCCGCGTGGATTGGTAGGCATGAGCCTAACGGCTTGCAGCCAATGTCTCCAGGCAGCGGTCAGCATTCAGCTACGACAGAGGCACAGCATTGGCCTCAAGCTGATGGCTGAGAGCTGACAGCTGAAAGCTAAACGGGACGGTCCCCTTGGCTGAAATTCTATGGGCCTTACAGGAAAGGGGCGATCACAATGGCAGGCTTTCGGTTATGGGAGCACGTGACCATCGAGGAGCTGCTGAGTCACCTCCATCACGCCATGCTGTCGGAGCTGCAGCGGGAGGGCATCGAGGTCTCTGATGAGGTGCGCGAAAAGCTGCTGTGGGCCCTCAAGAAGGTCCTCAACGAGGACATGTACGCCTCGCCCGCCTGCGGAACCAGCTCGCTCTGCCGTCCCCATGAAGAGGGACGAGCGAAGCCCTGGTCCTATCAGGCGGCGATGTGGGGGCTCATCCCTCAAGCGGATCCTTCACTGGAAAGGGAGTGAGGTGCACGGATGGCGTTCACGTTCGCGCTAGTGCGAGAGCGGTCTCGCGTCGGAATCGATCCCAGCGGTCAGACGTGGCTCCAGATCGTCTACGCGCTGAATGAGCGGCCGCCCACGGGCACACGCCAGGTGCTGGTGCCCGCGATCGAGAAGGCGTTGGAAGCGCGCGGCCTCCGGCTGATCGCCCTCGATCTCTTCGACGAGTTCGTCCGGCTCTACCTCCCCGTGGAGGCCGCGGCCCAAGATGTAGAACAGGCGCTTAATGAGGCCCTCAGAGAGCTGGAGTCCGCGCCGCTGCTAGACATTCCGACGGGGGCCGAAGAACAGCTGGGGCGCTATCTGAGCGAGAGCTCGCGCTGATTAGAGTCCCGACCAGAGCCGTACGGTGCCGTCGTACGAGCCCGTGGCGAGCAGGGCGCCGCCCGGGCTGAGGCTCAGCGCGAGAATCCAGCTCCGACCGACCGCACGGGTACGAATCATCTCACCCGTGTGCACATCCCAGACGGCGATCGTGCCGTCATCCGAGCCGGAGAGCAGCCGCCCGCCGTCGGGATGGAAGGCCACCGAGCGCACCCAGTCGGTGTGGCCTTCCCCCACCCACAGAGAAGCTCCGCTCTCCACGTCCCAGAGGCGCACGGTCCCGTCCCGAGAGCCCGAGGCCAGCGACCGCCCGTCAGGGCTGAACCCCACGGAGAGAATCCAGCCGCGATCTCCTACGAGCCTGCGAACCTCGCGACCCGTGTCTACATCCCAGAGCATAATCGTACGATCTGTGGAGGCGGACGCGAGCAGGCGACCGTCCGGGCTGAAGGCCACGGCCAACACGGCCGACGTCTGCTCCCGAAGCGCCTGGACCTCGCGGCCCGTCCCCACGTCCCAGAGGCGCACGGTCCCGTCCCAAGACCCCGATGCCAGCAGCAGCCCGTCCGGGCTGAACGCGATCGACTCCACCCAGTCGGAATGACCTCGCAGCGTGCCCGCTTCCCGTCCTGTGGGCGCCTCCCAAAGCTTCACCGTGTGATCTTCTGAACCCGAGGCGAGCAGCCGGCCGTCGGGACTGAACGCCAGGGCCCGAATGCCGCCCGCATGGCCTTCGCGCAGGCGCACGATCTGCCCGGTGGTCGCCGAGGTGAATCGGATCTCTCCCCGAACACACCCTCGGGCTTCGCTCATCTCACGACAGGACGCCGAAGCGACCAGGCGCCCGTCCGGGCTGAACGCTACGGCACGAACGGCGTACGTGTGCTCAGCGAGGCGACCGGCCGCGCTGAGGAAGCCGGAGCGCACGGCCGTGTTGTTCGATTCGTCCTCTTCGTCAATGGAATCGTCAGCGTCCACGATCGCGCCTAGGTACGACGGTCGCCACGGCACAAACACCCCTCTTCGGAGGAGATCCGCTGGCAGGTCGAGCTCCACGCGGACGTCGGCATAAGGCGAGGCGAAGTCTGGAAGGCTCACCACGCCGAGCTCCAGATCGTCTCGGGTGATCTCATCGTCCGGTGAGAGATAGAGGCCGATGCGCACGCGCTCGGGCCGGGCGGCGAGGAGCAGGCCGCCGGTCAGCGACCACTCCACCCGCATGGATACTTGCGTCTTCTGGCCCGCTATGCCGTGATACACCCGCACGCCCTCCGGATTCGATAATTCTCTGAATTCAACGCGGAGATCTTGAGAGCCGGACTCGACGGCTGCGACACACTCCGGAGTTCCCGGTGATGTCATCGCGTTGCGGACATCCCGATTGCCCTCGCCCGTCAGCGCTGCGGCCTCGCCTGCGCGCACGGCGCAGCCTGCGTTGCCCTCTAGGAGGTTCTCGCGGATTTCCACCGTGCTCTCGCCCAGAATGGAAAACCCAGCGCCCCCGTTGGTCTGAACGATGTTGCGCAGGAGCCGCACGTCACGGCTTCCAGCGATCTCGATGCCGTGATCAGCGCTGTTCTGAACGGTAGCCTCTTCTATAGTGATCGAGACGCTCTCCTCGATGCGAACTCCGGCGCTTTGGCTCCCTTCAAGGATGAGACGATGAAGCTCGATCTCGCTGCTGGCGCGAATGCGCAGACCCTGGCCGTCCTGAATCGTAACGCCCTTCAAAGAAACCCGCCGGGCATCGGCGATCTCAACCGTCCCCTGCAGAGACACATACTCGGCCCCCACACCCTCGATGGCGAGCGGCTTCGTGATGCGCAGATCGCCCGAATAACGGCCCGTCCAGATCCGGACCCTATCACCGGGTCGAGCCGCGTCTACTGCCTGCTGCGGGCGGTCGTACGGGCAACTGCTGGGGCAGACGAGCAGAGTCGGAGGCGCTTGAAGGGCCGAGATCGCCTCCAGGCCCAACGCTGCCAACACAAGCAGCGCGAAGCCCCAGCCGTATGGCCGCAACGTCCCCGGACGTGTCGATCTACGCATGGTGATATCTCAACTCCAGTGTAGACCCGTTCTCGACGAGAGCCAAATGGGATCACGCTTCCATGCAAATCGATTTCTCCAGCTGGAAAATGACGAAGATCAAGAATGTTCTTGATTTTAATCATGGCGTGGGGGCGAGGAGTGGGGGAAAATCCTATGTAGAGTAATAGACAGAGCTCTCTGATTTCACCACGGAGCTCCTGTTGGAGAAAGGGGGTGATTTTGAATGCTTAGGAAGAGTCTACCTCTGATCTTGATCGCTGCCTTGGCGCTGGGCGTTGGGGCGGGGGTCGCGGTGTTCACGCAGGAGAACGAAGTGCCCGCCATCCCGGGGATCACCGCTGCGGACGAGAAGCCCAACGGCTGCGTCAGCTGCCACAACGAGCGGCCGGACATCAACCGCGACTTCCGGCTCTCCACCTATATTGGAGAGTGGTCGGAGGGCGCTCCCGACGAGATCCTCGAGTTGGCGAAGGCCGCTTGGCCGGAGGCGTCGCTCAGCGGGAAGCACCCACCTGTGTCCGGCATGGTCGCGACTCAGGAACTGCCCGCAGCCTGCCTGAGCTGCCACGCAGAGACCAGCGACAAGCCCTTGCCGTCCTATCTCCACCTGCAACACTTCGTCGGTGGAGAGGAGAACCATTTCATCACGAGCTACGGCGGCTTCTGCACCCAGTGTCACACGGTCAACCTCGACATCGAGAACCCACCGGCCGGGGCCATGACGATCAAGACGGGCAAGGAGGGCGATTAGCCCTCGGTTTTCAGCGGGCCGAGCGGGTTCTGCATGTGCTCGCTCGGCCCGCTCATCATGGAAGTCAAGTCATTCTCTGACCTCGATCATAGATAGACTGCGAGAGCCTGCCCTAGGCTAGGCGGAGAGGGGATTATGGGGACTCGTTGGGCGATGGTCGTCGATCTGAGAAGGTGCATCGGCTGTCACGCCTGTCAGGTGGCCTGCAAGGCTGAGATGGGCACCCCTTTGGGGGTCTATCGCAACTGGGTGAAGGTCGTCCAGAAGGGCCGCTATCCCAATGTGAGCCTCTCCTTTCTGCCCTCGCTCTGCAACAACTGTGAGAACCCCATCTGTGTGCGCAACTGCCCCACCCAGGCAACGTACAGGCGCGAGGACGGCATCGTCATGCAGGATCCCCATCGCTGCATCGGCTGCAAGTACTGCATCGCCTCTTGCCCCTATGACGTGCGCTACTTAGACCCGCTGAAGGGCGTGGTCCAGAAGTGCACCTGGTGCCATCATCGGGTGGACGTGGGCCTGGAGCCGGCCTGCGTCAACGCCTGCCCCACGCGGGCGCTGATCTTCGGGGATATGAACGACCCCGAGAGTGAGATCTCTAAAGTCTTAGCTTCCAACGCGGTCCAGATGCTCAAGCCTGAGCGCGATACCCAGCCGCACGTATTCTACATCGGGGCCGATGCGGTGGCCATGCGCACCTATGGCGGAGCGGAGGAGCGGAAGGTGGAGGTCGACTGGCTGCGGTGGTGGCTGGCCAAGGTGGGACTCCTGCGCCCGCGGGGAGGGGGTGAGTGATGGAACCGGATGTTCAGGTTCTCTACAACGTCTTCCACGAGCCGCCGCTGGGAGTCTGGATCGCCGTCTACTTCTACCTGACGGGCCTCAGCGCCGGCTCCTTCATCCTCTCCACCTTGGCCTACGGGTTTGGGCTGAAGAAATACAAGCCCATTGCCTTCATTGGCGTCGTGCTGGCGGTAGTGCTCCTGGCGCTCGCCCCGATCAACCTGATCGTCGACCTGGGCCGGCCCGAGCGCTTCTGGCACCTCTTCCCTTACCTTAACCTGAAATCGCCCGTCACCTGGGGCAGCTTCCTGCTCACGATCTACCCCCTCAACTGCCTCATTTACGGCTACTTCATGCGCAAGGGAAACGCGAAGTTGACGAAACTGTTCGGTCTGATCGGGATCCCGCTGGCGATCTCCGTTCACGGGTACACGGGGTTCATTCTGGCGCTCAGCAAGGCGCGAGCGCTGTGGAACACGGCCATCATGCCCATACTGTTCTTGGTCTCGGCGATGGTCTCCGGGATCGCCCTGATGATCCTAGTAATCGCGATCCGCAAGCGCTTCGCCCCCGCAGAAGAGCGAGGCAAATACGATGCGATCATGGTCGACTTGGGTCGGATCTTGGCTGCCTCCATCCTCGCCGACCTCTTTCTGATCTTCTCGGACGTGCTGGTGCTCTTCACCGCCGACACGGAGGCGCGTGAGGCGGCGCTCATGATCCTGGCGCTCGATTTCAGCCCCATCTTCTTGGGGGTGGAGCTCTTCTTGGGGTCGCTGGTGCCTTTGGCCATCTTGGGGCTGCCCCAGCTCAATCGGCGGATCGGCTGGCTCTCGCTGGCTGCGGCTCTGGTCATGATCGGGATCCTCGCCATGCGCTACATCATGGTGATCGGCGGCGAGAGCCTCCCACTCAGCTGAGGAGGAGAGATGACGAGAAGGCAGTTCCTAAAGCGGGCTTTCTGGGCGGGCGCCTCGGGGTTGGCGCTCAACTATGGGCTCTTGGCCACGGAGCTCAGCCGAGGAGGCCGGAGCATCGGGCGGACCACCGGAGCGCCCCGCGTCGCCGTCCCGACCGTCTGTCGGTCCTGTCCCGCGTGCTGCGGGGTCCTGGCCTTCCTCGAGGACGGCATCCTGGTGAAGATCGAAGGGAACCCCAAGGATCCGAACGCCCGCGGGGGGATCTGCCCGAAGGGCTTGGCCGGAGTCCAACTCTTCGGCCAGCCGGACCGGCTGCTCCGGCCGCTCCGCCGCGTCGGCCCGCGGGGGAGCGGCCGCTGGGAGGCCGTCGACTGGGAGGAGGTCCTCACGGAGCTCGCCGCCCGCCTGGCCGAGATCCGCGCAGGCGGCCAGAGGCGATTCGTCTTCCTAGGAGGTCCGCAGAGCCAAGGGATCGATTCGCTCACCCGGCGCTTCTTGAGCGTCTTCGGGGAGGCGACGGTGGCCGAGGACCGCGCGTTGCGGGTGGCCAATCGCGCCCGGGCACTGGAACTCACCTGGGGCGCCGACTCATACGTCCCAGATCTTGCCTGGACCAAATATATTTTAAATTTCGGTGCCAATCCCTATGAAACCCACGAGATGTACGTGCCTTTGGTCCGACGGCTCATCGAGGGCCGTCGCCGCGGGGCCAAGCTGGTAACCTTCGACCCACGCCTGAGTCGGACGGCCGGCAAGAGCGACGAGTGGTTCCCCCTTAGGCCGGGGACGGACGCCGTCGTCGCCTTGGCCATGGCGAACGCGATCGTACAGCTCGGCCTCTACGATCGGGAGTTCCTCGAACGCCATTCGAACTGGCGCCTGGAGAAACTGGTAGAGCATCTGCAGGCGTACACTCCGGAGCGCGCGGAGCAGATCTCTGGGGTCAAGGCGGCGCACATCCGCCGCATCGCCATCGAGTTCGCCACCAACCATCCGGCCCTGGTGCTCACCGGCGGTGGGCTCTCCCAGCAAACGAACGGTGTGCAGAATGAGCGCGCCGTCTTCC
>FXBF010000796.1_pt1 | contig 11006 bp, 9 predicted proteins | sample 5335321 | NCBI WGS metagenome assembly FXBF01 (sample SAMEA103928391, study PRJEB20085) | sediment metagenome | isolation source: sediment | reverse complement strand
CGCATGGCCGAAGAAATAGTCCTCTTTAAAAGTCTTTTCAAAGCCAATATATGGATCTGGATTTTTGGCTGGATGTTTCATTTTGCTCTGTTACTGGTACTTCTACGTCATCTACGCTATTTTCAGGAACCCGTCTGGTGGTGGGTAAAGCTGATTCAGACTATTGGTATATATGCGGGCTTTGCCATGGTTATCGGCTTGCTTGGCCTGCTTACACGCCGTATCGTTGTTGCGAGAGTTCGGTATATCACCTCGCCTTCTGATCATTTAATGTTATTGCTGCTAATTTCCATTGGCCTGACCGGCCTGGCAATGAGATACATTATTTATACTGACATTGTGGCTGTAAAAGCCTTTATGCTTGGTCTTTTGTATCTGGATGTACAACCCATCCCGACTGACTGGCTGTTTCTTACCCATATAACACTGGTTATTTCGTTGCTGCTGGTGTTCCCGTTCAGCAAGTTGCTGCACGTACCCGGCCTCTTCTTCAGTCCTACCCTTAATCAGGTGGATAATGCACGAGAAAAAAGACATATAGCTAACTGGGCGGTCAAGCTAGACGCTACCAGAAAAAGTTAAGTACAGGCTATAACTAACTGATATTTAATGAATATAGGATTTCCCAGTGGCCGATTTTGAAACTCCGGAATTAAAAGACTATATAGAGGTTCCATTACCTCAAATTGGGGTAATGGAAGGCAAAGGCCCATTCATTGCCAAACCTGACCATCAGGAAGCCCTCGGCTTCCCGGGCGAACTTGTTGATGACTGGGAAAATGTTGCCGTCAATAAACTGGGTGACCTGGCAAATAGATACCGTGGACTTCGTGTCTTTCTTGACTCCTGCGTGAAGTGCGGTGCCTGTACAGATAAATGTCATTATTATCTCGGTACTACAGATGCCAAAAACATGCCTGTTGCCCGCCAGGACCTGCTGCGTAGTGTCTACCGCTACTACCATACGCCGGCGGGAAAATTTCTTAAAAAGTTCGGCATGGAAAAACTTATCGGTGCGCGCAAGCTAACCGAAGATGTCATCAATGAGTGGTACAATTATTTCCACCAGTGCTCACAGTGCCGCCGCTGTTCAGTCTTCTGCCCTTACGGCATTGATACAGCTGAAATCTCTATGGCAGCACGCGAAGTCCTCGATCACATCGGTGTCGGTCAGAAGTACTGCAATGAAATCATTGGCAAGGTCTACAAAATCGGCAATAACCTTGGCCTGCCGGAACCGGCACTGGCTAATACTCTCGAAGGTCTGGAAGAAGAAATAGAAGAAGATATTGGTGTTGCAGTTAAATTGCCGCTAGACCAGAAAGGCAAAGACATACTCCTGGTAACCCCATCTGCGGACTTTTTTGCTGAACCCCATGTTGATGGCCTGATTGGCTACGCCAAGGTATTCCACCAGGCCGGTTTGAGCTGGACACTCAGCTCTCATGCCTCTGAAGCCGGTAACTTCGGCATGTTTATCGGCAGCTACGAGAATATGCAGCGAGTATCAATGCGTATACGTGAGGCTGCCATTGAACTGGGCGTTAAGCGCATAGTCTTTGGCGAATGCGGACATGCCTGGCGCATAGCCTATAGCTTTCTTAATACCCTTGTTGGACCCTTCGATTTTCTTGATCCTAATTACCCGGTCCCACAACACGTTCTGGAAGTCACTCACGATCTCATCCAGCGTGGCAAACTGAACATAGATGCCTCACAAAATGATCACATGACCCTGACATTCCATGATTCCTGCAATGTTGCACGTGCTACGCGTATGGGGCCAAAACCCGGTGGACAGCTGACAATCCCTCGAGAGGTTATTAAAGCGGTCTGCAATAACTATTACGATATGCCGACGGATACGATCGGTGAAGCCACCTACTGTTGCGGCGGTGGTGGCGGCATTCTTACCGATGACTTGTTGGAAGTCAGGGTCAAGGGTGCTATGCCCAGAATGCAGGCACTGAAGACGGTCGTTGAAGAATATGGCGTTACCCACATGGCCGCTATCTGCGCCATCTGTAAATCACAATTCTCCAAGGTTCTTCCTTATTATGGATTTAACATGGATCAGATTATCAGTGTGCATCAGCTTGTGGGCGACGCACTGGTGTTTGAATCAGAAGTATCTGAAACATCTGAAGAACCTGACAAAACAGAAAACGAGCAGGAATAAAATTCGATTTTAACTGGAACAAGTTGAGACACGAGGATTAACGAAATGGCAACTTCAAGCGAAGAAATGCAAAAAGACCACACCTTCCGTCGTTATGAAGATGGCGATTACGTCGATGATGACATGCATGGAAACATCTTCCAGGCCAGCTGGACGCACAAGTGCCCTACTTATATTCAGCGCACACCACCGTGCCAGGGCAGCTGCCCGGCAGGTGAGGATATTCGCGGCTGGCTTGATATTGTCCGGGGCATAGAAAAGCCTACCGGTGACATGACTATGCAGGAATACGCATTCCGTCGTGCGACCCATGCCAATCCTTTCCCTTCCATGATGGGGCGCGTCTGCCCGGCTCCCTGTGAAGAAGGCTGCAACCGGAGTCACGTGGAGGATTTTGTAGGCATCAATTCCGTAGAACAATATATTGGTGACACGGCTATCGACAATAACTATAGCTATGAAGCCGGTGCCAGTACCGGTAAGAAAGTTGCAATCATTGGCGGTGGTCCTGCCGGGATGTCGGGAGCTTACCAGCTCAGACGTATGGGGCATGACGTAACCGTTTTCGAAGAAAGAGCAGAACTGGGTGGCATGATGCGCTATGGCATCCCGGGCTATCGTATTCCACGTGAAAAACTGGCTGCAGAGATCAGCCGCATTACCGATATGGGCGTAGAGGTGAAAACCAGCACGCGTGTTGGTAAAGACATCAGCGTTGATCAACTGGAAAAGGATTTTGATGCTGTCCTGTGGGCACTGGGTTGCTGGACTGGCCGTGGATTACCTGTTGATGGTTGGGACGCTGCATCAAACTGCGTTGATGGCCTTTCATACCTGGAGGCCTTCAACAATGGCCGCATGAAAGTTACGGGTCAGAAACTGGTCTGTATTGGTGGTGGTGACACCTCGATTGACGTTGTATCCGTCGCCCGCCGTATCGGTTTTAATGCCGATGCCGGCCTGCCTGAAGACATTCTAAATAACAACGAAACACAGGACCAGTCACTGGCTGATTCAGCAACACCCTGTGAAGCAACGCTGACATCACTGTTCACCAGGGACAAGATGATGGCAGCAGAACACGAAATTACTGATGCAACCGAAGAAGGCGTCACCATCTATGATGGTGTTATGCCATTAGAGGTTATCCTCGGTGATGATGGCAGAGCGACTGGTCTGAAAGTTTGTGACTGCACTATGGACGGTATGACGCCAGTACCGACTGAAGGGACAGAGCGCATCATTGAAGCAGACATCATTGTTGCGGCGATCGGTCAGGGTGGTGATATGGCAGGTATAGAAGACATTGCCAATGATCGAAATCTTATCAATGCTGACAAGAACTATCAGGTAGTCGATAAACCAGGACATTTTGTTGCCGGTGATATTGTACGCCCTCACCTGCTGACGACGGCAATTGGTCAGGCATCAGTCGCGGCTGAAAGCATCAACTCATACGTGATGGCAGAAAAAATGGCACGCCGTCCCAAGGTAGACAAGCATCACTTCAGACTGTCAGAAAAGCTTGTTGAAGTGGGCCTTGAACCTGATGACTACGACAAAAAATCCTCTACCGGCACATCAGAAGAGAATTACGCTGTACACAACTTTGATGATCGCTCTGAACATGAAATCATTGGTTATGAGGAATTGTTCCTGGGGCACTTTGACCATGAAGATCGGAATTTGCGTGTTGAAGATGTTCCTGACCCCGATCAGGTACTGGGTCACTTCCATGAAAGGATGATGGGCCTGGCAGAAGAAGCCGCCATTGCTGAAGCTGAACGCTGCATGAGTTGTGGCATGTGCTTCGAATGTGATAACTGTGTCATCTACTGCCCACAGGATGCCGTCTATCGCGTCAAGAAAGACCAGTCCACTCTTGGCCGTTATGTTGCTACTGACTACACAAAGTGTATCGGTTGTCATATCTGTGCAGAGGTATGCCCAACGGGTTACATTGACATGGGACTGGGTGAATAAACGAGGAACCATGATGCATAATATTTTACCTTTACTTAAAACGCTTTTGATAGCAGTTTTCTTACTGTCTGTTGCACCATCCAACGCAGAAGTCCCGCTGCCTGACATACAGACAGGCGAAGGCAGTTGCGTCGAACCCGTTGATATTATGCGTAAAGACCACAAGAAATTTATACTCCATCAACGTGATGCAACCGTGTATGAAGGGATACGTACTTCAAAATACAGCCTGAAACAGTGTGTCAGTTGCCATGCTACTAAGGATGACAAAGGTGAATACGTCCGCGCAGATGACCCTAAATATTTTTGCACCGCCTGCCATGAATATACCGCAGTAAAAATAGACTGCTTCCAGTGTCATGCAGATACGCCCAAATCAACAGATAAACATGAACTCAGGGTCAATGAATAGGTCTCCATCATGAGTATTAAGGCGAGCAATAAGGAATTGGTAAACCAGAAACGCAGAGCCATACTTGGCGGAACAGCCGTGGCCATTACGGGCATGGCCATTGCGCCAGGCATTTTCCTTACAGAAACAGCACAGGCAAAGCCTGTCGACGAGCCTGTAAGCAGCAAAAAACGCTGGGGCATACTGGTGAACACCAACAACTGCAATGACTGTAACGTCTGTGTAATAGCCTGTCAGGAAGAAAACGGCTGGGGCACAGGTTCAACAGATGAAAAAAAATCCCGCCCTGATCAGAAGGTACAATGGATACGCACTGTAAAAGTTACAAACAAAAAAACTGGCTATACGACAACATTACCGATGCTGTGTCAGCACTGCGAAAAACCGCCCTGTGTTGATGTGTGCCCAACCGGTGCATCGTTTAAACGCGAAGACGGTATTGTTCTGGTCGATAAGCACATCTGTATCGGTTGTCGCTATTGCATGATGGCCTGCCCCTACAAGGCACGCTCATTTGTGCATGAAAAATTAACTGATCAGCGCAGCTATGCCCCGCGCGGCATTGGTACTGTAGAAAGCTGCACCCTGTGTGTCCACCGTGTCGATAAAGGCCAGGATCCTGCCTGCGTAGAAGCCTGTAGCAGCTCTTTGATATTTGGCGATTTAAATGATCCTGACAGTGAAATCTCAAAGGAACTTGCACGTAATGGTGGGACTCAGATCCGAGCAGACCTCAGGCTAGATCCAAGCGTAATATACCAGGGCTTAAATTTTTAAAGGCTTAACCAACAATGAAAAAAGTACACTTTTCTGAAATCAACGGCAACAGCCTCGGATATCTTGCTCTCGTTGCCGGTCTCGGCCTTTTTGTACTGATTGGCCTGGGAGCCTTCTGGTATATGGAATCTAACGGCCACTGGGTGACTGGCATGAACAATCAGGTTGTCTGGGGGATGCCCCACGTGTTTGCCGTATTTCTGATTGTGGCCGCGTCCGGTGCCCTCAATGTCGCATCGATCTCATCAGTATTCTCCAAGACTGCCTATAAACCACTGGCACGACTTTCCGGCTTACTTGCCCTTGCTCTGCTGGCAGGCGGCTTAATGGTTCTGGTTCTGGATCTTGGCCGTCCCGATCGTCTCATCGTAGCGATGACTTATTATAATTTTAAGTCAATCTTTGCCTGGAACATCTATCTCTACACGGGTTTCTTTGTTGTCGTTATTGTTTACCTGTGGATGATGATGGAACGAAAAATGAATAGATACACCCAGACAGCAGGTATTGCAGCTTTCATCTGGCGTCTGGCACTGACTACGGGTACTGGCTCAATCTTTGGTTTCCTCGTTGCACGTCAGTTTTATGATTCGGCAATTTATGCGCCAATGTTTATCATCATGTCTTTCTCATTTGGACTGGCAATATTCATTCTGATGATAATGGCTATCTATGGTGGAACGGGTCGTCCACTGGGTGATGCGATTCTGTTCCGCCTTAAAAATTTACTGGGTGTCTTCGTCGCAGCAGTCTTGTTCATGGTAACGATCTTTTTCCTGACTGCACTTTATGCCACTGAACACCATGATGTTGTCGCATTTATCCTGAGCGGTGACAATATTTATACCAAACTTTTCTGGGTGGTCCAGGTGATTCTGGGCAGCATCGCGCCCATTGCGATTTTCTATAATCCGGTAACGGGGACTTCACGCGCATGGATTGCCATCGGCTCAATCCTGGTCATTCTGGGTGGTTTTGCACAGATTTTTGTCATCATAGTCGGTGGTCAGGCGTTCCCTCAGGTACTGTTCCCAGGCATGGAAGTCAGCAGCAGCTTTTATGATGGCGTTGTTGGAACGTATAGCCCTTCACTGCCTGAGTTCCTGCTTGGTCTGGGCGGTGTCGCCGTCGCACTGATCATTGTGACACTTGCCCTGAAAGTCCTGCGGTTTACTCCTAACAGCCTTGCCGATGAGGATGTGGACCCTCACTACGTAGCTCCAGAATAGTCATTCGAACCGCAAAGACGCTAGCTAAGGACGCAAAGAAAGAGTCTTTAGAAAATCTGTTTATTTTTCCTGGCCTTCTTTGCGCCTTAGCGGTTCATAAGTAAATGCTGTTATACTGCTTGTACTATGGCCAGCCCACGTATATTCATTTCTGCCGCCCATAAATCGTCGGGTAAGACGACTATCGGTATTGGACTTTGTGCTGCACTTAAAAGTCTCGGCAAAAAGGTCAGCCCTTTCAAAAAAGGCCCGGACTATATCGATCCTGTCTGGCTTTCCCATGCTGCTGGCAAACCCTGCTATAACCTCGATTTCTATACCTCAGATTCTGAAGAGATTCTTGATACACTGACCAGACAAGGCAAGGAATCCGATATTTCAATCATCGAGGGTAATAAAGGGCTTTACGATGGCCTGGATCTCGATGGTAGCAACAGCAACGCAGCACTGGCGGTATTAACCAAAACCCCTGTTATCCTGGTTATTGACTCAAGAGGCATGACGCGCGGCATCGCCCCCCTGATACTGGGTTATCAGGCCTTTGATCCGGACATACAAATTGCCGGTGTGATATTGAACAAAGTCGGCGGCTCCCGGCATGAAGGCAAACTGCAAAACGTCATTGAGCATTATACAGATGTCCCGGTTGTCGGTGCCGTGCATAAAAGCGAACAACTGCATCTACCGGAACGTCATCTTGGACTGAAACCCGGTAATGAATATGGTGAAGTTGACGAAAAAATCAGGGATATCGAGCAAATGGTCGCCAGACAGGTAGACCTGGAAAGGATCCAGGCCATCGCCAATGGCGCCGCCGGACTTTCTGCTCAGAAAGAAAAGGTGGCTACACACAGTCGCAGTAAACCTATTCGCATTGCGGTCGCCCGTGACAGTGCCTTCAATTTTTACTATCAGAATGATCTCGATGCGTTTAGTGAATGCGGTGCAGAACTCGTTGAATTTGATACCATAAACAATCATAAGCTACCTGATGACATAGATGGCATGTTCATCGGCGGCGGCTTCCCCGAAACACAGATGGATAAACTGGCACAAAATACTCAGTTGAAACAGGAAGTACATAGCCAAATTGAAAATGGATTACCCGTCTATGCCGAATGCGGCGGCCTGATGTATCTCAGTAGAGGCATAGAATGGCGGGGTAAAAAGGCAGAAATGGTCGGTATCATCCCTGCCAATACCATTATGCATGACAAACCGCAGGGTCGCGGATATGTCAGGATGGAGAAAACAGCTGCATTTCCCTGGCATCAGGAAGCCTCTGATAACAGGATAATCAAGGCTCATGAGTTCCATTATTCTTCACTGGAAAACCCGTGTGAAACGGGTGAATACGCACTTCAGGTATTGCGCGGCACCGGAATTGATGGAAAATATGATGGAATAGTGTATAAAAACATGTTCGCCTGTTATACACACCAGAGAAACACACGCAGCAATCCCTGGGTCAGACACTTTACTGACTTTGTTAGAAGTAAATCATGAAGACACATCGTTTTGAGGTGAGCTTAATGCTAACTATTCCTGAACCTGTAAAATTGAGAGCAAAGAACTATGCTACTGGAAGTAACAGCTAACGCTGCCCAGCAAATCCGCTACCAGGCTAAACAGAACCGCATGGAGGGCATGCCTTTACGCATTGCCGCAAAACGCAACCCTGACGGCACCCTGCACTACGGCATGGGTTTTGATGATACCGGACGGGATGACGATACCACTTTTCAAACAGCTGGAATTGACGTAGTTATCTCGCCCATGAGCCTGGATTTACTCAGTGACACCGTACTCGATTACGTACAGTTAGAGGATGGAAAGTATGAATTCATTTATCTTAATCCAAATGACCCAAATTATAATCCTCCTGAGGACGAGAAGTAGTTTGATGAAGAAAGAAACAAAGATTTTCCTCCCCGCGTTCCCTGCGAACTCCGCGAGAGATAACAGCCTTTAGTTTCTAAGATTTTCTCGCAGAGACCGAAGAGCACGCAGGGGCAGGGATACCAGAAAATTCTACAGTATGATTATTGGAAAACAGTGAACTTGGATAATACCTATCTGAATGAAGTAGGCGAAGACAAAACGACGGGGAAAGGGTCATCCGTCAGCAATAGCCTGCGCGCACGTTTCGGGCACATCATGTGCAACCGCCTGATCATTTCATTACTCATTATAATTACTTTATTTCTACTATTGACTCTCAGTAGCCTGCTTTCCTTCCTGGAAACAGATAAATCGTCCTCCTACATTGGGTTATTCCTTTCTCTAACAGGGCTTGCCTGGACCAGCTACCTGCTTACGCGTGCCACAAGAAATCTGGTTATCCCCCTGAGAAACCTTCGAGACTGGACCTGTCGTATGCGCGAAGGCGAACTTAATGCACACGTTATGCTTCCTGCGCATGGCCAGTTGCGCCAGCTTTTCCTGGATATAAACAAGCTAAGTGATACATTCTCAGAACTATCACGCAACATGGAGGAAAAAGTTCAGGAACAAACGCGCTATATCGCAAAAAAGAATGTGACCCTGCAAATTCTTTACGATGTGGCGTCCAGCGTTGATACTACACAGGACATTCAGGACCTGCTGGGCCGTTCACTGAATGCGGTAAAAGGGATTTTTGATGCCCGAGCAGCCAATATTCGACTGCTGGATAACGAAAACAATTTCCGTCTGCTTACCACCAGCGGTTTCCATGACCAGGACAATGACTACGCCTTATTAAAAACAGCAGAGCTGGAATTATGCGAGATGACTTATGAATCCCGTGAAATTCATGTCGTAAACAATCTAATCGATGTAAGGCATCTTAAGGGCCCTACTTTTGCCGACATCGACACGCTGGGCCTAATATCTGTACCCCTTAGCTACCATGACAAAGTTCTGGGAATATTTAATCTGTTTACCGATGCAAACACCAATGGTGTGGAACAGGAACTGCGCGAGTTGCTGATGAACATTGGCCAGCATCTAGCGATGGCTATACAGAAAACACGTCTGGACGAAGAATCCCGCCGGGTAGGTATCATCGATGAACGCAACAGACTTGCCCATGAACTGCATGATTCACTGGCACAAAGTCTTGCCAGTCTGCGTTTTCAGGTTCGCGTACTCGATGACACCCTGCAATCCGGCATCGATGAAAATGTCTGGACTGAAATGGAGAGGATAGAGAATAGCCTGGATGAAGCCTATAACGAATTACGTGATCTGATTGCTCATTGCCGCATTCAAAATGCCAGTCAGGATTTTAGCCAGAACATCAAAACGCTGGTAAACCGCTACCGGAACGAAACCGAAATGCACTTTCTGCTGCAAATTGAATGGGGCATCCTGATATTACCCTCGGATACGGAGATGCAGGTTTTACGTATCATTCAGGAATCTCTTCGCAATATCTATAAACACAGTGACGCCAACACTGTACGTGTACTGCTAAGCAAGACTGGAGAGACAAACTATCAGGTGCTGATCGAAGATGATGGCGTCGGTTTTGCCAGGAAACAAAGGGATGGCAGTACCGGTGAACACATTGGTCTAAAAATTATGCAGGAAAGAGCACGCCGCTTTGGAGGAGAGCTGGACATTGAGAGTGAACCTGGAGAAGGAACACGTATAATACTTGGTTTCAGTTACACTGAGCCAAAGTCATCACACCCTCAATACAGGAAATGGAATTTATAAACACGGTTGCATATGGTAGATACCTGGAATGCGCATTCTTTTAATTGATGACCACACCCTGTTCCGTGTCGGACTACAGGGGCTGTTGGAAAACCGAAATATAGAAGTCGTTGCCTCTATTGGAGATGGCAATGAAGGCATCCGTGTTGCCATGGAAATTCTGCCGGACGTTATCCTGCTGGACATGCGTATGCCGGAACCGGATGGTCTGGCTGTATTGCATAAACTGCGCGAAAATGGCCTTGAAATGCCAATAGTAATACTCACCACCAGCAGTGATGAGAATGATCTGGTTGCATCACTTAGAAACGGTGCCAGCGGCTATCTTCTTAAGGACATGGAACCTGATGCACTAGTACAGTCATTACGTGAAGTACAATCAGGTAAAACCGTCGTCGCACCGGAACTTGCCGGCTCTCTGGCACGCGTCGTACAGGGTGCAGAACCGGAAAATGTACGTGATCCAGAACATGACCCATTCAAAGAACTGACCCCACGCGAAACCGAAATACTGACCTTCCTCGCCAACGGTCAAAGCAATAAATCAATCGCCAGAGACCTGGGAATTTCAGACGGCACTGTCAAACTGCATGTGAAGGCAATCCTGCGAAAACTGGGGGTGCATTCAAGGGTGGAAGCCGCTGTGATAGCTGTGGAACAGGGGTTGAGGGAATCTTACAAACAGCAAAATCAGATTAAAGATTAAAGATAAAGGATTAAAGAC
>FXBF010000795.1_pt1 | contig 11016 bp, 12 predicted proteins | sample 5335321 | NCBI WGS metagenome assembly FXBF01 (sample SAMEA103928391, study PRJEB20085) | sediment metagenome | isolation source: sediment | reverse complement strand
CGACCAGATGATGACGGACGGGTGGTTCTTGTCCCGCTCCACCATGCGGATGGTGCGATCCAGGTGAGCGGCTTTCCAGGCGGGGTCGTTGCCCAGCGTGGTATCCGGATCATAGCCCCGGCCGTGGGACTCGATGTTGGCCTCGTCTACTATATAGAGGCCGTACTCGTCGGCCAGATCGTACCAGTATGGGTCGTTGGGGTAGTGGGAGGTGCGGACGGCATTGATGTTGAACTGCTTCATGAGCTGGATGTCCTGAAGCATCCGCTCGCGCGACACGACGTGGGCGGTGACCGGGTCGTGCTCGTGCCGGTTGACGCCCTTGATCGTGATGGGCACGCCGTTCACCAGCAGCAGGCCGTCTTTGATCTCGACGGTCCGGAACCCGACCTTGCTGGTGATCAGCTCGAGCGTTTCGCCGCGGCCGTCGCTGAGCGTGAGCAGCAGTGTGTAGAGGTCGGGCGTCTCAGCTGCCCACTTGCGCGGCTCACGCACCGGTGCTTCGGTTTGGACGCTGATCTCTTCTCCGGGCGCCACGGTGATTGTCCGCCTCGAGACGCCAGCGGGGAGAACGGACGAGCTGTCGGCGTCCAGCAGCTCGACGCTCAGCACGAGGTCCTCGGCCGGCTGATCGCCGTAGTTGGCCACCTGGACGGTCAATTCCAGGATGCCGTCGCGGTATTCGTCGTCGAGGTCGCCGACCACGAAGAAGTCGCGGATGTGAGTTTTCGGCGCCGCCCACAGGTAGACGTCACGCTCGATGCCGCTGATACGCCAGAAGTCTTGGCCCTCCAGGTAGCTGCCGTCGCTCCAGCGGTAGACCTCGGTGGCCAGCGTATTCGTGCCGGTGCGGACGTAGGGTGTGATGTCGAACTCGGCCGGTAGCTTGCTCCCCTGGCTGTAGCCGACCTTCTGCCCGTTCACCCAGACGTACATGGCGGACTTCACGGCGCCGAAGTGGACGAAGATCTCGCGGCCGGCCCAGCTCTCCGGGATGCTGAACGTTTTCCGGTAGGAGCCCACCGGATTGTAGTCGTGGTGAATGTAGGGCGGGTTCTCCTCGAACTCGTACGGCTGGTTCAGGTAGATGGGGACGCCGAAGCCGTTCACCTCCCAGTTCCCGGGCACCGGTATCTCGGCCCAGCCGCTGTCGTCGTATTCCTCTATATAGAAGTCGATGGGCCGGTCCGCGGGCGTCCGTACCCAGTTGAACTTCCACATGCCAGTCAGAGACTGGTAGTAAGCCGATCGGGCCTTGTCGCGCCCCAGCGCAAGCTCACGCGTCTCGAACGGGAAGAGGGTCACGTGGGGCGGCTGCTTATTGATCGCGAGAACGTCGGGGTTCTCCCAATCAGGCACGTCCTGAGCGGTGAGGTGTGGCGGGGCGGGAATTGCTAGCGCCAGACCCAGCAAGATCGACGAAAGTCCAATCCGTGCGCTCTTCATGACTGTCCTCGTCGTGCTTGCCGCATGCCCTGGCATTCGTTCGCGAGGCTCGTGTCCGGCTTGTAACTTGGTGGGGTCAGATCGCAGCGCCACCATACGGACCGGAGTCTCGGTTGACAATGCCCGCCGCCATCCAACTGGCGTCGTGGCCCTCCGCGGGTGGAGGCCTACCGAGCGGGACCGGCATGAGGACCGGGGGGGCACATTCCATGACCCAGGCGCGGAGAGAAGATGAGCGACCGGTTAGCCGGCAGCCCTGGCCGCCGATTTGACCATCTCGCTCAGCGTGGGGTGCACGTGGATCGACTTGCTGATGCGCTCGATCGCGCCGTGGCCGTGCATCGCGGCGACGGCTTCGTGCAGCAGGTCGTCACCGTGAGGCGCCAGCAGGTGGAACCCCAGGATCTCGCCGTCCGGCCGGTTGACCACGGCCTTGAGGAGTCCCCGGCGGTCACCGATGGCCATCGCCCGCGCTCCGTCGGCCTTCACGCTGCCGACCGCGACGTCGTAGCCGCGCTCCCTGGCCTCTTGCTCAGATAGGCCGACCGCGGCCAGCGTGGGGTCGCTGAACACAGCGCGAGGCACGACTCGATAATCGACCTTCCGGCCCAAGCCCTTCACGGCGTTCAGCGCGGCGATCGGACCATCGTAGGTTGCCACGTGGGTGAACATCCATCCGCCCGTCACGTCGCCGATCGCCCAGATGTGGGGTTGGCTCGTGCGTAGCTCCTCGTCTACCTGGATGAAGCCGCGCTCCTTCGTTTCGACCCCGGCAGCCGCAAGGTTCAGCTGGTCGGTGTTGCCTATCCGGCCTGTTGCCAGGAGGACGGCATCGGCGCGGAACTCGCGCTCGCCATCGCCGACGGTCGCAACGACGATGTTCTGATCGCCTTCACGTCGCACGGCGCTGGCGACCGCCCGCGTATGCACGTCGATCCCCTCGTCACGCAGGTAGCCGGCGAGCAGGCCCGCGAGCTCGGGATCCTCACCGGGCGCGAGCTGTGCGTTCTTTCCCAGCAGGGTGACGTGGGTCCCGAACCGCGCGTACATCTGGGCGAACTCGATCCCCACGTAACCGCCGCCGACCACGATCAGGCTGGCCGGGAGGCGATCGAGGTCCAGGGCGGATCGGTTCGTCAGGTACTCCGTGTCGTCGAGGCCGGGGATCGGCGGCACGGTGCGACGCGCGCCCGTCGCGACGATCGCCTTCTCGAAGCTCAGCCGTCTGCTCTCCGTCTCGATCTCGTGCGGGCCGAGGAAGCGAGCTTCCCCCACGATGAAGTCGATCGCATCGCCGCGCTTCCGCAGATTCGCGTGTATGGAATCGACTATTCCCTGCACGATGCGGTTCTTGCGCTCTACCGCCTGGTGGAGGTGGAAGCGAACCGGTCCTTCGAGCTCCACACCGAACTCGGCTGCCCGCCGGGCAACCAGGTGCATCACCTCGGCCGATCGTAGCATGGCCTTGGTGGGGACGCACCCTTCGTTGACTCAGGTGCCTCCGACCTCGGCACCCTCGATCAGTGCGACCCGGGCTCCGAGATTGGCCGCCAGATGGGCGGCCGGGAGTCCTCCTTGGCCAGCGCCGATAACCGCTAGATCATAATCGTACGATGCCATGTCAGTCCTTTCAGGTTGCGCGACTCGACCGCCATGTGTCCTTCTGCTGCAGCGTCGTCTCGCGCTGTCCGACTACCCGGCAACGGATCGCTGCGCTTCGTTGCGGAAGAATTCCTCGAGCCTGGATTGAATCTGATCCCGCACCCGGCGGAAGGCTGCGAACCTCTCTTCTTCGCTCCCGGACGCGGCGGCTGGATCCGGGAAAGGCCAGTGCAAGCGTTCCACCGGCCCGGGGAAGATGGGGCACACTTCCTCAGCACAAAGTGTGATGACCGTTGCGATGCGGTCCTTGTCGATCTCGGCCACAGACTTCGAGCGGTGCGACGAAATGTCGATGCCGACCTCCCGCATAGCCCGGACGGCAAGCGGGTTGATCACGGTCGGCTCCGAACCCGCGCTGTAAACCTCGGTGCCGGCCGGGGCCATCAGGCGCGCGAAGCCCTCGGCCATCTGGCTGCGCGAGGAGTTAGCGACGCACAGAAGAAGGATGCCGCTCACTTCTGTATCTTTCGTCTTGCGCTCAGAGCGCATCGAGGACACGGCGCAGACGGCTCTCCGCCTCCTCCGCGAACTCGTTCATCTCCTGGTTGCCGGCGATGGAGAGCATGGCTTCCGGACGCGCGATCGCCACCTCGGCGCCGCTCTCGGTCTCCGCCACCACGACGTTACACGGGAGTAACAGACCTATGGTGTCGTCCATGGTCAGCGCTTGGTGCGCCAGCTGGGGATTGCACGCTCCCAGGATGACATAGGGCTTGAAATCGACATCCAGCTTCTCCTTCAGCGTGTCCCTAACGTCGATCGTGGTGAGGATACCGAAACCTTCACCCTTCAGCTGCTCCGTGACACGATCCACCGCTTCGCTGAAAGACGTTCCCGGCAGCTCTTTCCTCATTCCATAGTCGGCATCTTTCATCGTCATCCTCCGATCTTCGTAATCCGATAAGAAGGTTCCATCGCCACAGCGGCGAAGGCCGAAGTGATATTGAGGCGACAGCGGTCGCGCAAGACTGGCCGCGGAGAAGCCGTTTGCGGCCGCCCTTGACTCTATACCATGGTATAGGGTCTATGATTGGATCCGCGCAGACGGATATCGCGACTTCGACCCAGGAGAACCGGGCAGGTGGGTAGGACAATTCTCGCGGCCATAGGTGGAATCGGGGCGGCGTTCGCCTCTGCGCTCTGCTGTGCCGGGCCGCTCATCGCCGTAAGCCTGGGCCTGTCAGGCGCCGGCTTCGCGACGACTTTCGAGCCGCTCAGGCCCTATTTCCTGGCCGGGACCGCACTCTTCCTCGGGCTGGGGTTCTTCCTGCTCTATCGTGAGGGGCGGAAGGCGTGCGAGCCAGGTAAGCCGTGTGCGGAGCCGAAGACGCGGCGGCGCATGAAATTCACGTTATGGATCGCCACGGGATTCGCGGCGCTTTTCGCGACGTATCCGACCTGGTCGGGCTGGGTTCTTTGATGGAGGTTCGAATCACATGGTGCTGAAAGCCTTTCTTGCCACAGGTGTCGTGTTGTTATTGACCGGTGCTTTCCTTCCTGCCGGGGCAGGGCAGCAGGCCACAGACGGCTTCGCCGCCGCATCCCGGTGGCCGGCCACCACCGGCGACACAGCGAGGGTGGAGCTCGCCATCAGCGGGATGACCTGCGGTAGCTGTGCCACGACGGCGCGCATCGCGCTCGAGCGCGTATCCGGCGTCTACGATGCCGAGGTCTCCTACGACTCGGCGAGCGCGGTGGTGCTGTACGACCCGGAGGAGACGAGCCCCGAGGAATTCATCGCATACATGCGGAAGATGACCGGCTACGAGGCGCGCGTCGTCGAGCCGGCGAAGAAGCCCAAGGGGAAACCGTGAGCAGGGTGCGCGAGCTGAACGCCGAGGTCGAACGTACGACCTGCGAGAGCTGCGAGAGCGCGGGGCCTTCCGCTGAGCGAGGTGATCGGTTCGATCTCGTCGTGCTGGGCGGTGGCTCGGCCGGGTTTGCCGCGGCGATCAGGGGAAGCGAGCTGGGCGCGCGCGTGGCCCTCGTCAATGACGGGATCCTCGGCGGGACCTGCGTCAACGTGGGCTGTATCCCGTCCAAGACGCTGATCCGGGCGGCGGAAGCGAATCACCGGCGAACCCATCACGGCTCTCCCGGAATTCCGGCGACGAACGGCGCGCCCGATTGGGTGGCGGTGCGGCAGGCCAAGGACGAGCTGGTAAGCGGGCTGCGCCAGTCGAAGTACCGGGACGTGCTGAGCGGCTACGACGGGATCACGTTGTTTGAGCAGCGTGGCCGCGTCGGGCCGGACGGGACCGTGACGCTGGGCGATGGTACGGTGTTGCGCGCCGACAAACTGGTGGTGACCACTGGCTCCGCTCCCTGGGCCGCCCCGATCCCCGGGCTCGCCGAGGCAGGGTACCTGGACAGCACGTCGGCGATGGACCTCGATGAGCTGCCGGCTTCGCTCATCGTCATCGGTAGCGGGTTCGTGGGAATGGAGCTGGGCCAGATGTTCTCGCGCATGGGCGTGCAGGTCACTGTGCTGGGGCACCGTCCGGTGGTCCTGCCTCGCGAGGACCCGGCGCTGGGCAGGGGGCTGGCCGAATACCTGGAGGCCGAGGGGCTGAAGATCCGGAGCGGCGTCATCGTCGAGCGTGTGGAGCGTGACGGCGTCTACACGGTCCACTTTCGCGACGCTGGGAAGCCCGAGGCTGTGTCCGCTGAGCGATTGCTGGCGACCACGGGGCGTCGCGCTAACACGCGCGGCTTCGGACTGGAAGAGGCCGGTGTGCTGCTCGGTGACAGGGGCGAGATCGTCGTGAACGACTACCTGCAGAGTGCCAACCCGCGCATCTATGCTGCGGGCGACGTGACGGGCGATCCCATGTACGTGTACGTGGCGGCCTACGCGGGCGGCATTGCCGCGCACAATGCCCTTGCCGGGGACACGGAGCGCTACGACATCTCGGCGCTCCCCAAAGTGACGTTCACCGATCCGGCCGTCGCCTCCGTTGGCCTCAGCGAGGACACGGCGCGCGCGCGCGGCATCGAAGTGATCACATCGGTCTTGCCGCTGGAGCATGTGCCCCGGGCGCTGGCGGCCCGCGACACGCGGGGCTTCATCAAGCTGGTGGCCGACGCGAGGACACGACGGCTGGTGGGCGCGCACATCCTGGCGCCGGAGGCCGGCGAGCTGATCAGCGAACCCACGCTGGCCATCAAGTTCGGACTCACGATCGAGGATCTGACCTCGACCTTCCATCCCTACCTGACCCAATCGGAAGGGATCAAGCTCGCGGCGCAGACGTTCGACAAAGACGTGGCGAAGCTTTCGTGCTGCGCGGCCTAGCGGCGCTCTGGCGCAGTGATAGAGACAGCCTAACTGAGGAGAGACCGAATATGCGACTCCGCACCGCGGCACGGACGAGCCTTGCGTTCCTCGCTCTTGTGTTGTTGAGCGCCCTGCCGGCAACGGCGCAGAACATGCCGGCGCCCGAGTTCCTGGTCACCGTCCCGTCAGCCTACGGGTTCGATGAAACGCTCGAGCGGCTCAGGCAAGCTATCGAGGGCGAGAATCTGATGGTGATAATCGAGATCGACCCGCAGCAGATGCTCCGCATGGTGGGCATGCGCACCGGCGGTATGCGGCAGATCCTCTTCTTCCACCCGCGCTACATGAAGCAGATCATCGAGACGAACCGGAACGCCGGGATCGAGCCGCCCCTCAAGCTCCTGGCCGTGGAGACGCCTGATGGCAAAGTGATGGTGCGCTACATGGATCCGACCTACCAGTTCGGCCGCTACGGGGGGCTCGACGAGATCGTGCAAGAGCTGGGGGGCGTGTTCCAGAACATCGTGGCTTCCGTGCGGCAGTAGAGATCCGGGTCATGACAGCCGCAGCGCGAGACAGCCGGCGAACGATCCTCACCCTACTCGCCCTCATCTTCGGCGGAGTGGTGCCGATCCAGATCATCACGCTGTCGTTCGGCTATGCCCAGTACGTGAAGGACATCGGGGTGGGGCCACGGGTCATTGCCGTGGCTAACGACTTCGCCGCCTGGTATATCCCGCTCATCTACCTGCCATCACTCGTGCTGCTCGCAGTTATCGCGTTGTACAGCCGGAACCGTTACCCTGACCTCTACCGTCGTTTGTGGGTCGGCTTCGGGATGGGAGCCGTGGCCACGATCGCGCTGGATGCCGTCCGACAGGCCGGCGTGATCCACGGTTGGTTGCCCGGGGACACGTTCGTGATGTTCGGCAAGATGGCGACGGGCAGCGGGAACTTCTCGGTCTACTACCCGGCGGGCATCCTGGTCCACTACCTGAACGGCGCCAACTTCGGCCTCGTCTACGCCTTCGTGTTCGGGAAGCGCAAGTCGTACGTGGGCGCCATCGGCTGGGCGACCGTATGGGCGCTCCTGATCGAGTTGGGTATGATGATCGGCCCGCCTGTGGCGCCGATCGCCGGGCCGTTCGGGATAAACTTCGCCTGGCCACAGCTCTTCCTGCTCACGCTCATCGCACATGTCGTGTTCGGGGTGACGCTTGGAATCCTGGCCCAACATTTCCTGACCGATGAGGACGGAGATTGGCTCGTACCTTTCCTGCTGGGAAGGCGGGCGAGCGGGGCGCGGACCGCGTCAGTGGTCAGATCCTAGATCCAGCCGAAGCGAACCAGTGTGCGGCTGGCTCGCCAGGCGAAAAGACCCGCTAGCAGGATCAGCACAGCGTTCAGGGCGGGACTGAAGGTCCCATACACCTGCAGTCCGAAAACGATGATCACGATCACCAGAAAGAGGCAGAGAGTTGCAAGCCGCTTACGCCGGACCCTGATTGGCTTCAGTCGAGCTGCAAGGTCGGCGGGGGCGGCGGTATCCGGGCTGGCCTCGGCCATCAAGGCCTCGATTCTCGGCTGCAATCCGAGATGGACGTAGGACAGCAGCCCCATCAGCGTGAACAGCAGAAGCGTCTTGACCAGAATCACCCAGTTGCTCCACAGCGCCGCGATGCCCAGCGGCCCAAAGACCAGCAACAGGACACCTGTGACCAGCACCGTGGTCTGGAACGTGAAGCACCGACCCGCGCCACGCCGGATGATGTTCTCCATGTAGCGGTCGGCATAGTAGTTGAACGCGGACCCCAACTGGGCGCGCTCGTTGACGACGATCAGGTTGAACAGCGGGATCGCCATGAAAACGAAGCCCAGCACGTGCAGGAATTTTAAAACGGCGTACGTGCTACCCATCGTTCAGACTCCAGCGTTCGGGTGACCCACTTGACCTCACGATTGCGACTCAACGGGCCTCAGATGCACGTGAAGTTCAGAATCCGTAGCGGGCCGCAAGGAAGACATTGTCGTTAGCATCCATGGCGCCGAACAGGTCGTAGCGGCCACCCCTGAACAGGTTGGCACCCAAGGCCACCCATAGATCGTCCGTCACTCTGTAAAGGATCTGGGGGATCGCGAGGTAATCGGCCTCGGAGAGTCCGAGAAAGACGAAGAAGCCGAGCTGCCAGGTCTGATAAGCGAGCTGCTGTGTGTAGCTGACCGTGGCGACGTGACGCAGCTCATCTCGCTGATTGGCGCGCGGCGGGAGGCTTGCGACGTACGCGTCGTAGTCTTGCATCCACTCGACATAGTACTGAAGGCCAAGCTGCGTTTCCGGCCAGAGCTGCCTGCGATACCCGGCCAGCGCCCGCAGCTCCGAGTTGGGAATCCACGGATCGGAGCCATCCGGGTCTTCTCGGGAGTCGTAATAACCCGCCTCGGCGCTCACGATGCCGCTGAAGCCCGCACGCACCAGGCTCGCACCGTAGACGTTGAGGCGCGGAAAGCGCATCAGCACTCGATCAGGCTCGGGGTCGCCCAACGGCCGCGGAGCGGGGCTGCCGTGGAAACCGCGGTACGCGTATAGCGAGACGTCAGCTCCCCCCAACCGCCGGTAAACGCGAAAGGCCAGCTCGGCATTGGAGAGCCGCAAGTCGGGCCTTTGCTCGACCCGCGGCAGGCCGGGGAACGGATCGAAGAGTATAAAGCGATCCGGTGACGGCAACCGGTCGGGCACGAACGCGGGGATCAGCACTATCTCGGCCGATGCCAGTCCGGAGATAAGATCCAGCGCCAGCGCGTCCACGCCCACTTTCAGGTACTGAAGCGGCCGCCCAGAAAAGAATGCCACATAGTCCTTCGGGAACACGTCGTTGATGAAGATGAGATCGCCTACACCCCAGGTTACGATCTGGCGGCCGAGCCTCAGCGCAACCGGATCCATCTCGAGATCGATGTACGCCTCACGCACCTCGAGATCGGCCCGATTGATGAGTGCATCGTGGAAGAAATCGATCTTGGCCAGGAAACCGGCGGTCCCGGCACTCGAGTACTGCTCCAGCTCGAGTTGCAGCCGCTCCTCGCCCAGCAGATAGTCCTTGGCCACAAGTGCGTCGCCATCCGCCCCGGTCGTACGGATCGCCCAGTTGATCTGGAGAAACCCGTGGAGCGGCAAGTCGGCTCCCTGTGCCGCGGCTGCTACAGGCGTTGTGCCGACCAGCCCCAGCAGGAGGAGCACCGTGCGGTATTGCATTGGGCAAATCAGCGGATCCAGCGCCGGGGCGGCCGCCGCAGGCTAGCCTCGCTGAAGAGATCGTCACCGATCCCGATATCATACTCGACCCCTGAGAACGTCACCTCGGTTCGGTGGCCCGTCTTCACGTTTTCCATCGTCCGTCTTACTACGGTTGGGATAGTGGTCGCGCCCGCCTTGACGTCGCGGATCTCATCGCTGGTGAATACGCGGTGGAGCTCGCCCTGGACATCGTAGTACTCTTCGCGCAGCGGTAGGCCCGTCTTCTCATCGATCCACGACACCTTTCGCTCGTAGTCGGCCGCCCGCAGCGGCTGGCTCTCGATCACGTATGCCGGGCCCCTGTCCAGCGTATCCACGCGAAGAAGCCGGTACTCGTCGGCCGCTATGTCGCGCCCGGAAACATCCTCATAGCTGAAGTCCGTGCCCACGAAGCTCGAACGCGCGTCGGCAGCCGCGATTCTCCGAACAAGGTCGATGGCCGGAATGTAGATCCAGCGATCGTCGTCGCGTTCGGGGTACTTCCAGACCATGAACGTCGTCCCACGCACATCCGCCGGCCTGTGGAAATACATGTAGTAGCGCTGCTCGCCGTTCCCGAAGTTCTTTCTCAGCATCGTGAGTTCGCGCTCGCGGGTTCGCCCTTCCTTGCTCACGAGAACCATCCGCACGCGAGCGTGCATATCGGTGGCGGCGGCGTAGAAGACCTCTTGGGATCGGGCGATGATCTGCCTTGCGTCCGGCGCCTGGCGGGCTCCGCCGTTCTCTCGCGCCGCTGCGCCAAGCAGGGCGAAAGCAATCAGTGGAACGAACAATCTGTGGGTCATCCGGGGACCTCCGCGGCTTTGGGCGCGAGCTCGCGCCCGAACAACCGCCCGCCCGCCAGGCGCATGAATGCAGGCAGAACGACCAGCGAAGCGAGGGCGCTGAAGATCATCAGCGTGGCAAAGAAGAAGCCCACGGTGACGTAGGGTGTGAGACTCGAGATCGTCAATGGGAGGAAGCCGACGATGATTACGATAGCGTTTCGCACTATTGCCCGGGCCGGCAATCCAAAGATCGCCTGGTTGGCCAGGCTCAGGTCGCCCATCTCTGAGACGCGCTCCCTGTAACGGTGCACGAAGTGGATCGCGAAATCGATCGCCAGGCCCAGACTGAGCGACGACGTGACCGCGATCGGCATGTCGTAGTCCTTCCCGATGAACCCAACCAGAGCGTAGGCGAGAAGAATGGCCACCGTTAGTGGTATCATCGAGACCAGACCCAGGGGGATCGACCGGAAGAGGAATACCATGAGCAGGAGAACGACCACGAAACTGCCGAGCACGGCTCGGAGCATTCCCACGACCATCAGGTCCTGCCACACCTTGTTGATGTA
>FXBF010000794.1_pt1 | contig 11017 bp, 8 predicted proteins | sample 5335321 | NCBI WGS metagenome assembly FXBF01 (sample SAMEA103928391, study PRJEB20085) | sediment metagenome | isolation source: sediment | reverse complement strand
TTTCAAATCTGTCCCCCCTCGACTCCACCCGGCGTCAGGCGGACCTGGGCCCCCGCCGCACGGCCTCGACGTGGCGCCCGAACTCGTCCGTCGCCATCAGAAGCCTGCATCGATCCAGGCGGTTCACCGCATAGGCCCAGAAGTCTTCCGCGGGATTTCCGCTTGCGTGCTGCACGACGCCCCACAGGGTCCACAAAAGATCGCACATGGCTTTGTAGAGCACCATGCGGCCGAGATCGAACGCGGGCGGTTGGCCGTCGAAATACGCGTTCATGAAAACCCGATCCTGCGCGCCGTCGAACTCGGCTTCCACGGAGAGATCACCGAGGTCCCACATCGGGTCGTTGTTTCCCGAGTATTCGAAATCGATGATTACCATGCGCTCGCCGGTGTCGAGAAAGTTTTCCGCCAGTGGATCGCAATGGCATGGCGCGTTGGGGAGCTGGTGGGCGGTAAGTACCGTGCGCACGGCTTCGGCTTGCGTCCGAACCGTCTCGTAGCCGTCGGGTATGGCCGCGGAGAGCTTCTTCACCACGCCCAGATAGTTGTCGATCTGCTCGAAGAGCTCGAAGCGGCTCTCGAACGCACGGCCGCACTGGTGAAGCTTTCGAAAAGCGCGGGCGGCGCGTACGACCGTGGCGGGGTCCTTGAACTTCTGCACGTCCATGGTCGTCGAATCATCGATGTACCGGCACAGCATGGTGCCGTCGGCCGAATCGAAGAACAGAACCTCGGCATTGACGCCCGCGTCCGCGGCGACGCGCGCGTTGTGTTCCTCCACCGCCCGGTCGATGTACTCGGCGGTGCCCTCGCCGGCGAGTCGCAGCACGAAGTGTCCTGCGGGGCAGTCGATCCGGTAGTTTCGGTTGGTCAGGCCCCCGAGGCGCTCGGCGCTCATATCCTCCTCGCGCATGCCTTCGAACAGCGGGATCCGCCCGAGGGCGGCGACGATGTCTTTGTCCATGGGGTATTACCGTTACTCGCAATCGAGGGTAAGATGGCTCGAGAAACTCTTAGCCTACCTTAGAGAGAGGGTTCGTGGTCAAGACGGCACTTACCGTCATCCTCAGCGCAGTCGTACTGATGCTGGTCGCCTGTTCGGGCGAGGACGACGCCACCAAGGCCAAGCAGGCCGATGCGGCCACGCAGTCGCCGGCCGCCGGCACGGTGGGCGTCAGCGTCACGGCCGACAAGACCTATGCCGTGCAGCCGAATGACGAGATCACTCTCACAATTTCGGTTACGGACTTTCGCCTGGCCCCCGAGAGCATCGGGGCGGCCAATCAGGACGGCGTCGGCCACTACCGTGTTTACCTGGACGATGCCTCCGGCGATGATTATCTCGCCGTTGGAGCCGAAACCACCCTCAAGGTCACCATCCCTGCCGATATCAACGACGGCTCCCATGATCTTTGGGTGGTGCTGCAGAATAACGACAAGAGCCCGTTGCAGCCCGCCGTGCGGGGTAGCGTCCTGCTCATCGTATATCGCCTCTGATCCTTCCCTGCGCGACCGAAAGCTGGGCTGCCCGGGAGAAAATCGATACCATGGCCGTGTGGCGCCATGGCGCCCGATCCCTACAGGCCAGGCGCCGGCCCCGCACTATCGCTGGCGCTCTAGTCCGCAGGACCCAATAAGAATCTAAGGAGGTGGAGGCAATGACGACGATCAAACGTATTCTCGCAGCCGGCGCGCTGGCTGCTCTGAGCGCAGTCTATGCGCCGGCGCAGGCTGCCGTTCCCGAATCCAAGGACCCCATTATCCTGACCATCCACGACTGGACCGGCCAGTACATCACCACCCACATCATGGGCCGGGTGCTGGAGGAAATGGGCTACAAGGTGAAGTACCAGCAGGCGGACTACATCGCGCAGTTCGCGGGCCTGGAGTCCGGTGATCTGCACGTCGCCATGGAGATATGGGAAACCACCGGCAAGCAGGCCATGGACGCGAGTCTCAAGACCGGCAAGACCATCGATCTCGGCGAGACCGGCATGGTGGCCATCGAGGAGTGGTGGTATCCGCTGTATATGAAGGAGAAGTGCCCGGGGCTTCCCGACTGGAAGGCGCTGAATAAATGCGCGGAGGTCTTTTCGACACCCGAAACCGCCCCGAAGGGACGCTATCTCGGTGGTCCGGTAACCTGGGGCGGCTTCGATGACGAGCGCGCCGAGGCCCTCGGCATGAACTTCGAGGTCGTGCACGCCGGAACCGATGCAGCTTTGTTCGCCGAAATCCAATCGGCCTACGAGCGCAAGGCGCCGGTGCTGGCCTGGGTGTATACCCCGCACTGGGCGCCGATCAAGTTCCGCGGCGAATGGGTCAGCTTTCCCAAGTACACCGACGAGTGCTACTCGGATCCGAAATGGGGTATCAATCCGAATTTAGCCTATGACTGCGGCAAGCCGCGCGGCTGGATCAAAGCCGTCGGCTGGGCGGGCGGCGAGAAAAAATGGCCATGTGCCTACAAGGCCGTTCGCAACTTCCAGATCACCAACCAGGAAATGGGTGAAATGGTCGGTCTGGTCGATCTGGAAGGCAAAAAGGTCGACGATGTGGTGGAGGATTGGCTCGCCGCCAACAAGGACAAGTGGTCCCAGTGGACCCAGTGTAAGTAGAGTCACGGGAAGTTCATCGGGTCGCGGGGGTGCCCGTGACCCGATGCCGCGCGCCCCTGAGTCGTGAGAGCCAACGTGCCCGCCGACAATTCCGCCGTCCCCGAGGATGTGCCCGCGCCTGTTGCGAGTGCGAAGATCAGCTGCAATGGCGTGTGGAAGTTGTTCGGCGACAGGGCCGCAAAGGTCTACGCCGAGCACCGTGGCAAGCCGACTCCCGAGGCGCTTCAATCGGCAGGCCTCATCGGTGCGGTCCAGGACGCTTCATTCAGCATCGGCGAGGGCGAGATATTCGTCATCATGGGGCTCTCCGGCTCCGGCAAATCGACCCTGCTTCGCTGCATGTCGCGGCTCATCGAGCCGACGGCGGGTGAGATTCTGTTCGAGAATCGCGATCTGCTGAAGGCCACGGAGAGGCAGCTGACGGAACTTCGCCGCCACAAGATGGGCATGGTGTTCCAGCATTTTGCCCTGCTGCCGCACTTGACGGTGCTCGCCAACGTGGCGTTTCCATTGGAGATTCAGGGCATCGACAAGCGCACCTGCCAGCGCCGGGCGATGGAGGTGATCGAGCTCGTCGGGCTCAAGGGCCGGGAACGTTACTATCCGCGTGAGCTTTCCGGTGGACAGCAGCAGCGTGTCGGGATCGCGCGATCGCTGGCGGTGGAGCCCGAGATCTGGTTTCTCGACGAGCCTTTTTCGGCCCTCGACCCGCTCATCCGCCGCGAGATGCAGGACGAGTTCATGCGCCTGCAGAGCGTGCTGCGCAAAACCATCGCCTTCATCACCCACGATTTCGACGAGGCGATTCGGCTCGCCGATCGCATCGCCATCATGAAAGACGGCGCCATTATCCAGATAGGCACGCCGGAGGACCTGGTTCTGAATCCCGCCAGCGACTATGTATCCGAGTTTACGCGCGATATTCCGCGGGCCAAGGTACTGTCTGCGCGCGCCATCATGAGCCCGCTGGAGGGTGGCAGCGCGCCGCATGCACGCGTTTCCGTGCACACCAAGGTCGAGGACCTGGCCGAGAAGCTGTTGCAGACGGAAAGCAGTGTCTCCGTCATCGACGAGCACGGAGAGGTCCTCGGCACGGTCAGTCGACAGGCGGTGCTGGACGTGCTCGTGCGTAAACATGGCGCTGCCTGAGCAACACGCCATACATTCTACCGACGATGCCGTCCATCGCCGCGCGCATCCCTGGTTGATTGCCTGGGCGATCGCTTTGGCGATCACACTTGCGCTCTATCTGATGCGCGAGCAATGGCCTTGGATCTGGCACTATCCGCGCGAGTGGGCCGTTCCCCTGCGCTTCTGGATCAGCGATTTCATGAAATGGCTGATCAACGATTTCGACCTGGGTCTGTTCACGTTCAAGGAGCTGACACGTTCGATTTCCTGGGTTCTGTACTGGCCGCTCGCCGCCGCCGATGGCCTGCTGTCCTCGGGCTTCGAGCTCGAGCGTGACGACGAAAGCTTCATGTCGCTGCCGCGCTTGTCGTGGATCGGCATCGTGCTGTTCGTCGCGGCGCTGGGTTACCTGGCGCGCGGCCTGGGGCTCGCGCTGCTGGTCGGTGCATGCTTTTTGTATCTGGCGCTGTTCGGCCGGTGGGACAGCGCCATGGTGACACTGTCTTCGATAGTCATCGCGGTGCCAATCGGCGTCGCACTTGGTTTGACCTTCGGCATCGTCTGCTTCCGCAGCCGGCGTGCCGAGATCATCATCACACCGATCCTCGATCTGATGCAGACGGTTCCGGTCTTCGCCTATCTGGTACCGGTGCTGTTTCTGTTCGGCTTCGGCCCCGTGGCCGCGATGATCGCCACCATCATTTTCGCAACGCCACCCATGGTGCGCTGCACGTTGCTGGGTCTTCGCAGCGTTTCTTCGGAGATCGTGGAGTTCGGTCGTATGGCCGGTTGCAGCAAACGCCAGCTTTTGTGGAAGGTGCAGATACCGTCGGCACGCGCGACGCTCATGGTAGGTGTGAATCAAGTGATTATGATGTCTCTGAACATGGTCATTATCGCGTCCATGATCGGCGCGGGAGGCCTGGGCTTCGACGTTCTTTCATCGCTGAAGAGATTGCGCATCGGAGAGGGAGTCGAGGCCGGTCTTGCCATCACACTGCTCGCCATAGCCCTCGATCGGCTCAGTCAGGCATTCGCCAATCGCCCGCCGCCCGAGCGCGATGCGGTCCAGCAGTCGTTCTGGAAACGCAATCCGTTTCTGACCATTGCGCTGATCACGATGATCGTGACCACGGCTTTGAGCGTCAACTTGCGCGTGTTCGAGTCGCTCCCCGAGAGCCTGACGCTTACGACCGGTCCGTACTGGGACGATCTGGTGTCGTGGATCAATGTGAATTTCTTCGACCAGCTGGACGCGGTGAAAACCTGGCTGTTGCTCAATCTGATGATTCCCACCAAGCGCTTCATGCTGGCTCTGCCCTGGACGGCGGTCGTCGGGCTGGTGGTGCTGGCAGGCTTCCAGCTCGGCGGGTGGCGTCTGGCATTGCTGACGGGATCGTTGACGGTGTTCATAGCGGTCACGGGTAACTGGGAAAAGTCGATGATAACCCTGTACCTGTCTGGAATATCGGTGGTCATCGCCGCGCTCATCGGGGTGCCCGTCGGCATCTGGTCGGCGCTCGATGGGCGCGTGCATCGCGTCGTACAGGTGGTTATCGACACCCTGCAGACTCTGCCGTCCTTCGTGTATCTGATTCCGGTGGTGATGCTGTTTCGCGTCGGCGATTTCGCCGCCATGATCGCCATCGTCGCCTACGCAGTGGTTCCAGTCGTGCGATACACGGATCTCGGCATCCGCCAGGTACGCGCGGATCTCGTGGAAGCAGCTCGTGCCATGGGCTGCTCGAGGCGTCAAATACTCTGGCGCGTGCAGTTGCCTATAGCACTTCCGGAGATCATGCTCGGCGTCAATCAGACCATCATGCTGGCGTTGGCGATGCTCGTGATCACGGCGCTGGTCGGTACCCGTGACCTGGGTCAGGAGGTCTACATCGCGCTCACCAAGGCCGATACCGGTCGCGGAATCGTCGCCGGCCTGTCCGTGGCTTTCATTGCCATTATTGCTGACCGTCTGATAAGCGCCTGGTCGAACGCCAAGAAGCGAGAGCTCGGCATTGCATGACAGCGAGTGAAATCGAAGCATGAGCAGCGCGTTGCAAAGAGTCTCCCGGCTCGGCTGCTGGAAAGGCAGCGTCGAGCCGCGTCCCCTGAGTGGCGGAATAACCAATCAGAACTTCGTCGTCGAGGACGCGGGTGAGCGCTACTTCGTGCGCATCGGCGACGATATTCCCATTCACGGTATCATGCGATTCAACGAGCTCGCCGCCAGCCGCGCCGCCGCCGCCGCGGGCGTGTCGCCGCAAGTCGTGCACCATGAGCCGGGCGCGCTGGTCATGCGATTCATCGAGGGAGAGACTCTGGACGAAGCGCGCGTACGGGAGTCGGCGTCGCTCGAGCGTATCGTGCCGTTGATCAAACGCTGCCACGATGAAATTCCAGTGCATCTCCGTGGTCCGACACTGGTGTTCTGGGTATTTCAGGTGCTCAGGGATTACGCCGGGACGCTTCGGGACGGCAACAGTCGCATGCTGGGCGTGCTGCCGCGGTTACTGGAAATTTCGGGCACGCTCGAGCGCGAGGTCGGCCCGGTTCAATTGATTTTCGGGCACAACGATCTGCTGGCGGCGAACTTCATCGATGACGGCGAACGCTTATGGTTGGTGGACTGGGATTACGCGGGATTCAACAGCCCGCTTTTCGACCTCGGTGGGCTGGCATCGAATAACCAGCTCGATCCGGATCAGGAGGCGTGGGTGTTGAGCGAATATTTTGGCGCACCGGCCGATGCCGTGCTCATGCGCCGCTATCAGGCGATGAAGTGCGCCTCGCTGCTGCGTGAATCCATGTGGAGTATGGTGTCTGAAATCCACTCGCGTCTCGAATTCGACTACGTCGGCTACACGGACGAAAACCTGGCGCGATTCGAGAGCGCGTGGGCGGCTTTCCAGGAGGCCTGAGGAGCGATGTCCGAGTTACCTACCCAGGCCCGCGTGGTCATCGTCGGCGGCGGCATCATCGGCTGCTCGACCGCTTATCATCTGGCCAAGCTCGGTTGCTCCGACGTGCTGCTGCTCGAACGCGCCAAGCTCACCAGCGGCAGCACCCACCACGCCGCCGGTCTCGTCGGGCAGCTTCGGACATCGGCCGGCATCACCGAGCTGCTCGGTCAATCCGTCGCCCTCTACCAGAGCATCGAGGAGGAAACAGGACTCGCAACCGGTTGGAAGATGAACGGCGGGCTGCGACTCGCCTGCAATCGGCAACGCATGACGGAGCTCGAGCGCCAGGCCACCACCGCCCACAGCTTCGGGCTCGAGATGCACCTGCTGACGCCGTCGGAGGCCGGCGAGCTGTGGCCGCTGATGAGCATCGACGATCTGGTGGGCGCGGCGTTCCTGCCCACCGACGGGCAGGCCAATCCTGCGGACATCACCCTGGCGTTGGCGAAGGGCGCGCGCATGCACGGGGGCGTGCTGATCGAAGACTGTGCGGTGACGGGGGTGGAGCTTCGCGACGGCCGTATCGCGGCGGTGCTGACGGGCGAGGGGCGCGTTGCCTGTGAAATCGTCGTCAATTGCTGCGGCCAGTGGGCCCGCGAGTTCGGCCGCCTCGCCGGCGTCAACGTGCCGCTCACGTCGGTACAGCACCAGTTCATGATCACCGAGGCCATCGACGGCGTGACCGGTGATCTGCCGACGCTGCGCGATCCCGATCGGCTCACCTATTACAAGGAGGAAGTCGGCGGTCTGGTCATGGGCGGTTACGAGCCCAATCCGTTGCCGTGGGCGGTCGACGGTATCCCCGAAGGCTTTCACTTCACATTGCTCGACTCGGACTGGGATCACTTCGAGCAGCTCATGACCCTCGCGTTGCCGCGGGTGCCGGCTCTGGACAAGGCTGGCGTCAAGCAATTGCTCAACGGTCCGGAGAGCTTCACGCCGGACGGAAACTTCATCCTCGGTGAAGCGCCGGAAGTGGCCGGCTACTTCGTCGGCGCCGGTTTCAATGCATTCGGTATCGCGTCGGGCGGAGGCGCCGGCAAGGCGTTGGCCGAGTGGATACTGGGGGGCGAGCCTCCCTACGATCTGTGGCCCGTGGACATTCGCCGCTTCGGCCGGCCCCACGCCGACATCGATTGGGTGCGTACCCGTACCCATGAGATGTACGGCAAGCACTACACCATCGCCTGGCCGCACGAGGAAAACGAAAGCGGCCGGCCGTACAGGCGTTCGCCGCTCTACGAGGATCTGTGCGCGGCCGGCGCCTGTTTCGGTGAAAAGCTCGGCTGGGAGCGACCCAACTGGTTCGCGCCGGCAGGTGTCACGCCGCGCGACGAGTACAGCTTCGAACGCCAGAACTGGTTCGCCCATGTGGGTGAGGAGCACCGCGCGGTGCGCGAGCGGGTCGGGGTCTTCGACCAGACCTCGTTCGCGAAGTTCGAGATGCGGGGACGCGATGCCGAGCGCGCGCTCGACTGGATATGTGCCAATAATGTGGCTCGCGATCCCGGCGCGGTCATCTATACACAGCTTCTGAATTCCCGCGCCGGCATCGAATGCGATCTCACGGTGGCGCGCATCGCCGAGGATCGTTACTACATCGTCACCGGCACCGGCTTCGCCAGCCACGACTTTCACTGGATGCGTACCCACGTGCAGGCGGATCTCGCCGCCGAGCTCACCGATGTGACCGATGATTACAGCGTCATTTCGGTATTCGGTCCAAGGTCCCGCGATCTGCTTTCATCCATTACCAGCGATGACCTCGACAACGGGTCCTTCCCGTTCGCAAGCGTTCGTGAGATCCGCATAGGGGATGCGCCGGTGATGGCCTTGCGCATCACCTACGTTGGCGAGCTGGGGTGGGAGCTGCACACTCCGGTGGCATTCGCCCGGGATGTCTACCGCGCGGTGATGGCGGCGGGTGAAGAGCATGGCGCCGTCCCCTGCGGATACCGGGCCATCGAGAGTCTACGTCTCGAGAAAGGCTACCGTGCCTGGGGCTCGGACCTGACCCCCGACCACACGCCCCTGCAAGCCGGCCTGGGATTCGCCGTCAAGCTCGACGCCAACACGCCGTTTCTGGGCCGCGAGGCGCTCGCGGCGCAACGCAGCAGCGGCCTCGATCGCCGCCTGGCCTGCTTTACGATCGACGACAACGACGTGGTGCTGCTCGGCAGGGAGACCATCTACCGCAACGGCGGGCGCGTCGGCTGGCTCACCAGCGGTGGCTACGGATATACCGTCGACAGGGGCATCGGCTACGGTTATGTTCGCAACCCTGCGGGAGTCGATCGAGAGTTTCTGCGCTCCGGCAACTACGAGCTGGAGGTCGCGAACAGGCGCGTAGCGGCGAGTATCCGCTTCGGCCCGCTCTATGATCCGCGCAACGAGCGCATACGCTGCTGAGACTCTTCGCGAGGAACGCTTCGGATGAGTTCTAGAATACTGTCTGTTTCGAGTTTCGGCATTCTCGTCCTGATGTCGAGTATCTGGCAGTCCGGTGCCGCCGTCGAAGACGTGCAGTACTTTCCCACATTCGTAATCCGAACCGGTCCGTTCGCGCCCAGTGGTACTCCATCTGCCAACGCCTCACGCGACTTTGCAATCCTCGTCAACGAGCGCGATGGCGGAATCAACGGCGTCAAAATGGTCTACGAAGAGTGCGAGACCCAGTACAACACCAAGCTCGGAATCGAGTGCTATGAGAAGTTGAAGGGAAAAGGCTCCACGGGTGCGACGGTCATCAGCCCTGCGAGCACCGGGCTCACTTATCAGCTCATTCCGAAAGCGTCGGTGGACAAGATCCCCATCATTACCATGGGATACGGACGTACCGCTGCCGCCGACGGGCGCGTGTTCAAGTGGGTATTCAATTTCCCCACGACTTACTGGAGCCAGGCGTCCGCCTTCGTGCGCTATGTCGGCCAGGAAGAGGGTGGTCTGGATAAGCTCGCGAGCAAGAGCATCGCGCTCGTGTATCACAACAGTGCCTACGGTAAGGAGCCGATCCCGGTGTTGCAGGCGTTGAGCGAGAAGTACGGATACACACTCCGGTTGATCGCGGTGGACAGTCCAGGCCAGGAGCAGAAGGCGGCATGGTTGCAGATTCGTCGCTACCGGCCCGATTGGGTTTTTCTATGGGGCTTTGGCGTCATGAACCAGGTCGCGATCAAGGAGGCCGCCGCCAACGGATTTCCCATGGATCGGATGCTGGGTACGTGGTGGTCGGGCACCGAAAGCGACGTGATTCCGGCGGGTGACGATGCCATCGGTTACAAGGCCGGCACTTTCCATGCGCCGGGGTCCGATTTCCCGCTGTTTCAGGACATCGTCGAGTACGTCTACGACGGTGATGTCGAGGAAGCGAGGCGCAACAACTGGGGTGAGGTGTTGTACAACCGGGCAATATTGAACTCGGTTTACAGCACCGAAGCAGTGCGCACCGCCATGGCACGCTGGGGCAACAAACCGATGACCGGCGAGCAGGTGCGCTGGGGACTCGAGAATCTGGATGTCAGCGAAGTACGCCTTGCGGAACTGGGTCTGAAGGGTTTTGCCAGGGCGCTGCAGATCACCTGCGAGGATCACGAAAGCGGCGGGTCGGTTATCATCCAGCAGTGGGATGGAAGCAAATGGAATTTGATAACCGACTGGATCGAACCCATGCGCGAGGTGGTGCGACCGATGATCGAGAAAGCCGCCGCGGCGTACGCCAAGGAAAACAACATCACGCCGCGAGATTGCTCGAAGGTCGACGGCTGATTCGGGATGTATTTCGACGACGAAACCGGGCTGACCGGGAGGACGTCATGATGACTGTGAAACTGATGCGACGCGGCGCTTTGTGCGCGCTGACAGCGATACTCGCTCTGCATCCGGCTGATGATGCGGTCGCCCAAATCGGGGGCGGGGTGTTCGCCTATCCAAAAGCAGGACAGGACCAGCAACAGCAAAGCAAGGATCAGTTCGAGTGCCACCAATGGTCGGTGCAGCAGAGCGGATTCGACCCGACCGTGCCGCCGCCCCAACCGCAGGTGGCCCAACAGGCGGCTCCGCCGCCCAACCCCCGCGGTGGTGCCGTGCGAGGCGCAGCGTTAGGCGCGGTGGGTGGTGCCATCGCCGGCGATACCGGCAAAGGCGCGGCGATCGGAGCGGGCGTCGGGGCGCTCGGTGGCTCCATTCGACGCCGCCGCTCGCAGCAGGAGCGCGCCCAGTGGGAAGCCCAGCAGCGGCAGCAGCAGCAGCAGGCCCAGCAGCAGGCGCAGCAGCAGCGGGCGGCGGGCATGGATACTTACGCACGCGCAT
>FXBF010000793.1_pt1 | contig 11019 bp, 7 predicted proteins | sample 5335321 | NCBI WGS metagenome assembly FXBF01 (sample SAMEA103928391, study PRJEB20085) | sediment metagenome | isolation source: sediment | reverse complement strand
CTCCTCCAGAGTGGTCTTCGTGGGCTCGACGAAGGTGCCGGTATTGATCTCGTGCAGAATCTCGATCCGAGCCGCCTCGGCTTCCTTGCGAGTCCGGTAACCGCCGTACCACTTCTGACGTCGCTTGCCGTCGGCGTCACGCTCGAGCTCGATGACCACGTACCAGTTGACGGTGGTCCGGCCGTCCTTGGTCTTGTGGGTGCGCTTGCGGATGTGCCCCTGCATTTCGGCAGACCTCCAGTCAGGCGATCGTTGTGAAGCCGAGCCACTCGAGTAGAGCCGGTACGGGAACGATAACCCGGCGGCCGAGGCGTCGATTCGGGATCTCTCCGCGTCGAGCGGCTTCGTAGGCGGCTGTCCGTCCGAGTCCCAGGAGGGATGCGACCTCTTCAACGCTGAGAGTGATCCGATCCTCAAGATCTTCGAGTCGGAGGGGAGCGATAGTCTGTGCCATGTCGGACTTCCTTCGTAGGTTCCGGCCACGCCCCGGGGTGTTCGCGCACCGCCGGGGTATCCTGCCTGTCTACGCTTCAAGACTACACGGTTGTCATTCAACTGTCAAGGGTTGTAGACTAGTGGTCATGCCAGTTGTCGACACCGCGGACCTGATCGACGCACGGGGGGTCGCTGTACTCCTCGGCTTGTCGCATCCGAACAGCGTCAGCACGTACCAGCACCGCTATCTCGACATGCCGAGACCCATCGTGGATCTCGGTGAAGGTCGGTGCAAGCTGTGGTTGCGATCCGAGATGGAGGAATGGGATCAGGCCCGGCGAGCGGTTGAGGAGTCAGCGTGAGAGATGCTCAGAAACCCGACCACGTAAGCCTGACGACGCTGATCAATCGGCTGCGAGAGGGACGATTCGTCATCCCGGATTTCCAACGCGAGTTCGAGTGGAAGCCATGGGACATCAAGGACCTGATGCGGTCGATCTTCCTCGACTACTACATCGGGAGCCTGCTGCTGTGGAAAGGCACACCCGGCAACTTCGCGGCACTCGCCTGCGAGCCGATCTACGGTTTCTCGGGCAACGGCGATGGTTCCCGTGAGCACATCGTGCTCGATGGCCAGCAGAGGCTTACGGCCATGTATTACACGTTCTTGGCCCCAGACGTCCCGGTACCGAACCGTGCCAACCGCTACCTCTACTTCATCCGGGTGGACCGATTCATGGACGAGGCCTATGACGAAGCATTTGACTACGACTGGACACGGCGGGGGCTCAACGTCCTCGCCGATCGAACATCCCAGTACGAGAACCACGTATTCCCGTTGTCTGTGATTGGAGAGGAAGGTTGGGCACTTCCCGAGTGGGTTCAGGGCTACGTTGGACACTGGGAGGAAAAGGAGGCGGTTGCGCGAGCTGCGGGGAATGATGCCTCGGTAGGAGATACCGCTCGACGAGTCGAGGATGCTCGCGCGTTCGGGGCGCACCTGAAGGGGATCACGGAGGAATACCAGATTGCCTACATCGAGCTCGATCGCGACCTCGAGATCGACAAGGTGTGCGACATCTTCACGCAGATCAATAGCCGCGGGATTCGTCTCGATGCCTTCGACTTGCTCAACGCGCTCCTCAAACCGAAGGGCATCCAACTCAAGCACATGTGGCGGGAGGCCTCTCAGCGGCTGAACTTCGTCGAGACCGAGCGAATGAACGTCTACGTGCTTCAGGTTATGTCCATCCTGCTCCAGGCATATTGCTCGCCGAAGTACCTGTACTACCTCCTCCCTGGTCAAGAGAAGAAGGTTCGTGAACCCGACGGCTCCCTCCGGCGAGAGATCCTCCTTCGTGATGCGGACGAGTTCGGGAAGCAGTGGCGAGAGGCCGTCGATTCACTCGCACGAGCCATCGATCTTCTTCGCCACCCTCAGGAGTTTGGCGTCATCTCTTCGGACTACCTCCCATATGTGTCGATTCTCCCTGTCTTCGCCGCACTCCAGAGAACCATCCGATCGCTCGACCCGGGTAGGCAGCTCGATGCCCAGCGAAAGATTCGGCACTGGTACTGGGCCAGTGTGTTCACGAACCGGTACTCGGGTTCGGTCGAGTCGACGGCAGCCAGGGACTACCTCGATGTGAAGGCCTGGCTCGATGACGATGACGCTGAACCTGTGGTCATTGCCGAGTTCAAGAACCGTTTCAGAAACCTCGAGCTCCGGCGGGAGACCAAGCGGGGCACCTCGGTGTACAACGGGATCTTCAATCTTCTGGTGCTCAGCGGGGCTCGGGACTGGATGACCGGGAATGTTCCGCAATACGGTGACCTCGACGACCACCACATTGTTCCGAAACGTTGGGGGCGCGAGAACAACCTGGGCACCGAGATCGACACGATCCTCAATCGGACGCCGCTGACCTCAGATACCAACCGCAACGCCATTCGGGATCGGCTTCCCAACGAGTACCTGCCGGAGCTGATGGCCAGCAACGGTGAGGCCATGGTCCGCTCGACGCTCGAGTCGCACTTCATCTCGCCTGCAGCGTTCGACATCCTGTTACGTGATCCGTTCACGACTGAGGACTACGAGGCGTTCCTGTCCGAACGTCAAAGGACTCTGCAGGCGGCGATCGAGGATCTTCTGGTCAAGGAGCGACTCGATCTACCTCCCCGGCTGCGTGAGCTCGATGCTCGGATCGAGGCTGTCGAGCTGGGTTTGCGGGGTCTCATCGTGGACACGCTCAATGGCTCAGGACGACAACTCCCTTCTCATGTCGCCCAAAGAATCGATGATCGAACTCAGCTGGCAACGAGAAAGAACCCGGCTCTCGATGCCGAGTATTTGGCCACGCTCAAAGGACGGCTCGAGTTTGGCGATCTCCGCGAACTGCAAGACACCCTGGTGAACAAGTCGCTCTGGAAACTGTTCCACGATCGGTTCCAGAGTAAGGAGAGCCTGATCAAGCGATTCGACCAGCTCGCCGAGCTCCGTAATGCCATTCGCCACAGTCGCACTGTCGATGAGGTAACCCAAAAAGAGGGGGATGCAGCAATCATCTGGTTCGAGAAGGTGCTGGACGCGTGATGATGGGGCTCTCACCATGCGGCCGGCCTGCTTCATATACGTCCTCCGGTGCAGAGCTCGTGGGCGTCTGTGCCGATGGTGATGGCGAGTGCTTCCACCGGGTGGGGGAGCGCGATGACTGACACTGGAAAAACGCGGGAGATGGAGAACCGCCTTTGGGAAGCGGCCGACCAGTTGCGGGCGAATTCGTCGCTGGCGGCGTCGGAATACTCCATACCGGTCCTGGGGCTGATCTTTCTCCGGCACGCCGACGTCAGGTTCACGCAGCTGGAGACGGAGCTCGCCGGCAAGGCGACCGGTCGGCGCGACATCGGCAAAGCCGACTACCAAGCCAAAGGTGTCATGTATGTGCCGGAGAAGGCTCGGTTCTCCTACCTCCGCGGTCTGCCCGAGGGTTCCGACATCGGGGCGGCGGTCAACGCGGCGATGGAACTCATCGAAACCGAGAACCCGGATCTCGAAGGTGTCCTACCTCGCGACTACGTCCGCTTTGACAACACCCTGCTCGCCGAGCTGCTCCGGCTGATCGGGTCGATCCCGGACGACATCGAAGGGGACGCATTCGGGAAGATCTACGAGTACTTTCTCGGCAAGTTTGCGTTGGCCGAAGGTCGAGGCGCCGGCACCTTCTTCACTCCAACCTCGATCGTCAAGCTGATCGTCGACATCATCGAGCCATTCCAGGGTCGCATTCTCGACCCCGCGTGCGGGTCGGGCGGCATGTTCGTCCAGTCGGCCCGGTTTGTTGAGGAACACCAGAAGAACCCGACATCCGAGATCTCGATCTTCGGCCAGGAGAACAAGGACCAGACGATCCGACTGGCCAAGATGAACCTGGCGGTCCACGGTCTGGCCGGAGACATCGTCTCATCGAACACCTACTACGAGGACCCACACGACTCGGTTGGTCGGTTCGACTTCGTGATCGCCAATCCGGAGTTCAACGTCAACGCCGTCGACAAGGACCGGATCAAAGACGACCCCCGCTTCCCCTACGGCATCCCGTCTATCGACAACGCCAACTACCTGTGGATCCAGATCTTCTCGTCAGCGCTCAGCGACATCGGCCGCGCTGGCTTCGTCATGGCCAACTCTGCCTCCGACGCCCGCCACTCCGAGCTCGCCATTCGCCGCAAGCTGATCGAAGACCGTCAGGTTGATGTGATGGTGGCGGTCGGATCGAACTTCTTCTACACCGTCACCCTCCCCGTCACCTTGTGGTTCCTCGACAAGGGCAAGCGCCACACCGAACGAGCCGACCAGGTCCTGTTCATCGACGCCCGCCACATCTTCCGGCAGATCGACCGGGCACACCGCGACTTCACCCCTGAGCAACACGAGTTTCTGGCCAACATCGTTCGGCTCTATCGAGGTGAGAGCCCCGAATTCTCTAACGGATCTGAGGCCACGCTGAAGGAGCGGTTCCCCGACCTAGCGTACGTCGATGTGCCGGGGCTCTGCAAGGTCGCGACGGCGGATGAGATCGAAAGCTACGGATGGAGTCTCAACCCCGGCCGGTACGTCGGCGTCGCTGACGGCGATGAGGACGACTTCGACTTCGCGGAGCGTTTCGGAGAACTGAGCGAGAAGTTCCAGGCTCTCACCATCGAGGCGACGGACCTAGGTTCGATTGTCCTTGGGAACGCTGCTCTGCTGCTTGGCGACGGTACCAATGAGTGACTGGCCCGTGCGGACGCTGGATCAACTGGGCACTGTCGAACGCGGGAAGTCCCGTCATAGACCGCGGAATGATCCGGTTCTCTACGGGGGTGAGTATCCGTTCTTCCAGACCGGAGACGTCAAGGCTGTGGAGTTCTACCTCAGCGACCACACTCAGACCTACAACGAGGTTGGGCTAGCTCAGAGCCGACTCTGGGAGGCCGGGACCCTGTGCATCACCATCGCGGCGAACATCGCTGAATCGGCAGTACTCGCAATCCCTGCTTGCTTTCCGGACAGCGTTGTTGGCTTCATCCCGACCGCTGATGTCGCTGATGTTCGCTTTGTCAAGTATCTGCTGGACCATACGAAACTCAGAATGCAGGCGATATCGAGGGGAACCACTCAGGACAACCTCTCGCTGGACAAGCTCCTCAGCCTGGAATTCTCTGTTCCAAGCCTCGGTTTTCAGCAGAAGATCGCGGCGGTGTTGGCGGCGTATGACGAGTTGATCGAGAACAACCTGCGGCGGATCGAGATCCTGGAGGAGATGGCGCAGGCGGTGTACCGGGAGTGGTTCGTCAACTTCCGGTTCCCCGGCCATGAGGATGTCGCGATGGTTGACTCCGCCCTCGGTCCGATCCCCGAAGGGTGGGAGGTGCGCTGTCTGTTCGATGTGGCAGACGTGGCCTTCGGATTCGCCTTCAAGTCCGCCCGATTCTCGGAGGAGGCCGTGGGTGAGAAAGTCATTCGGATTCGAGATATCCCGAAGAACACATCCAAAACGTTCACCGATGAGGTCGCTGACGAGCGGTATCGCGTTTCCGACGGCGATGTTCTGATCGGAATGGACGGCGACTTCCACATGTGTGTATGGTCTGACGGTCCGGCAATGCTCAATCAACGGGTTACGAGGATCCGTCCAATCGGTGCGCTGCCAATTCTCTTTCTCTTCCGCGCCCTGTGGGACCCGATCCGCCACTTCAATTCGACGATTACTGGTACAACAGTCGCCCACCTCGGGAAGCGTCACTTGGAGACGATCCAGATTGCTGTGCCCTCTGAAGGCGTGCTGAAGGTATCTGCGGTACTACTTGACGCGATCCTGCAACTCGACCGAAACCTCCGTCGCCAGAACGCCAACCTTCGCGCCACTCGAGACCTCCTGTTGCCGAAGCTCGTGTCGGGTGAGATTGACGTTTCGGATTCGGACATCGAGACGGAGTGGTTGGCATCGTGAGCTACGAGCACGATGAATTGGAGCTGGAGCTTGCGACCCTCGACCTCTTCGAAGAGTTGGGATTCTCGACTGCCGACGCTACCCGTGAGACGTTCCCGGGAGGGATGTTCGGCCGAAGGCACCCGGGCGAGGTAGTCCTGCGGGATCGTCTCGAGCTGGCTGTCGCCAGCCTGAACCCGGACCTTCCGGGGGAGGCGTTGGCGGATTCGATGGAGCAGTTGGTGCGGCTGCGCCCTCGGGGTGCGGCGGTTCGGAACAACCGGGACGTGTGGAACCTGCTGCGCGATGGAGCGAAGGTTGAGGTCCAATCATCCGAGGGGCACAAACAGACGGTGACCGTTCGGTTCGTCGACTGGGACGACCCGTCGCAAAACGATTGGTTGGCAGTCCGCCAGTACACCGTGACGGGTGACCTGTACAAGACCAGGGCCGACATTGTCGGGTTCGTCAACGGGATACCTCTGCTGTTCGTCGAGTTAAAGGCGCCGCAGGTCGATCACAAGAGTGCCTACGACGACAACCTGACCCACTACCGGGATGCGATCCCGCAACTCTTCTGGTTCAACGGCGTGGCGGTCCTTTCGAATGGGTCGGACACGAAGGTGGGCTCGTTCTCGGCTCCGTGGGATCACTTCGGAGAGTGGAAGCGAGTGTCATCGGAGGATGATCCGCCATCGACATCGATCGAGACCGCCATTCGCGGGGTCTGTGATCCAGCCCGGCTGTTGGATCTTGTGGAGAACTTCACGCTGTTCCAGGAGGTGCCAGGCGGGCTGATCAAGATCCTGGCCAAGAATCACCAAGTGCTGGGGGTGAACAACACGCTTGCCTCGCTGAACGACATCGAAGGGAATCAGGGTCGGCTGGGCGTGTTCTGGCACACACAGGGGTCTGGGAAGAGTTTCTCGATGATCTTCTTTGCTCAGAAGGCGCTGCGGAAGGTGTCGGGCAAGTACTCGTTCGTCGTGGTGACCGATCGGCAGGACCTGGACGACCAGATCTACAAGAACTTCGTGTCGACCGGGACGGTGACAGAGCCGCAGGGCGGGGAGTCTGGACCGCAGGCGACCTCGGGGAAGCATCTCCAGGAATTGTTGCGGGGCGATCACCGGTATGTGTTTACGTTGATCCACAAGTTCCGCACAGAGACAGGGGAGACATACCCAGTGTTGTCGGAGCGGGACGACATCATCGTGATCGCCGACGAAGCACACCGGACTCAATATGACACGCTGGCGTTGAACCTGCGCAACGCCCTGCCCAATGCGGCGTTCCTAGCGTTCACTGGGACGCCGCTGATTGCCGGGGAGGAGCGGACCCGGGAGGTGTTCGGCGATTACGTGTCGGTGTACAACTTCCGCCAGTCGATCGATGACAGAGCCACGGTTCCTCTCTACTACGAGAATCGTTCACCCGAGGTGCAGTTGGTCAACGAGGACTTCGACCGGAACATGGAGGAGATCCTCGAGGCCGCAGAGCTGGACGATGACCAGGAGAAACGTCTGGCTAGGGAGTTCGCCCGGGAATACCACCTGATCACCGACGACGACCGCCTCGCCACCATTGCCAGCGACCTGGTCGACCATTTCGTAACGCGCGGCCACCAGGGGAAAGCCATGGTGATCTCAATCGACAAGGCCACTGCAGTCAAGATGTACGACAAGGTGCAGGCAGAGTGGCAGCGACAGATCGACCGGTTGGGTGATGAGGTGGCTGCGGCGACGGGCGAGCACCGAGAGGCACTGGAGGAGAAGCTGGCCGAGCTGATCTCGACCGACATGGCCGTGGTGGTATCGGCCGCGCAGAACGAGATTCCCGAGCTAGCAGCCAAGGGTGTAGATATCAAACCCCATCGGAAACGGATGGTGGAAGAGGACCTCGACATTCGTTTCAAGGAACCTTCGGACCAATTGCGGATCGTGTTCCTGTGTGCGATGTGGCTGACCGGGTTCGACGCCCCGGCCACGTCGACCATCTATCTCGACAAACCGATGCGGAACCACACTCTCATGCAGACCATCGCCAGGGCCAACCGGGTGTTTCAGGGCAAGAAGGCTGGGGAGATCATCGACTACGTCGGTGTGTTCCGGAACCTCCAGGAGGCGCTGGCTCTGTACGGGTCGGGGTCAGGCGGAGGCGTGGAACCCGGCGACCTGCCGGTGGAGGCCAAGGAGGCCCAGGCGAAGGAGCTGTCGGAGATGCTGTCAGAGATCGACCGCTACGCCGCCAACCACGCCGTGACCTGCGCAAGGGGATCGGTGTCGCCGGCTTCGACTGGGTCGCCTGGCTGGCTGATTCCGCCGAGAAGATGCTTGTCTCCGATGATGTGCGGCGGAGATTCCTGACCCGGGCAGATATGTGCGCCGGGCAGTGGAAGGCGGTCAAACCGCACCCTGCTGCAACGGATGCCCAGCCGCTCATGTCGGTGATCGTCCGGCTCGCTCAACGGGTGCGAATGGAAACCGGCAGCCCCGACATCTCAGGTGTGATGGCGTCGGTGGAGCAGCTGCTCCAGGAGTCAGTCGATGCGGTGCCGTTCGTTATCGACCCATCGACGGTGACCCGGATCGACCTGACCGAGATCGACTTTGACGCGCTCGCTGCCTTGTTCGCTTCCGGCAAGAAAGCCACCGCTGCCTCGCGGCTGCAGGCGTCCTTGGAGCAACGGCTCGCCCGGATGGTCCGAGAGAACCCCAGCCGGCTCCACTACGCCGAAAAGCTTCAGGAGCTGATCGACCGGTACAACGAGGGTTCTAGGAACATCGAGGAGTTCTTCGAAGAGCTCAAGAAGCTTGCCGAATCGCTCACCGAAGAAGAACAGCGAGCGGTGCGGGAGGAGCTTGCCGAAGAGGAGCTGGCGGTGTTCGATCTGCTCACCAAGCCCGACCCCACCCTCACCAAGGTGCAGGAGGCCCAGGTGAAGGGGATCGTGCGTGATCTCCTGGACAAACTGAAGCGGGAGCTACTGGTCATCGACTGGAAGCAGCGGCAGGCAACCCGCGCCGCCGTCCAGGTCGCCATCGAAGACACCCTCGACCACGGCCTCCCCGACGTGTACGACCGCGCCCTGTTCTCCCGCAAGACGGTCGCCGTCTTCGAGCACGTCTTCTCCGCCTACCAAGGCGACGGCAGAAGCATCTACGAGGAGGCAGCGTGAGTCACGCAGACCTCTTCGCAGACGACCCCATCGAGACGCCAGGTGACGACCTCCTCGACCACCTCCAGTTTGCAGATCAGATCCTCCGAGTCGTGGAAGCGATGCGGGTGCAGACGGCGAGCGGGGTCTGTGTCCTGGCCGGTGCCTGGGGGAGCGGCAAGTCATCAGTCCTCAAGATGCTCGAAACGAAGCTTCGTGATGACCAGGGCTGGTCCGTCGTCTCCTTCAACCCATGGCTCCTTTCGGACGAGGCGTCATTGGTCCGCCAGTTCTTCGCCACATTGGCGAGTGTGCTGCCGAAGGACCGTGGATGGAAGCGGGCCCGGAGTGCTCTCGCTGGCTACTTCGCCGCTGTTTCTCCAGTCGCCTCTGCTCTACAGGTGCCAGGCGTCGATCTCGGCAAGGCCGCGGATGTGGCCTCGAAGGCACTTGCTGGCGACCGAAACCTCGATGCGAGACGCTCGGAGCTAGAGACCTTGTTGGCCGAGCTGCCAACACCAATCCTGGTCCTACTTGATGATCTCGATCGTCTTCATCCCGACGAGCTTGTCATCGTCTTCAAGCTTGTCCGGCTTATCGGGCGTCTCCCGAACGTCTACTACGTCCTTGCGTTTGATGAGAAAACCATTGTGGACCTTCTCGAAGCGTCGGAGATCGGTGCTGGCTCGAAAGAGCGGGCATTCACATTCCTAGAAAAGGTCTACCAGGTACGACTCGACCTTCCGCCCCTTCATCGGTCACGCCGATCGGCTCTGCTTGACCGAGCGCTCGAGGAGTTTCTGCGTCGGCACGAAGAGTCGTTCTCTGACGATGACCAATATCGATTCTCGCTGGCATATCACAAGTTCGTGTCGAGGTATCTCAAGACGCCACGACAGATCAAGCGGTACGTCGCGCAGGTCGACGCCTATTACCCGCTCGTGAGAGGCGAGGTGGATCTTGTCGACTTCCTTTTGGTGACATTCGTGCGCTCTTCTCTGCCACGGCTCTACTCCCTCGTCGAAGCTTCGAAGAACTCATTGACCCTCACGCCCGAGAGCGCCTTCCGCCGAGAGCAGCGCAGCCTCGATGAGCAGCGAGCGGACTGGGAGGCGCTGCTCCGTGAGGTCGGGCTGGGTGAGGAGGATATTCCGAACGCGATGGAGTTCCTTGGTCAGCTGTTTCTCCCAATCAAGTCAGTAGTTGAACGCATGCAGTACGGCCACGACTACTACACGGGCCTTGCTCGCAGCAGGAGAGTTGGCAGCGCTGACTACTTCGACCGGTACTTCCACTTTGGCGTCCAACCCGACGACGTGTCCGATCGTCTGATCGATAGCGCGTTGGTTGAGCTCGCCGAGGAAGAGGGCCCGTGTGTGGAGGAGCTGCGGCGAGCTTGCATAGGTCGCGGATCGGTTGTCTTCGAGAAGCTCCTTCTGCGCAGGGATCGGCTCTCAAGCTCGCAGCGCTCCGGCGTGTTGCATCTCCTGGCCGACATCTGGGACGACCTGCCTGACGAGATGTTCACCGCGACGAAGAGACGCGCAGTGCTTTTCGGCGCCGAACTGCTTCCTGGCGCGGACTGCGACGCTTTGGATCTGGATCGTCTGACTGCGGATACCTCCCAAGCCGTATTCACTGCCGGCGTGTTGTCCCACAGTGCGGGATCGCGGGATGCTGAGGACAATGGAAGAGTCGCTCCGGAGTGGTTGGCTCAACTGACCGGTCGCTTCGTCGAGAGGGCGCTCGGTATTCTCGACGAAGCCTCACGGGAACCGATGGAAGGGCAGGAGGAGTGGGTAATACCGCTCCTCTACCGGATCAAAGAGATGACAGCGGCCGGTGTGGTGACTGAATGGCTCATGGATCGGCTTGAGGGCACGGCTTGGACGGTCGAGCACCTAGCCCCGATTATTCATGGGGGTGTGGTGGTTGAGGGGTTGGGGTCCGCGAAAA
>FXBF010000792.1_pt1 | contig 11020 bp, 10 predicted proteins | sample 5335321 | NCBI WGS metagenome assembly FXBF01 (sample SAMEA103928391, study PRJEB20085) | sediment metagenome | isolation source: sediment | reverse complement strand
CTGATAAATCGCTACAACCGCCTTGAAACACCGGTATTGCTGCAAGACATCTATCCGCCAAAGTATTACGGCATGGACAATGATAGCGAGCCATTGGCTGACGGGGAGCAGTTCAAGCAAGGCAAGATTGTTACCAAGTTCATGATTAATACACGCGGACGGGCCAGGAACTTCGAAATCATCGAATCTTATCCCGGCGGACTGGAAGACATGGAAAAAACCGTCCTCAGGGAAATGCGACGATTGATATACAGACCACGGCTGGAGGACCGGGAGGTCGTAGAAACACAGAACATGCTATATACACATGAGTTCTTTTACCGCGAATCCGACCTGGAGCCGCTTGACGAGGAACTGGCACCCGAACCACCAGTCGCCGACGAGGAAGAGGAAGTCGCAGACGCCGGCGACTAGTGCCTTCCGCTGATTTCCAGTCAATGAATACCTTTGAGAATCCTCCTCGACGCTCGCTGCATAAATTGCGATTACTAATAATTTTGAGCGTCGTTTCGATTGCCGTGCCTGCGATATCGCTAGCCAAATGTACCGAGGACCGGTTCACAATTGATGCCATAGAAGATGGGGGCACGGTCGAACTGTACGCCGCCAATTCGGGAGACATCCCGATCACGATTACCCTACAGGTCTGGACGAGGTATATGAAAGCCGACCGGTCCAAGACCGTTACCGAGACTGTAGCCCCGAATGAAACTCGGCTATTCATGGTGCTGCACGAGACCAACAAAACTAAGTCGCTATACGGATTCGATTGCGCGTCGACAATCGGCAGCATCAATGCGACGCATGACGAAGACCTGCTCTATCGCCTGCCATACGAAACCGGTAAGAGTTATTACGTGTTACAGGGCTACGGATCGCGGCTGAGTCACACCGGACCCGAAGAATATACGGTCGACTTTAAGATGCGCGAGGGAACGCCGGTCCACGCCGCTCGAGGCGGTCTCGTCGTCAAGATGGAAGAATCGCATTCGAGAGGCTGCTGGAGAGATGGCTGCGGCAAATATGCCAACTACATCGTCATATTGCACGATGACTGGACAACCGGCGAGTACTACCACTTGCAGCAGAACGGCGCGTTTGTCGAGTTGGGGGAAAGAGTGGTGACCGGTCAAAAAATTGGCCTGTCCGGGGACACAGGAAATTCGGCATTGCCACATCTGCATTTCGGCGTCTATCGGGCCGCCCCGTGGGGCAAGTTCCAGTCAGTTCCGATTCGGTTCAGCAGCGTTGATGGTATCGTTCGAAAACCGCGCCGTGGCGGCCGTTATCAGGCAGTATCGACTCGGTCCTCAGCCAGAAGCCACGCGGACGCTGACAACAACAGCCGATCTCTACACTGAATCCATTGGGACAGGACATGTTTGCCAGAGACAGGAAATTGACGCTCCCGGACCTCGATGAAGCACTGCCGGGAAGAAACCAGGGCATGCCGGTACCTGAAACCCATTTCGTAAACGGGAATCCAATCAAGGGACCATTTGCCGAAAACCTGGAGCAAGCCGTTTTTGCGCTGGGATGTTTTTGGGGAGCCGAGAGAATCTTTTGGCAGACGCCTGGCGTGTTTACTACTGCCGCCGGGTATGCCGGAGGGCCAACGCCCAATCCTGACTACCAGGAAGTCTGCAGTGGGCTCACCGGACATGCGGAAGTCGTACTCGTGGTTTTTGATCCAGTGCAGATCAGCTACGGACATTTATTGAAGCTCTTTTGGGAGAGCCACGATCCGACGCAAGGCATGCGCCAGGGCAATGACATCGGCACTCAATACCGCTCGGCCATATTTACTTTTTCCGATGAACAGGCGTCGCTGGCACAGCAGACTCAAGACGCCTATCAGTCCGAGCTGTCCATGGCCGGTCACGGAAAAATCACGACCGAAACTATACCTCTACAAGAATTCTTTTACGCGGAAGATTATCACCAGCAATACCTGTCCAAGAATCCAGGCGGCTATTGCGGCATCGGCGGCACAGGCGTTAGCTGTCCGGTCGGAATTCAAATGATGCAGGATGCCGAATCTGTATAAGGGATTTCGCAAAAAAACTCTTGCCTGAGCTGCCGGACATCAATCTCTATATCGAGCGCCTGGACGAGCGCGTTCGTGGCCAGACGCTTCAACACATTCGTATTGGTAATCCTTTTTTCGTCCGAAGTTACGAGCCTCCGCTAAAGACCGCTGAAGGCCGCAAAACTCAGTCCTTAAGACGTATCGGAAAACGAATCGCAATCGGCCTACAAGGCGATCTGTGGTTGCTCATTCACCTGATGGTGGCCGGCCGGCTACAGTGGCGAGAAGAACATGTGACGCTCAAAGGCAAACAGCAGCTTGCCGCATTCGATTTTTCCAGCGGCACATTGTTGGTTACCGAAGCGGGAACCAAGAAAAGGGCTTCGCTTTACCTGCTCGATGGTGAAGAATCGCTCATGTCTCACGATCCGGGTGGGCTCGAACCGCTCGAATGCCAGCTTGACGCTTTCTGCGATCGCTTAGACAGCGGCAATCACACACTGAAACGCGCATTGACCGATCCACGCCTATTCAGCGGCATCGGCAACGCCTATTCCGACGAGATACTGCATGCTGCGAAGCTGTCTCCTGTAAAGCTCACTCAGAAACTGGATGACGAGGAAAAACTGAGGTTATTCGAATCGATGCAGGATACCTTGACGCACTGGTCAGATCACGTCCGTCAGGTGTCACTGGGAGAATTTCCGAAAAAAGTAACCGCTTCTCGAAAGGGGATGGCCGTACATGGCCGCTTCGGCAAGCCCTGCCCCGTATGTAGTTCAGCCGTGCAGCGCATTCGCTACAAGAGCAATGAGACCAACTACTGTGCAAAGTGCCAGACCGACGGCAAGATACTCGCCGATCGCTCACTCTCGCGCCTTCTGAAACAGAATTGGCCGAAATCCATAGACGACCTGTGACTGATGTCGGTAGTATCGACAGCATCGACCCGTTATAGGTAGAGATCAATGACCAGAAATATAACTGAAATATCAGCCAGGAATATTGAACGACCAAGCAGGAAGGAAGCTGAAGATGCCGTTCACACGCTACTTCGTTGGGCAGGCGAGGACCCGTCGCGAGAGGGCTTAGCCGATACACCGAAGCGTGTTGCCCAGGCTTATGAAGACTGGTTTAGCGGCTACAAGGAAGATCCCATCAAATATCTAGAGCGCACATTCGAGGAGGTCGATGGATACGACGAAATGATTGTCTTGCGGGACATCACCTTCGAGTCGCATTGTGAGCACCACATGGCACCGATTATTGGCAAAGCACATGTCGGCTATTTGCCGAACAACAAAGTCGTCGGCATCAGCAAGCTCGCCCGGGTCGTCGAAGTATTTGCGCGACGATTTCAGGTCCAGGAGAAAATGACCGCGCAGATCGCCAATTGTATACAGGACGTTTTGAAACCCAAGGGTATCGGAGTCGTAATCGATGCCTCACACCAGTGCATGACTACGCGTGGCATTCATAAGTCCGACGTCTCGATGGTCACCAGCCAAATGCTCGGCACATTCAGGACGGATGCCCGCACACGCGATGAGTTCTTGCGGATGATCGGAAAGTACTAGTTCGACCGATGTGAAAAAACCCGCCACCGCAATTCTCGCCCTACTCTTATTGTTATTGCTGCTTTACTTGCTGTTCTGGCCCGTGCCGGTATCACCGGTCACCTGGGATGCACCACAAGACCAGGGCTTAGTCGATCCATTCAGAACGAATGACAGGCTCAGCCTCGCGAGGCCTATAAGCATTGATGAATTCGATGGTCCGGAGGATATTGCCGGCGGTAAAGACGGTTTCCTGTACGCATCAACGCTTAGTGGACACATTATCCGAATGCGTGGAAACGGCTCGGATCTCAACGTCTTCGCTGACGTTGGTGGGAGACCACTGGGCCTCGAGTTCGACAGCGAGGGAAACCTTTTTGTCGCCAATGCACCTCTGGGGCTGCAGCGGATCAGTCCGGACGGCAGCGTTGAAACACTCGTCAGCGAATTCAACGGACAGAAAATCTCCTATGCAGACGATCTGGCTGTCGCAGCCGACGGCAGGGTCTTCTTTTCCGACGCCAGCAGCAAATTCAATCCAGCAACTACTGGCGGGTCATATAACGCCAGCCTGCTCGATATCCTGGAGCATGGCGGACATGGCCGCATCTTCGAATATTCGCCGGCGACTGAGCAGACACAAGTGATCATGGATGGCCTGAACTTCGCAAACGGCGTAGCAATTAGCGAAGACCAGCAGTATCTCATCGTTAATGAGACAGGACATTACCGTGTGTGGCGATACTGGCTCGAAGGGCCCGATGCCGGCAATGCGGAGGTCATCCTGAACAACCTGCCTGGCTTTCCCGACAACGTGAACAACGGCCTGAACGGAAAATTCTGGATCGGACTGGTGGCACCAAGAAACAAATTGCTCGATGATTTATCGGACGCACCGTTCGTGAGGAAGATTGTTCAACGATTGCCCGCATTTGTCCGGCCGAAGGCCGTGCCTTCATCGCACGTCATCGCGATTAACGGCGACGGTCAGGTACTGATGAATCTGCAAGACTCCACGTTAAAGTTTCCCGCGCTAACCGGCGTACACGAAACGCGGCAGTCGTTGTACTTGACAGCATTGTTCGGTATGCGCATCGGTAGGCTCGACAAGAAAGACCTGCAGTGAACAAGATTTTCGGCCGATATCGCCCGTCAGGACGGACTCCTACAACGGCAAAAGCGCCGGGTCGCCGTCGTAATTCTCACCCAGCATCTGTTGCCGGACCAGTGGAATTGGCGGATAGCCAAAACTTAGAAATTGATCATGAAACTCACCCCAGGCTTCGCGGCCGCCGCGGCCCTTGGTCCAGTCCTCGCGCAGCTTGCGAATCATGAGTTTGCCGAGCGTGTAATTCAGGTAGCCCGGGTCATAGGTTCCGCGAAGCGACTGCTGCGCGGCGGTACCATAATCTGCGAACGCCTTTTCCTCGAACAACTTGTGGCTCTCCTCAACGGTCATCCCTTCGGTATGCAATCCGATTGCGGACAGGTACCTGACATTACGAAGCAAGGCATTTAATAGCTGGCCGATGCGTATGTCCGGTCTGCCGTCGTCGAGACCAGCATCAGCCATCATTTCCTCGGTGTAATGTGCCCATCCTTCGCTGAAGGTATTGGTGCCGAAGTGCTGTCCAATATTGTTCTTTGTACGATTGGCATGCAGGAATTGTAAAAAATGTCCGGGCCAGACTTCGTGCACCGACGTAAACAACAAATCCGATTCGCCGGGGATGTAAGCGAGCTGATCTTCTTTCGACCAGCTGGGGTCCGGCGGTGCAATGTAATAAACAGACGGCAATCCGACCTCATACGGACCCGGAATACTTATGTATGCGGAATTAGTCCGGCGGTGCGGCGGGGCCTCATCAACCAACGCCTCTTCCGTCCCGGGAATCGTGACGAGTTTTTGCTCTTCTATGAATTTGCGCAGCCCCGGTAGCTGGGCACGAGCGCCGGCAACGGGACCACCTTCTGGTTTTTTGTCCTGGACTTCCAGAACGCACTCTTTAATGCTCTTTCCCGGCGCGAATTCGGCGCATGCTTCATCCAGTAAGCCTAAATTCCGTTCAAGGTCCCGTTCCCCCGCTGCTTTGAGTTCTACCAGCGTAATTTCCACGCCTTCGGCAGCCCGCAGCATCTCCAGGAAGCGCTCCGCGCCGAGGGCGAAGTCATCGTGGGCAGTCTCACGCAAACCTTTCAGCCACTCAACGGTACTTTTTAACGATTCGACTGCGGCCGCATTATTCGCCGCAAACTCGGCCTGCAGCGCTTGGTCAGCCACGCTCGAAAAGATCTCGGGCACTGTGGTTTCGAGGTATCCCACCAGACCCCCAAATCTTGCAAGGCTCATCTCAATGAATGGACTTGCCAGCGGTGGCTGCAGATTTGACTGCATCGTTTCAAAAAAGGCTGGCAACTGAGCAACGTACTGGGTGTACCCACGCATCCGTACATCGAGTGGCGCATATTCACGGTCCAGGTAGACGCTGAATCCGAGCCGGCCAACATAAGCGGCCGGGTTTCTGGACCAATAGTCAGCCGTTCCAAAGTTGAATTCTTCCTCATTCATCGACACCACGAGATAGTCTCGCTCGAAGGCGTCCATTCCCCCGAGATCGTCGTAGGATGCGGCCTCGCTACGTGTTTTCCTGACCCAGGCGAGATAATCGGCGACCGATTCGGGGCTCAAGTCGATTATTTGACCGTCATACTGGTGCAATCCGGCGTCCACGGCCTCCTCCGGGTTGCGACGGTAATACTCGGCAACGGTCGTCGCGGCGAACTCGGCCCACGGTGCCTTCGCCGCCTCTGTGATGGTGCTGTCGTCAGACCGGCTGCAGGCGGTCAGGCCTGTGAATGCAAACAGCAGTATCGCTGCGACTCTAAAACGAGTCTTCATGATTTCTTGCCTTTGTGATTTATTCGGTGGGGCTGCTTTATTCGAGTCCCAGTTCCGCAACTCCCATGTTGAATACGATATCGACCGGGATGTTCGCGTGTGTCAGCCTGTCGAGATCATTTTGCAGTTCCTCGGAAATGACACCTTTTGTGGCCATTAGTTCCGAAGCGCCTTCATAGTCACCGTTACCCTGGAGCGTCAGCAATAGCTCCGACAGCGCCGCCATCGCGTTCTGCATGCGATCGTAGTCGACCCTGTACTTTCCGGACTCAGGGTCACGAATAATCGCGCCCTGCTCCGCAAAGAAATTGAATCGCACCATGTTCGCTTTGCCATGCGCGCTGCTCGCTCCGAAACGAATCGAGCGGAAAATACTGGCCATGAAGGTTACGTAGTTATCCCGCAAGTCGATCTCGCCGAGTTCGCCGGCTTCATGAAGCGCGGTGATCATGTAGAGGCCTAGCACGTCCGCCTTGCCCTCCTCCATGCTGGACGCGACGTCGAGCAATGCTTCTCTTACCGTTCCCTTGCCGTTGATCGTGTTCTTGATACCCAGTCCGTGCGCAACTTCGTGAAACATCGTATTGGCGAAGAAGGATTCGGAATTGACATGTTGTCGTTGCGACTCATCGATCAGCACGTCGGCGATCGGCGCAAGGATTTTCTCGAACTTGGCCTGAATCGCATTCTTTAGCTGCAGGCGACGAGTACCTTTCTGCAATTGCACCTCTTCATCATTGGGCAGATTAATTGCGATCGTCTTAGAGCCTGCATTGCTGTCGCCGGCATAGTAAACGACGTCATAGGCGTTCAGGTCAGAATCTGTGCCCGGAGTTTCTTTCTTATATTCATCGGGAACAGGCAGGCCTCGTTGCAAGTCCGGAAGAAAGTCCGCGAATCGGGCCAGTCGGTCGCTCCAGTCCCGGTCTTTGATCAGCACATAGGACTCGTAAGCCGCCTTGTATCCAAAAAGCCGGTCCTCATAGGTCTCGATGGCGCCGATGACAACGTCGATTGGATTGGTCTTGACGTCCATCCAGACCAGATCGCTGGTCTGATAGTCGTCCGTGACCAGGGCATCCGCCCTGAGCCTGAGATAGTTTGCAAAGCCCTCGTGTTCTGCGAGATCCGCAGCCCGCCTCAGCAGCGCAGCGGCCCTGCCAAGTTCTTCCGCATAGGCCTGGTGAAATGGAACGACAAACAGTGCGCCGTCGGCATCCCGGCGCAGGAATGAGTAAAGGCCGTCCTTGCCGGGCAGATCCGCGGCCTCGAACTCTTCCTTACTCATATCCCGGGGATAGAAATTGGCGCCGAGCGGCTTGTCGCCTACCCCGTCCATGAAGGGTTTATCGTCGTCCAGCCGGTCCCAGGGCCCGTAATTGAGTTCAGCGAATCGTCGTACTTCATCGACGCCGATTGACGCCAGCCAATCCCGATAGCCATCACCATAGGCCTGGCGCCAGAACAGGTCATCCATGATTTGCGAAGCCCCGATCAGGAGGCCGATCATCTCGCGCTGATTATCGCTCAGATAAGAGAGATCAGTCGTTAGCGTAAACTCGGCATACACGTCGGGGCGAGGTTCTACCTCAGCTTCTGCACCCGCGTCTGCCGGTCCGGCCTGCACCGCCGGGCTCTCCGCAGTTTCCGGGGCACAAGCGCTAATCAGACCTGACAGTAAAAAAAATACGCCGACACGGCGCAGTACGAAGGATGCTCTCACGGCACTTCCCCCACTCTATTCGGTCAGCCGGTAATTATCGCATAGCTTGAACCATCGGCCAGGGCTTTTGGCTGGGCTTACGATTGGCCAAACTGAAGGTTCTTTTCCTCCAATGCACGAACGTACTGCTGCGCCTCTGCTTCCAGTTTATGGCATTCTTCGACAAATCCGTCATCCAGAAACCCGCCAGCCTGGAACCGTTGCCACTGCCTTGCCATCTCCTTCCCGGGAAGAAGCCAGAATGATCGAAGGAGAGCGCGGCACATATTCCAGTCATCGTCGCTGAGTGCTTTGTTTCGATGCTGGAAGTAGGCGCCTTGATAGCCGACAAAAACGGCCTGAAAGAAGCGCAATATTTGAATCCTCTCGCCCGACGTCAGTTCATCATCGGTCGTTGCTGCCTTGGCAAGCACGACATTGAATTCACTTGAATCAGTTCCGTGCAGCATCTGCCGAGTCGTGTAATCGTAAAAGCTTTGCCGAATCGCCGACGCGTTTATTCTTGTGTTCTGCCGGATTTGTGTCGCCAGATAGATCAGAGTAGCGATTACAGCGATCCCGCCGACGAGTTCGCCGACGGCACCAATTGCTGTCCAATTCATATCTCTCCCCCCTGTTCTTCCCTTGTTTCAACTCCGTGGTCGAGCTGGCGTTGGTATTCTTTATTATCGAAGTGGCCCCTTGATTCAGCGATAAGTCCGTCCTCGTCGATTATCCATTCCTCATATCCGCTTATGTGGACCCGATGTCCCGTGCCGCCTGGACCGTCGTTGGTTCCCAGCAATGTCCAAAGATACTTAACGTGGTCCGCTGTCAGGTCCAGGCCATCCGTACGTACTTCCAGGTCTGTAAATGCCGACATAAATCCCTGAACCACATCGGTGATGGCGTCTCGCCCGACAGCAGGAGCAGCATCGTTGACTTTCAGAGAGCCATACTCTGAATAAAACGCCGAGACACTTGCCGCGTCCTGACTGCACCAAGCTGCGGTGTAGCGCGTTGCGAAATCGTTCAATTCATCAGGATTCATGGGCGCATCTCCTCCCGCAAGATACCCGGACTGTAATTGTCAAATACTGCTGCTGCAAGAATATCACTCGCTCATCGCCATGCGATTGACGTGAACAGCTAAGGAAAATCGTCTAGGGTACGGCAGGCTATGCGCGAAAAAGAAGGCAAAAGCGAAGACACGGAATCGCTCGACTTGCCCGAGCTCCCATCGATGGCGCTCGGCAGCATGGTCCGCAAGTTCGGCCCCGGAATGATCCTGATGATGACCGGAATCGGCACCAGCCATCTGGTGACTGCGCCCGTGGCGGGTGGGCGTTTTGGATACGCGCTTCTCTGGTGCCTGCCAATCGCCTATGCCTTCAAATACTACGGTTTCGAAATGGCCATTCGATTCACGCATGCCACAGGAAGGAGCATGCTGGATGCTTATGCGACAGCGTGGAAAAAGCTTCCGGTCTGGTACGTGCTCATCACTACGATCATACAGTCGGCCGTCGGCCAGGCCGGTAGATTGATCGCGGCCGCAGCAGTCGTGTTCTATTTTTTCCGGCAGTACATAGGGCTGGACGTTCCCGGCCTGGACGACAATAACGAACTGGCGCTCTACGGATTCCTGCTCGGCGTTGCTTCCGTCACAATAATCCTGCGCGGCAGGTATGCGGTCGTCGAACTGGCGACCAAGATTGCGGCCGGCATTCTCATCGTCAGCACCATCGCCGTTTACGTCGTTCAGCCGGCACCCGTCGCCAAGTTCGTACACTTTTTCAAGCTCGATGCGCCGGACGGGTCGTGGTTGATCATTGCCTCATTCCTCGGTTTGCTTCCCACCGGCATCGATGTCTCGCTTCAAACTTCGGAATGGGGAAAAGCCAAGAACGAGGGAATGGGCCGGATTCGCAGGCAACTGGAGGAGAAGGGTCTCGCCGAGGAATTCGATCCTTTTGCCATTGGCAAGCAAGACTTGAGTGTTGACACAGCGGATTTGCCTGACCAGGCGCTGGAGTACTGTCGTCGCTGGTTCAAGATCGGCCTCCTCGATTTTCGGCTCGGTTATATCATCTCATTCATTCTTGCTGCGATTTTCCTCCTGCTGGCGGCAGTGTGGTTGTATCCGAGCGAAGTCAAGGGCAATGCGGTTATGGGTGAAATTGCGAGGATCTTTACTGACAGCGTCGGCCCGAATCTGATGATTGTTTTTCTCGCCGGCGCACTGGCAGCCACTTACTCCACGGCGTTTAATTACTTCGATGGCTGGCCGCGAGTCGTGGGCGCGTGCTGCAGAAACCTTTTCAGGAGCACCGCCTCGTTGCCCCGTAGTGCTCGCGGAGACCTAAGCAAGGAGCAGCGAAACAGGTGGTACTCAGAATACAACATCTACCGCGCCACGATGTTTTTTTCTTTGATTGCGTCAACGGCCATCATTGCCGGACTGCCACGACCCGTATATCTGGTGCTCGTCGCCTCGGCACTCGCTTATTTTGTGGCGCCCGTAATTTATTTCCTGAATCTGTATTATTGTCTGAAAGTAATCCGCAAGAACGACCGTATATTTTATCCATCTGCCTTTGCGACCTGGTTCGGCTGGCTAAGTCTGCTCGTGTTCACAGGGATGTCTGTTATTCTGATTTTGCAGCGTTTATTCGGCATAGTGCCATTCAGTGCCGTGCCATAACCCACGATCAGCGATACTTGTCGTGTAATCCTGCCCCTTTGCTGATCATGGGCAAAACCTTCCCGATTTTTACCGTCGTATGTGTATCAGGAGACAACCCACTTCACTTCCTCTTTCAACTCAGTGGATT
>FXBF010000791.1_pt1 | contig 11021 bp, 9 predicted proteins | sample 5335321 | NCBI WGS metagenome assembly FXBF01 (sample SAMEA103928391, study PRJEB20085) | sediment metagenome | isolation source: sediment | reverse complement strand
TCCGGTGGACCCATGTTCAACATGGCCGGCGAGGTTGTGGGGATCGTGAGCCATATCATATCACAGAGCGGTGGTTCCGAGGGATTGGGGTTTGTCGTCACGTCGAACATGGCTCGAGACCTCCTACTGGAAGGCACGTCGCTGTGGTCGGGCATTGACGGATTTCAGCTCAGCGAAGGTCTTGCACTGATCCTCAACGTGCCACCACCGTCGACGGGGCTGTTGGTACAGCGCGTAGCCCGGGGATCTCTCGGAGAACGATTGGGCCTCGCGGGGGGGACGGTGAGCGCGACGATCAGCGGTGAAGACCTCATCCTGGGCGGCGATATCGTTCTCACCTTCCAAGGCATCGCGATCGCCGCCGCGACGAATGAGGAGCAACTGCGAGCCGCGGTAGGGAATCTCAAACCGGGGGATCAGATCGTCGTGACGGTCTTGCGGGCGGGCGCCGTGACTACCCTAACCACGACATTCGTGCTGCGCTAGCATGGCAGTGACCAGTGGACGGTGACCAGTGGCGCGGCGGTGTTGTCGCCATGGCACTGCTCGTCTCCATGCTCGTCGGGGAGGGGCACGCGCAAGACGGCGACGGCTCGGCTTGGGCTGCGGCTGGTGGAGCTGCGCTGGGAGTTTACTCCGGCTCCCTGCTCGGCGTGCTTGGGTCGCTCACCCCCTGTAGCCAAACGTACGCGGGCGCCAGGTGCGTGCGTATTGCGACCGTCGCCGCGGGTGCCGTGGGGCTGGCGAGTGGAGCCCTGCTTGGGGCAGCCGGCAGAGATCGCGTGGGCGACCACGCTAGGACGGCCGGCTACGGGGTGTTGATCGGGACCGCGGCCGGGCTTGCAATGAAACCCTTGATCCAACGCTTCGGCTGGCATGACGTCGCCACCGTAGCGGCATTGGGTGGTGCCATCGGGACTTCGGCAAAAGGGGCCGGCATCGGTTTCGCCGCGGGTTCCCTGGTCGGGCTGATATTGTGGCAATTGATTCCGGGCTTTGAGCTGCCCGACGCCTTTGCCACCGCCTTCGCTGGACTCGCGGTCGGAGGGATCGGCGCTTTGACCATCGAAGCATTGGATCGACAAACCAGCGATGCTCCCACGTTTCAGCTCGTCGCGCCGGTTGCCGTACGGTTCTGACGACGATGCCGGTACCGCGGCTATTGGCAACGTCACTGACGGCGATGAGCGTCGTGACAGGTTGTACCATATCGCACGCGATGAGATTCGAATCGCGCGAAGAAACATGCCGCACAATCACCCAACCCGGGCTCACATGGTTGGGTCCCACCGAAACCGGCGACATCGCGAAGTTGGACGAGTGGTGCAAAACCGTTGGACCACCCGTCATCGATTCGACGCCCCACCCGTCGTTTGGCGCCTGGCAGGCCCGAGATTCGGTGGCGGTAATGGCTTGGAACGTCAACGCGGGGTCGGGCGAGCTGTTGGCATTCTTCGAAACGGAACTTCATCTCGAGTGCGCGGCACCCACTCCCGCAACCCGTGCGGCGTTTTCGCACTTCGTACTGCTGGCACAAGAGGCGTTTCGCCGGTCCGCCGCCGTCCCGCCAATGTCGCCGGGCTCGACCATTCCGCCTCGAACCAGTGAGCGTCCTCGATCGGGACCTCGTATCGACATTGTCGAGACTGCCCGCCAATGTGGCCTCGCATTGGTGTACGTACCCTCCATGCGCAACGGTCACGACGAGTACAACGGTGAGCGGGAAGATTGGGGAAACGCGATCCTTTCGACGCTTCCCCTTTCCGACTTCATCGCCATAGAGCTTCCCTTCGAAGCGTCGCGTCGCGTCGCGGTGGGCGCCACGATACACGCTCCTGACCGGGACAGCCTCCGCGCAGTCAGCGTGCACCTCAGTACGTTCCCCGGCGCGTGGCGCGTGCTACGAACCGGAAACTCCGCACGCGTCCGGCAGGCCAAGGGCCTGGTGGATGCACTACGTTCCGTTGAACGGCTTCGCTCGAGTACCACCGGCACGGCGTGTGATCCACCCTGTTCGTCGAATCGATCGGCCGAGTCTCCGATCTCGACGATTGCAGGCGGAGACTTCAACACGTGGTCGTCCCGAGAGACAGCACTCAGGCATCTCTGGGAACACTTCCCCGACTCCCCAAGAAACGATCAACCGACACGCGGGCCTTTTCCCACCGATCACCTCGTCTTCCGGATGCGAGCCGGCAACACGACTGGCCTTCACGTAGTGACCGAATCGTATCGTCGTATCGACGCGTCGTACAACTCGGACCACCAACCGCGCATCCTCTGGGTTCGGGCTCATCAGTAACGAGGGACATACGACCAAGGTCCAATAGTCACCTCCGCCGTGGGAGGTCTACAATGCGTTGGACTTCCTCCAGCCAGTCTCGAACGAACCCAAGAACGAGGAGAACGCATGATCCGCCGCACGGTCTGGGCGTACCGCACGGTTCTCATGGTGGGGCTCTGCACCCCGCTCCAGGCCGCTGGACGACAATCCGAACGATCCGTACCGACCATCGACACGATCGTCATCCGGATCGATAACGTCTTCGATGACGACGAAGCAGATTCCAATTTCCTGGCTCGGACCATGAACCGATTTCGATTCCCTACCCGCAGGTACGTCGTCCGCGGCCGCCTGCTGTTCCGAACCGGTGAGGCATACGATTCGGCCCGAGCGGAAGAATCGGCACGCCTACTCGGCGAGCTGCAAATCTTTCAAGAGATCGAAATCGATACGATCCGCATACAAGACAAGCTCGCCGTGGTCGTTCGGGTTCGGGACAGTTGGAGCACCAGTCCAAAACTGTCCCTTCAAGTTGCGACCGACGGCACATTGACGGGCGCGGTGGGAGCCACCGAATCGAATCTTCTCGGTACCGGCAATCTGATTCATGCGGCTCTAACGAAACAGGTCGATCGAAACTCCACCAATCTCGCAGGTAAGTTCGACCGGGTCGTTGGCGACGTTGACGTTGCGGGAATAGCCCAATTTCAAACAGACGGAAACCTCAGTGATTGGCGAATAGGTAGTCCGTTCCGCAACATGGAAGACCGCGGGGCGATAGTGTTCGAGAGTGAGCTCGCCGATCAGCGTGTCTTACAGTTTCGTGCCGGCGCCGGCGTTCCTCTCGACACGACGATTTTTCAGCGGGGCGTGTTTTTGGCTCGTGTCTCGGGCGCTCACGCCCCTCGGGTGAATAGTCTTGGCTACCTGCGTATTGGAGCGAAGGCACAACTGCGGCAAGAACGGTACGCGCTGCAAAGCGTCGCGGATCAAATGCAAATCCCCGACACGGTGACCGGCGCCGTCGGAACGTTTGTGGAATTGCGCAAGGCCAGATACAAAACACTCCGACGTTTCAATGGATTCGGACGAGAGGACATCGACCTCAGCAGCACGATCATGGTGTCCGCGTGGTTCGCACCGTCGGCTTTTGGGTACGACCGGACGGGGATTGGTCCCGAGATAACTCTCCAAACCGCTGCGTCCTTTCCGCTCGGCTTCATCGCCGGTGCCGCCACCGCCAACGGATTGTTCACCGCCAACGGCCTCGACTCCGGACGAGTCGAGGTCAGTCTCACAGTTGGGTTGAAGCCGGCACCGGCACACGCCACCGCGTTCCACGTCCGCGGGGGTGCACTGGAATCAACCCAGCCCGGCCGAGAATTCGATCTCGGTTTCGACACGCCCCCGCGCAGCTGGAAGCCTCACTCGTTCGTCGGTACCCGCTCTGTGTGGGGCGTGCTGGAGCACCGGTGGTACGTCGCCGACAATCTCTTCAAGCTTCTCGGCGTAGGCCTCGCGGCGTTTGTCGAGTACGGCGGCGCGTGGTATCCCGGCCAACCCAAGCGCTTCGGGGGAGACGTCGGGCTCGGACTCCGCTTGGGTTCCGCCGTCAGCGCCCTGACCCGCACCCGCCGCATCGATCTGGGGTATCGGTTCGGCGACGGCGTGACCGGGGGCCGCCTCGTCCTGAGCCTCGGCGGCGGGTTCGTATTCGGCGCTAGTGGTAATCCGAGCTGCCAGCTACAAGTCTACGAGGTGGCCGACGTCTGTAAGTCGAGGAGATAGGCCGCTTACGACCAAAGTCCAATGGCGAGCCGGGCCCCCGGTCGCCAATGTCAAACATCCCCGCACCACGCGTCCGGCCCGGGGACCGGCGTCCATCTCTAGAAGTGGAGCATTCTCACATGAACGTGAGGGGACTATTCGCCGTCGTACTCTCGATCGTGCTGACACCGGCTGGGTTGTCCGCCCAACGAATCGAGATCACGCCCTTCGGAGGGTTTCAGTTCGGAGGGAACCTGCGGATTCAGAGTGGATATCTGAGCGTGTCCTCCGGTCTGAACTACGGCTTCACCTTCGACATCAGCTTCGCGCCCGGCGGCAAGATAGAGTTCCTCTACAGCCGTCAGCAAACCGACCTGGAACTCGAGGATGAAGCGACCGGTGCGGTCAGCACACTGTTCGACATGGCGATCGAGTTCATCCACGTCGGCGCGGTATACGAGTGGGATCTCGAGAAGGTCAAGCCGTTCGTGGTCCTGACCGGCGGGGTGACCCGCACGGTTCCCGAAGGGATCGATCGCGAAAGCGCGCGGTGGGCCTCCGGAATCTTCGGTGGCGGAGCCAAGACTTTTATTTCCGAACGCGTAGGCGTCAAAGCACAGGGTCGGCTCGCGTTCTCGCTGGTTGGCGCCAGTGATGAACTTTACTGTGCTCCCGCCATTGCCGGGGGATGTCTCGTCGGACTGCGACGGAAGCTGATGACGCAAGGGATGCTCACGGCCGGAGCGTTCGTTGCTTTTTAAACACCCGCACTTGCGTCACATGGGATTTTTCGTTGCGGTTGGACTTGCGATCCCATGTGCCATACACGCACAAAAGGTCGAAATCACTCCGTTCGGCGGTCGTCAATTTGGCGGCGCACTCAACATCCGGGCCGGCGAACTCAACATTCCCAGCGCATGGAATTACGGGCTGGTAATCGATATCGCCACGGGGCCGGGAGCTTATGTCGAAGTGCTGTATGCAAGACAGGAAACGTCACTCGAACAGCGAGACCTGGCCACTGGTACCGTGACCACGCTCTTCGACATAGCGGTTGAACATTTCCAGGCCGGTGTGCTCTACGAACCCGAAATCTTCAGAACGACCCGACCATTCGCAAGCTTGACCGGCGGCGCTACTCACTACGACGCCCAAGAGTCCGGGCGGTCGGGTGAATGGCGATTCTCGGGTGGGTTCGCTGGTGGTGTCAAAAAGTCGCTGACTCAACATGTCGGGGTCCGAGCCGACGCACGGATCCTGTTCACCTTCTTGAATTCGGTTGACGACATCTTCTGCACCACGTCAGCCGGATGCTTGACGGGAGTCGAAGGTGCCATCGTAGCTCAGGGGCTGCTAACTGGAGGCCTGATCTTGTCGTTTTGAGAGACACCTTCCGCATCGTGCAATGAAATGGAAAGGATGCCTATGACCGCAGTGCGCACACTAGTGATGACCGTGATGATCGGCCTTCCGTCAGGGCTGGCAGCGCAAAGTTTGGAGATCACGCCATTTGGCGGCTATCAGGTTGGTGGCAAGTTGCAGATTCAAGAGGGCGACCTCCGGATATCAGACAACCCCAATCTCGGTGTGATCCTCAACGTCCCACTGCAATCAGGGGCGCAGCTCGAGCTCTTGTTCGCACATCAGGAAACGAACATGAAGTTGACCCGGCGAGCGACGGGCCTACAGGAAACGCTCTTCGACATGGCCGTGGAGTACATTCAGGCGGGGGCTCTCTACGAGGCCGATCGCAACGGACGTCTGAGGGCGTTCGGCACGGGAACCGTGGGTGTGACACATTACAACCCCAAAGAGCGCGGCCGTGCCAGCGAATGGCGTCTCTCGGCCGGTTTTGGAATAGGCGGCAAGTCGTTTGTATCCGAACGTGTGGCGATTCGAACCGAAGCGAGACTCATGTTTACACTGATAAACGGCGCGGGAAGCATCTTTTGCGGCGGCGGTGGATGTCTTGGCGGCGTGCAGGGGACGGGCGTGGCACAGCTCCTGCTTACCGCGGGGCTCACGTTCAAGTTCGGTAGGTAGCGCCGCTGCTAGGATGAGCGCTCCCGCTCCTCGAGTTTCTCCATGGCCTCGCGTGAGACTCGGACCATGCCGGTTTTGACCACGTAGAAGTGGCGACCCTCGGCACCCTGTTCCGGAATCGATATCGGACTCGAGGCCGAGTTCGCGCTCTTTACGCACAGTCTGGGTTTGAGCGACGTGACCGGTCTCGAGGGGCCCGTTCAACTGGCGGATCTGACGATCTGGCGACCGGTGACCTCGGTGGGGTTGGTCATCGGATTCTGAGATTGGTTCTCTAGTCGATGCCGATCTCCAACCCGATCACGCAGCACTACAGGGTCACTCCCCGGCAGCGGGCAAGACGATGCGAAACGTGCATCCACGCTCGGGGTTGGGCGTCGTCCCCAATTGCCCACCGTGCGCTTCGATGATGGAGCGACAAATCGACAACCCCAACCCCATCCCCGTCGGCCGGCTCGTCACGAACGGCTCGAAGATCTCGTTTCCCAGCTCGGGGTCGACACCGGGTCCGCTGTCCTCGACGGCAACTGCCACCGTGCTCCCGTCTTCCGAGACGGTCCGTACCACGAGCGTGCGGCAATCCGTCTCTTGCCCGCTCATGGCCTGGCAGGCGTTCATCATCAGGTTCAACGTGACTTGCTGAAGCTGCGCCGCATCTCCCCACACCTGTGGAAGACCCTCCGCCAACTCCAACGTCACGGTGACGTCCCGGGTGACCGTGTCGCTGTGGAGCAAACGGTTGACCTCCTCGACGACGTGATTGATGTCGACCGCCGATCGCTCCATCTCCCCCTTGCGGAGGAGCTTGCGGATGCGACGGATGACCTCGCCGGCGCGTCGTGCGTCGCTGGCGATGTCTTGCAACCCATCGCGCATCTCACCGAAATCCGGCGTCTCTTGGCTCAAAAAACGCAACGCGGCCTGAGAGTTGGACAGGATGGCCGACAGCGGCTGGTTGAGTTCGTGGGCCAGTGACGCCGCCAGCTCACCCATCGTAGATGCACGCGAAACGTGAATCATTTCCTCCCAGCTCCGCCGCGCATGTTCTTCGGCTTGTACCTCGGACGTGATGTCTCGTACCAGACTGAAGAACCCGATCACGTCCTCGCCCGCCGCGTCGAGCCTGGGAACGAACGTGGCATGGGTATGGCGATTTCGGCCATCCAGATACGATCCTTCACTTCGGAAACTGACAGTGTGGCCCGCGAGCACCTGCTCGATTCGTAGCTCCATCGTCGCATACAGATCCTGGCCCACCACCTCCTCGACTCTGCGGCCAACGATTTCGCGCTCGCTCAACCCGTGCCACTCCTCGGCGACACGGTTGACGAACCGGTACCGTAGATCCCTGTCCACGTATGCCACGAATGCCGGCAACGAGTCGGCCATGAGCCGCATCTGCTGTTCGCTTTCGATGACGGCGGCCTCCCATTGACGCACGGCGGTGAGGTCGCGGACGGTACACAGGGTGGGTGCCCCCTCGGTCTCGTCGAGCGGGATGAGGTTGACCTCGATTGGAAACTCGCTGCCGTCCTTTCGCAGGGCGCGCAGCTCGGGATCCTTGTTGCACATGACCTTCGGATCGGCCACGTAGGCGCGGCGGTGGCGGACGTGCTCTTGTCTGGACGCTTGCGGGACGAGCATCTCGATCGTCTTTCCGATGAGCTCGCTGTCGCCATAGCCGAAGTACTTTTCGGTCCGTCGATTGACGAGGCTGATGGCGCCATCCCGCTCGATCAGCAGCACGGCGTCGGGGGCGCGATCCACAATCCGGCGAAAGCGCCCGACGGCCGCTGACAGCTCGGCCGTCCGATCGGCGACCCGTTGCTCCAGCTGCTTCTTGGCCTCGCGCAGCGCGACTTCGGTGCGCCGATGCTCGGTCACGTCCACGGCGTGGCCGAGAACGTAAGGCTCCTGCCCGGGCGGCACTCGCAGGACGTTGCGGTAGCTCCAAAACTGCACGGCGCCCGATTTGGCGACGGTGCGCATGATGCCGGTCGCGATCCCCTCTTGGCGAATGCGCTGCAGATAGTCTTGCAGGAGGGGACGCGCTTCGGGGGCCAGCACGTCCGCCAGGTTCCGCCCAACGAGCTCGCTCGGCTCGTAGCTCAGCGACCCGGCGGCAGCCCCGTTTACGGACAGCAAGGTGCCATCCAGCGTGTGAGTGCAAATGAGGCCCAGACTGTTCTCCACCAGGTCGCGGTAGCGCCCTTCACTCTCCTCCGCCGCCTGCCTGAAGCGGTCGAGGGCGGCAACGGAGACCTCGCGCACCATGACGCTCATGCACGTAACGGTGCCGTCGTCGGACGTGAGGGGGTAGAGGCTGGTTGACCATTCCCGCGCCGCGCCCGGTTCGCCAACTGGTGCGACGCGAACCACGAAATCCTCGATGGGCTCACCGGTTTCCATGGCGCGGCGCAGATACGGATCGAGCGTCGATGCCACATCGGGAATGATCTCCGCCACCGTCCGGCCGATGTGATCGGCCACCGGCAGCGCGTTGATCTCGGCCAGCGTCTTGTTCACTCGTAGATACCGAAATTCGGTGTCCAGGAGGCAGATACCGACGGGGGCGTTTCCGTAGAAATGCCCGAGCTGGGCAAGCTCGGCTTCGACACTGGGTTGATGGCCCGGGAGCGACGGTCGCGTCATCTAGCCGGTGCGCCTGGAGACGGGAAAACGGGGATACACCATGGGCTCGGGATTCGGGGGCAGTCACGGAAAATATCGGCGGACCGCTCGGCGAGAGCAAGAGTGCTCTTCCTCGCAGAGGCATCGATGTCGGACTCGATGGGGTCAGTCTGTCGGTTTGGAAGAATGGACAATCCGGTCTGGCGGCCGGCGACGTCGGTGGGGCTGGTATTCGGATGCTGAGCCGAGAGGTCAGTCGATGCCGATCTCGAACCCGAAGATCACGCGGATGCTGCGGTAAACGAAGGTGGCCTCGAAGTCCGCGTCTTCTTCCTGGAGGACGTTGGTGAGTTCCTCATCCAGCTTCCGTCCCCAGGCGTAGCCGAGACCCAAGGTAAAGCGGGCGGGCCCGATGCCGAAGTCCGTGCCGGCCGAGATCGATCTGATATCCATGGGAAGCACGGAGAGACCCGCCCGTTCGATGTCATCGGTCAATCCGCTGTTGTCCGCCGAGTAGGACAGGTACACGCTGAGGTTGGGCGAGAGCGCGTGCTCGAGGCCCGCACCCCAGTTGAGAACTTCCGCCAACGCTTGAACCGCATCCACCGGGACGATTATCGCCGGCTGCTGCGCGACGAACTCCTCACCCTGGATCACGACGTACGGCGCGATGGCATCATACCATTCACCGCTCGCGTGCAGTCGCGTTGCTCCGATCCGCAACGCGCCCCCCGCACCCACCGACAGGGGTGATTTGAACTCCGCCGGTAGGTTGGTCTGAATGTTGGCCGCCAGCAGGGCGGTGTCCTGCCCCACGGTACTGATGTTGACCCCAAGCTGACCGCTGCCGGAGACGTGAATACTCGGCGTGGTCAGGGTGAGCCCGCCGGTGAAAGGTCCCGCGGCGGCAAAGGCGCCGAACTTGAACAGCGTTCTGGTGGTCGAGTACTTCCCACCCCGAATGTCGAGGCTCGTGAAGCCCGTGCCGTCCAACGCGATGGACTGCGCGACCGATTCACTCCGCCTCCGTTGACTCCGGAGCGCGCCGTACCACGTGACACCGAGTGCGAAGTGGGACCCGAACGGCTGCGAATACGTGAGGCCGGCCCAGAGATCGTTGAACGCCCCCTCGAACTGCACGAGGCCGGCCAGATCCTGCAGCTGGCGAGATGGGGGAATGTCGGATCCCGATTGGATCGCAAAACCGGAGAAATCCTGCGTGCCCTTCACCCGCGTGAGGAGGGAGTACGCGAGGACGCCGCTCCCGAACAAATTGCCCCGCAGCATTCCGGCGACGAGGGAGGGGCGCACTCCGGACCGTGCCGTTCCGAGATCGACCCCGTTGCCGCCGCCGTCCTCCAGGGTCACGCCCGAGCGTTCGAATACGCTGGCTGTGATGGCGAAGGTCATGTTCGGGGCCAGGCCCAAGGCGCCGGGATTGTAGTAGGTAGCACTGATGTCGTCCACGCTGCCGATCACTGCTCCGCCCAAGAGCGAAGATCGCGGGCCGTATTGCAGCGTCCAGTAATGCGCGTCCTGGGCGTAAAGGTCCGGAGCCGAAATGAAAACGGCCAAGACCGCCAGAGCGCGGACGGTCACTGCATACCGCCTCCCGGCGGGAAATCGGCGAGCATCTTCAGCACCACCTCGTTGGCCAGCTCCTGAGATTCCTGAGGCGTCCGCCGGGTTTCGGACAGCTTGGCCTGACCGACCGTCCGGTAGACGAGCTCTTCGGTGCGGGGATCGATGATGTCGATCAGCAGCGTGCCCTCATCCCACTCCCGAACCACGGTCCGCGAAGACGTAGCGCCAATCCCCCACCCACCGCTGCCGTACCGACCCCAGCCGTAGCCGTAGTTGTTGCTGATGGTCTCGTAGCTCATCTTGCCATTGATGGCGCCGTGCCATGCGACATAGACGTCCGGTGATGACGATACCTCACGAAACCCCTTGGCCTGCAGGGCATTGTCCACCGCCACCCTGAGACGCCTCGCAACGATCGAGTTGTACACGCGTGGGTCATCGTCACCGGTCGGGGTGCGCTGGGCCCATGCATAGGTCTCCATCGATGCGAAGTCCGCCTGCGGATCGAAGTCCGTGTCGACCTGGAGTCCCCCACCACAGCCCGTCAGGAACGCGGCGGTGGCGAGGGAGCTGATCACATTTCGACGAATCATGTGTGTGACTCCCTGGAGATGTTAGAAATCCGTGCAGCTCGTACGCTTCATCCGGCAGTGTAGGTAGGGGGCTTGGGCGGGGGTATTGGACTTTAGTCCCACGCAACCCAGCGAGCCGG
>FXBF010000790.1_pt1 | contig 11021 bp, 7 predicted proteins | sample 5335321 | NCBI WGS metagenome assembly FXBF01 (sample SAMEA103928391, study PRJEB20085) | sediment metagenome | isolation source: sediment | reverse complement strand
CCGGTACCCCCGAGATCGCATGACCACCCGATGTTGGAGCGAGAAAGCTGCACCATTCGATTCGAAGCCCAATAGGTGAGTGCGTTCGCTGTGGATAGGGCAGAGCCATCCGGGTTGGCAACGTCGAGATACGTCTGCACGACTTCACACTCGCCGGCGAGTCCCATCGCGACTCCACGTAGGTAGTTGGGTCCGATCCGGTTGTCTGCATCAAGCACCAGCAGTGCCTCGTCATCACCGAGCGGTTTCTGATCGAGATACCAGGAGATCGCCGCACCCTTCGTCCCTCCCCCGATCGATCGCTCGGCCACCTCCACGAAGGTGCGCGCGATCTCAGCCGTATCGTCTGTGCATCGATCGGCGATCACACACGCCCGGACAAGATTCGACGGGTACTGTTGCGAGGCAAGGTCCGATGCAACTCCTGCGATCACGGCCGCTTCGTTGTGGGCGGCGACGACGACTCGTATTCGACGGTGTGGTGCGGCCGCAGCCGCGCCAACCGGAGTCCGGAGCCCCCATAGGGAAATGATCGACGAATACGCAGCGTGGCCGACGAACAGAAACTGCCCCAACCAGATGAGTACCCGTAACATGCCGCGCAGCGTAGCGAGTCAGGATCAACGAACCGCATGTCAACCGGCAAGACAGCAGGTCCCATAGTCATTGTGCTCGGTACTCGGCCGGAGATCATCAAGCTGGCCAAGATCACGAAGCTGCTTGGCGACGACACTCACATCGTGCACACGGGTCAGCACTTCGACGTGAACCTGTCGGACGTCTTTTTCACGGAATTCGGGATGCGTCCCCCTGATACGTTCCTCGACGTAGGTGGTCAAACCCGTGGTGCCCAGATAGGAAAGGGCACCGCAGCTCTGGACGAACACTTCGCTTCGCTCCGGCCATCAGCGGTGGTCATCCAGGGCGATACGAACGCCGTGGCAGCGGGAGCGCTCGCAGCGAACGCGAACGAGATTCCGCTGGTCCACGTCGAAGCAGGCCTTCGGTCGTTCGATAAGAGGATGCCTGAGGAGCACAACCGTGTCATCGCCGACCACCTGAGCGATCTGTGCCTCGCGCCGACGGACCTCAACGTTGCCAACCTGGCCGCCGAAGGGATCGTTGGCGATGTGGTCGTGCTGACCGGTAATCCTGTTGTGGAAGCTGTGAAGCGATTGATGCCTTCAACTGAGGAACGGACGGAGATCACACAACGGTACGGCGTCGCGACAGACAGGTTCGTCCTGGCGACTTTCCATCGCCCTGAGAACGTCGACGACGGCGATACTCTCGCGTATGTGCTCGATGCCCTCGTCTCGCTCCAAGAACCGGTCCTGCTTCCGCTTCATCCACGGACAAAGCAGCGGATAGCGAACTTCGGACTTGCCGAGGCGGCAGCCTCACTGCGCATCGTGGAACCGATCGGCTACCGGGACTTCATCGGTCTCGGAGCCAATGCGAGCCTCATCGTTTCAGACTCTGGAGGAGTGCAGGAGGAGGTCTCGGTTTACAAGCGCCCTGCCGTCATCATCCGACGATCGACCGAGCGGCAAGAGGTCGTTGGCACGTTCGCTCGACGTTTTGAGCCCGGGCCTAGGCTCGCGTCACAGCTCGCGTCCGAGCTCGCTCTGGCGGCACAACGGGCCGAAGAACTCGCTCAGGTTCCAAGCCCGTACGGGGGCACCGACGCTCCGGAGAGATCGGTGGCGGCGATCCGGGCACTCGTGGAGCGGTCCTCATGAGGAAATCGCGCAGGAGGTCGCAACGGAGGCCCGACGAGCCGCAATCCATCCCGGCCGTCCCCGAAGGTGTGCTTCAGGTGTGCCACCCCGACTGGCGGGGTGTTCGGGCGTCGACGCACGCCTTCGGAGACCCTGTGCTCGAGGCACGTGACCTCAGCGCCGTGATCGGTCGGGTAGCCGACATGACCGAAGCCGGTGTTGACACCGTGGTGATCCAGGGTTGGCCCCCGAACTCGACCGCATTCGCCACTGCCTTGTCGGCTTCAGGCATGCGGGTCCTCGCCGTGTTCCACTCGTCGCCGGCTCAGCACGGCGTCGACGGCGGCGAAGCTGAAGCTGTCAACGAGATGCTGGAGCTCCACCGATCCGGAGTCGTGAGTGGTGTCGCGACTATCAAGGCCGGTGTCGCCGGATCGCTCCGATCTCTTGGCTATGACGTTGCCCACATAGGAAACCGCGTGCCCAAACTCGACACAATCACGCCGGCGTCGGTGGTGGAGGGGACGAACGTTGGGATCTTTCTGTATCCGATGTGGCGAAAGAACGTGACCACCCAGATTCTCGCTGCTCACAGCCTGGGTTGGCGTCCCTTCGTCATGGATGATCCAAGCGTGCCGTATTTGTCACGAAACGATCTGACCGTCTGCGGGGAGTTACCAAGAGACGAGTTCCTCACGATTCTCGCAGCGATGGACCTCACTCTGAACGTCACGCTCTCGGAATGCCATCCGATGCAGCCGATGGAGTCTTACCGGCTCGGTGTGCCATGTCTCGTTTCCAGGACCTCGGACCTGTTCATCGAAGATCCCGTTCTCTATGAGCTCACGACGGTCGACCAGATGGACAATCCAGATGCGATCGCTGACGGTGCCCGACGGCTTCTCGCAAACAGAGGAGAGGTCGTGCCGAGAGCGAATGCCGTACTCGATGCGATTGACCGGAGAAGCGCCGGTCAGTGGCGAACTTTTGTGCGTAGGTGACAATGAAGTTCAGGTGTCGCCTGGGCAGTTGTGGTCGGGGCTGCCACGAAGCATCGTCTCCGGTTGAACCGGGTACTCTCTGAAACGATGGCTCATCGACCCGTAACCGTGATCTGCACCGTCTTCAATGAGGTAGGCTCGATCGGGGCGATGCTCGAATCGCTTCAGAACCAGTCCCGTCAGCCTGACGAGATCGTGATCGTGGATGCAGGATCGAGTGACGGCACCATCGACCGATTGGCTGATGCAGCGTCGGAGGATGAGCGGATACGTATCCTCGTGGAACCTGGGAATCGGTCCCATGGCAGGAATGCTGCGATCGAGTATGCGACCTACGACACGATCGCTTGTATCGACGGAGGATGCTTCGCTCATCGCGATTGGCTCCAGAATCTCGTCGAGCCCTTTTGCGATGGTGCAAGCTGGGTTGCGGGCTTCTACGAGGTCGATGCGGGATCCACCGTCGACCAGTGTATCGGACTCGCACTCATCCCAGTCTCAGAGGAGGTAGATGCATCTGCATTCCTGCCGTCCGCCCGTTCGATGGCTATGACACGGTCGGCGTGGCGTCGAGCAGGGAGATTCCCCGAACATGCTGAGTTCGCAGAAGATACGCTGTTCGACGAGCAGATGCTCCGGGCCGGATTCGAGCCAACCGTCGTGGCATCAGCCGTCGTCAAATGGAAGCCACCCTCAGGCTTCCGGGGGTTGGCAGGCACGGCCTTTTCCTGGGGCCGAGGTGACGGCGCTGCCCGGATACGAGGCCGGTCATATGGCAAATGGGCTGCTATCACGGGGCTCACGGCACTGGCGACCGCGTTGGCCTGGTGGTTCCGTCCCAGCCTGTTGGTCCTGATCGTCGCGCTGGTGATCGCAGGCTTATGGCGCTTGACGCGACACAAGTACGGATATGTCGAAGGTGTTCAGAAGTACATCCTCATCCCCGTTGCGATGCTCACGTCGATACTCGCGAGTCTCTTCGGGTATCTCGTCGGTCGCGTCGCCGGTGAGGCGGCAGGCACGGGGGTCGAGTAATCAGACGGTGGCGAACCGGAGTTCCTCTGCTGTGAAGGCCGGGCCACCTCGAAGTTGAACTTCCCATCTGCCAACCCTTATCGTCTTGAGATATGGAGGGTCACAACGCATGCAATGGCTTACCGGCTCGGAAGAAGTGTCGGCTCCGTGCAGCTGACTGTACGAGGGCTCGCCTTTGATGGTTGACAACAATGGCGCGATGGATCCAAGCAATCGGATTACGCGGGTTGGCACCATGGTCAGGTCCTTCATCCCTCGTCGTATTCGCCAGACAGTCAAGACGATGCCCCTCCTTTCCCGGCTGTTCGTCGGCGCCAGCGAGGTTCCGACTCTTCCCGGACCAGATTCCGGCGACCTCAGAGCTGTTGTCTACCTGCCGACCTGGGCGCGGTGGGACGAGATGCGACAACGTCCCCAGTACCTCATGAAAGCATTCGCCTCGGCTGGACATCCTGCCTACTTCATCGATCCACGAGAGCCGTCACCCAGGGACGTCGATGACGTTCACATCGTACGTTCACTGAGCGACGTTCCCCGCAGTGGTGTGATCTTGCTGGTCCATTTCGCTCCCTTGAGAGAACTGTTCGACCTCTTCGATGATCCGGTGATCGTCTACGACATTCACGATGACCTGACCATCTACGACCCGGACGAGACGGACGTTCCGCCGGAAAGACGCGTCATCGCTCACCACGGGGCGGTCGTCGTCGCGGCAGATGTCACGATCGTTTCTCTCGATGTGCTTGGCGACCGGCACCGAAGCGAAGCCCCGGACCTCATGGTGGTGGAGAACGGAGTGGACTCAGTTGCCTTCCGAGCGTCGACTACCGCGCCCGACGACTTGCCCGACACCAAAAGACCGGTCATCGGTTACCACGGCGCATTGTCGTACTGGTTCAACTTCGGCCTCATCTATGACGTAGCGCGAATGCGCCCCGAATGGGACTTCGTACTGGTTGGTCCCGTGTTGCCCGGGGCCGAAGAGGACGCGAATCGCATCGCGGCGCTGGCCAATGTGCGTCTACTCGGCAAGAAGCCGAGTGACGATATCCCTGCGTATGTCCAACGGTTCGATGTTGGGTTGATCCCGTTCCGCATCGACACGATGACGGTGGCCGTGAGTCCGCTGAAGATGTTCGAGTACCTCGCGGTGCCTGTGCCGGTTGTTGCGACACCTCTCCCCGCCGCGACACGGATCGAGATCGTCCGCACAGCGGAAGACCCAGACGACTTCGTTGCGGCTCTGGAGGCGGCCCTCTGTGATCGAGACAGGTCGGGCTTCCAGAACGCGGCCGCTTCCGAGGTCGACCGAGCAGAATGGTCGTCCCGGATAGAGCCAGTCCTCGACCGACTCGACGCACTCGACCGTCGGAGAGTGCCGCAGTGACCGGCTCCTCCGTCGTGTTCGTCACAACCGAGTTCGAGCCGTTCGCACCGGGAGGGGCCGGAACGCTGGTTTCCGGCATTGCCGCGAGGCTTGCCCGTCACGGCAGACAAGTCATTGTTCTCCTTGTCGGATCCGAATCGGACCCGTCCGACCGTGCGGGGGTTTCTGTCGTCGGTGTGACTGCCGATGACGGATTCCTCGAACGCAGTAGGGCAGCGGCGGCAGCGGTCTCGGAGATGAACTTGCACCGGAGGATCGAACGGGTGGAGTTCCAGGACTTCGAGGGCCTCGCTTTCGCCACACTGAGTCAACGCTCCGAGCTCGGTCTTTCGAGCGTCCCGATCACTGTTCGATTCCACGGCTCGACGCACCTGCTCCTTGAAGGGGCAGGAATCGAGGCGGGTGCAGAGTTCGTCCAAGCCGGTGTGATGGAGGAGGAGAGTTTCGCGATGAGTGACGCCGTGCTCGTCCCTTCAAATCCGATAGGCGACCTCGTCGTCGACCGCTATGGGGTAGAGCCTCGTCGCGTTGTGATCGCGCCACCGATCGTGCCCGATGTCACGCCGATCGAGTATCGACCCACACCGCAACCTGAGATCGTGTCCTACGGACGGCTAGCCGAGGCGAAGGGCTCAGGAGACCTGCTGACCGCCTGCCTTCCGCTATTGAGCGAACATACTGATCTGCGTCTTCGCTACCTCGGTCGGGACGGATGGAACATCACGGAGAATCGATCGATGCGCGAATCGCTTTCCGAGAGGATCCCCACGGAACTGAAACGACGTGTCGTCATCGAGCCTTCTCCCAGTCTCGATGGCTTGCCCGAGGCGCTGTCGGGTGCCTGGATCGCCGTCGTGCCAAGCCGCTTCGAGAGCTTCTGCCTTGCTGCCCACGAGGTTCGTAGGATCGGGCTCCCGACTGTGGTTGCTGACCTTCCGGCATTTCGCCCCTTCTTCGATGAGGCGACGGGCGGTGTGCGATACGACGGTACGGTGCCCGACCTCACAGCGACGCTGCGAGCGCTCTTGAGGGACCCGGATCGGCTCGAGCGGCTTGCTAAAGCTCCGTCACCTGTCGTCGGTGACCCGCTTCGAGCCTACAGCGAGCCACCCCCATCCACGAGGCCCGATGCCACTCAGTCTGCTCTTGCGACCGCGGCGTTGAGCCACCTCGACGCCGAGATGGCGATCGAAAACCCGGAGTGGAGGGACACACGACGGATCGCGGCCGCCGCGCTCCGGTACCTCCCAGACCCCGTAGCCCGCATCGCCGTCCGTGTTGTTCCCCAGCCGATGAAAGATCGGTTTCGCTCGATCGCCGATTGGCGGGTTGAGGCCGACCGTCGGGCTGAGATGGCGCGCAGAGCGTCTCTCAGTCGGCGGATCGAAGCGGGGGATTTTCCCGATCTTGCCGAACCAGATACGACGATTGTCATCCCCTGTTTCAACCAGGGCGAGTATCTGGACGAGGCAATCATGTCTGTCTTCGAGCAGACCGATGGTTCCTTCGAGATCGTTGTTGTTGACGACGGTTCTACTGATTCGATCACCTTGGAAGTCCTGGACGCCCTGGACTGGCCACGAACCCGCGTTGTCCGTCAGGAGAACCGTGGTTTACCGGCGGCCCGGAATGCAGGTATCGAGGCTGGCAGGGGTCGTTTCGTCGTACCGCTCGACGCAGACGACGCGTTGGAATCTGACTATCTCACAGTCCTCAAGAACGAGCTCGTTGCGAGGCCCGATGCTGCATACGCGCACTGTGACGGGCGCTATTTTGGAGATATCGACGCGTATTGGATCACACGGCCGTTCAATCCCTATCAGCTCCTCCTGTCGAACTCCGTACTCGGTTGCGTGATACTGCGCAGGGACGCCTGGGAAGATGTCGGCGGTTATGACGAGTCGATGATCGAGGGAAACGAGGACTGGGACCTCTGGCTACGACTCGTACAGGCAGGGTGGGGTCAGATCAAGATGCGGCAACCGTTGTTTCGCTATCGCAGGACCGGCATCTCGATGAGCATCGGGACGCTGGCCCGTCTCGAGGATGCCCGGATCGAACTTGCACGTCGGCATCCAGGTCTCTATGGAACGGCGCGTGCTCTGAAGCGCGACTGGTACCCGTGGGTGAGCGTCCTTGTGACGCACAGCTCCGACCTGGCAGCGCTCGACCTACAGGACATGGTCGACATCCAGGTGATCGGCATCGGTGAGACCCCGGACCAACTCGTGGCGATCTGTGAACGCCACGCCTGGCCGCTGCGACCCGGATCGAGGGGCATCGAGGAGGCGATCCGTCAGAGTCGCGGGAAGTTCGTTGTCGAATGGGACACAGTCGCCTCCGCCTCGGCAGGGTCCTTGAGCGCCATGGCCCGCTCCCTCGAACATGACCCCGAGGCTGGTACCGCGGGACCGGCAGCTGATCGTCCCGTGATGTGGCGTCGCTGGATCTTGCTCGATCCCGACGCGGATCCGAAGGGGCATGCCCCTGTGTTGGAATGCGATGCAATTCCCGGACGTTTGAGGCGCGGGATCGCTCCGACCGATGGCTGGATACTCCCGCGTGCTCTCCCGGATCCGGGACTCGAGGTCATCCGTCAGCCGCCAGAAGAAGCAGGCGAGTTCCCAGAGTGGCTCACGAACGCCTTCGGGTCATCCTGGTCATCGTGACAGAAGATCGCTGAACGCTTCCGCTTTGATCGCCGCGACACGCTCCGGGTCGTGATGTCTCGCTACGTAGTCGACCGCGGCACGGCTGAGCTGCTGTCGAAGGGCTACGGAGTCGGCGAGGCGAGCGAGCCCTCTCGCGAATCCTTCTGGATCATCGGCGACGAGCAGGTCGCGGCCTGCAACAGCGTCGAGGCCTTCGTAGCCCTTCGTTGTCGCCACTACAGGTAGTCCCGCGGCCATCGCCTCGATGGTCTTGACCCGGACACCGCTGCCTGTGAGCAACGGAGCGATGAGTACGTCGGACCGCCGCTTCGCGGCAGAGATATCTAGGACGTAGCCCGGAACTTCAACGCGGGGATCGTCTGCGTATGATCGAAGTTCTTCAGGTGGTGAGCCGCCGACGAGACGAAGCTTCACCTCAGTGTCCGTGAGATCCAGAAACTTCGGCCACACATGCTGCATGAACCATCGAGCACCTTCTGCATTCGGTGGCCAGTCGAAGCCCCCGAGCCAGAGGATCTCGAACCGGTCGGTATGGAACGGCTTAGTGCGCGCAGATATGTGCATCGGTACCGGAAGGAGGTATTTCGGGCAGGAATCGTCGACGCGGGCGGCATCCGCTGCGGAGATGAACAGCTTTGCCCCAAAACCGAGGCTGTTGTGGAGTTCTATGCGGCGACTGTTCCTTCTCGAGATCTCTGCGAAGGAGCGCCACACGGCGAGTTCGGGAGCCGACCACCGATCGGTCATCCAGAACGGATGGAGATCTCCTTCGATGTTGTGGTTGACGAGCACGGCTGGGATCTCAGGGATGAATCGACGGACGAACGCCATCTGAAGGTGGTCGACCTCGATGAGGTCGATGTTTTCCTCACGGACGACCCTGCGAGCAGAAGCGACGGCCGCCGCCGAGTAGTACGAGACGTCCATGAGCGGCAGACCGAAACGTGTATGGCGGGCGAGATGCTTCAGCACGTCGGCTCGGTTCAGTTCCGACGGAATCGGAGGGCGCTCGACCAACTCGTAGGTCTTGAACACGTCGCGGTAGCGCACGTCGAGCCTCGTTCTGTCGGTGTCGAATTCCGTTCGCTCAGCCTCGTTCGCCATAGCGATCAGGTGGTAGTTGAAGTCGGTTGCCAGCGGCGCCGTCGTTCCCCATGTGTAGACCCGGCCCCCGGAGTTGGTCGGTTGCAGCGGGGTAGTTGTGACGAGAAGGATGTTTTGTGTCATGAGAGTGTGCGTTGTGTCGTCAGCCTTCAACCACGGTGTTGATCGTCGTGAGATAGGCTACGTCGGACGACGGAGGTCCTCCATCGGATCCGTACCACGTGTGTTGAAACGGGTGCTGCCCTACTCGGTTGTGTCACGGTACCGCACAGCTCGGTACCGTGCTCGCCCGCGGGTGAATGTCGACGTTGTGGTCGCCGATGTTTCCAATCGGAGACGGTGGCTCCGCAACACCCCTGACACCTACAGCGTCCATGATGTCGCGGGCCTATCTGAGGATGCGCCCGTTGATTCTCCCGATACGGATCCCCGTTCCGGTCTCAGCGACGTGGTTGTCGAGGGGGACTGGCATTCACACCATCTGGAGGCGGCCGAGGGACTGTTCGCGAATCCGTCGGTAGATGTCGTCATCGTCGCCCGTACCCGGTTTCGTCGAACAGCATGGGTCGTTGAGGAGCCGATCGTGGAGCCATTGGGTATCGCTGTGAGGACGAGCGCATGGAGCGACGTCGGTGGAGCACCGAGCGAGTCGGCACCCGTCGCGCTATACGAACGCCTCCGCGATGCGGGCTACCGGTTCGTGCTGCTGCCCGAACCGGGGGAACCACGCAGGCTGCAACGCATGGATGTGATCGCGGCGCCGTCGGTGGTCGTGCTTTCTCTCGTTCCTCTGCACGATGTCGGTGGGGGAGGAAGGTCGGCGCGGATCGCTCTCGAATTGGTTCGAAGGGGTTATCACGTGACGTTCGTGGCAGCCCACGGGTCGGTCGGCATCGACCTGGGTCTCCGCTATATCCACCCCAACCTCGAGCAGCGTTGGGTGTGGGACTTCGATCCCACAGAGTTGATCGGTCGTGTCGGCAAGCACGATCGTACCCTGGTGCTGATCGAGGCTCCGGCCCCGGAATTGATCTCCAAGATCGCGCCACTCAAGAGTTCCGGATATCGGGTTGTGTACGACATCATCGACGACTGGTCCGACCCATCGCTGGGCTGGGATTGGTACGACCCCGCAGCCGAACGGCAGTTGTTGGAATCCGTTGACGCAGTTGCTACCTCCGCACCGGACCTCGTGCCCAGTACTACACCTGGGGCACTCGTGGTTCCGAACGCAGTAGATGATTCTGTTTTCGCTGTGAGCGCCACGCCTGTCCCTGACGATTTTCCGGTAGGGGACAGTCTCGTGATCGGGTACCACGGATCACTGTACGGGCCCTGGTTCGACTGGGGTGCCGTTGAAGCCGTTGCACGTGCGTATCCGTCAGCGAGGGTGCTGATTATCGGCGACGACGAGAACGTCCAACGGGATGTTCCCGAGAATGTCCATTTCCTGGGACCGAAGGCCCAGACTGAGCTCCCGGCCTACGTGCAGCGGTTCGACGTCGGCCTTGTTCCTTTCATCGTCAATGAGACGACGCACGCCGTGAGCCCGTTGAAGGTGTACGAATATCTCGCGTCCGGCGTACCGGTTGCAGCGCCGCCACTGCGATCGTTGGAAGGCCTTGGCGGCGTGTTCACGGCCTCGGATCTCCCGGCAGCCGTTGCTGCGGCGTTGAAGGGACCACCGATCGACACGACGGAAGTTCTCGCTACCCACTCCTGGCGAGAGCGCCTGACCGATTTCTTCGGCCTTGTCGGCCTGCGATTGAATATGACTACGGGAACCGACGTGTCCGTTGAAAGACGACCGTGTGTCCACTGGTCTGGATCCGAACGCGATGTACGAGCAGGTTCGTCGATCGGCGTGCGTTGAGCTGAGTGTTGATCTATGAGCGGAGCGGTCATGGCGTGAATCGACTGTTGTGCTCCGCATCGCTGCGAGAGGCATCGCGATGTTCGGATTCAGCCGGTGCAATGGGTAACCTCAACGATCGTTACGGTTGCCGGTTTCGGTGAGCTGGAGAACTTCTTTGACCACGACCTTTTACGACTCAGATAGTGCGCGTAGACCTCTCGCGTCCGAGGTTTCGAACCTGTGGAC
>FXBF010000789.1_pt1 | contig 11022 bp, 9 predicted proteins | sample 5335321 | NCBI WGS metagenome assembly FXBF01 (sample SAMEA103928391, study PRJEB20085) | sediment metagenome | isolation source: sediment | reverse complement strand
GATTCGATGCCGGCTTCGATGAGCTGACCCAACCCGGAAATCCGAAACCCCGGCGCGATGTTGTCGGCGTCCTTGCCGTTTCGCTTTGCTTCGCCGGCGTCGACGATGCCGCGCCGCTGTGCCGCGGCTACGCATACCACCAGATCGAGATTGTGCTCCTCGGCAAGGGCGGTCCAACGATTGGTTATGTGGCGGTCGTCCTGGGGCGGCGTCGTCAAGCGCGTGCCGTTGTTGACGCCATCGTGATAAAAGAACACCCGAAAGATTTCGTGCCCCTTGTCGAGCGCGGCTTTGGTGAAGTGATACGCGGTGTCCGCAGCTTCGTGCTGGTATGGCCCTTCGTTGACGACAATCCCGAATTTCATCTGTTGATCGTGCTCCCTCGTGCGCCCCGGCAATTCAAAATCGAATGTGAGTGGAGGCGTTGAGACTCTTTCTCGAGCCACGCCAGTTGTCGATGTGGAATTTGGTGAACGGCAACTCCGTCAACTCGAAGAATCGCGGCCATCCGATGCGATCGATCCAGTCGTTGATGCGCTCCCAATCCCTGGCGTCTTCCTTGTAGACGCTCAAGATCTTCTTGACGATAGCGGTGGCCTCCGGCCAGCGCGGCGGATTGTTCGGAATGCCCGCGGCCACCAGTTTCTGGAACGAGGGCTTGCTGCGCGCGTTGGAGTGATTGCCGCCCACCCAGATCGCCAGCTTCGAGTGCTCCGGGTCGTTGATCTGCATCGGTGGGCACGGCGGATAGCAGGCGCCACAGCATATGCACTTCTTCTCGTCCACTTCCAGCGTTGGCTTGCCGTTGACCATGGCGGGGCGGATGGCGGCCACCGGGCATCGCGCCACCACCGACGGCCGCTCGCACACGTTCGCTACCAGGTCGTGATTGATCTTCGGCGGCTTGGTGTGCTGGATATTGATGGCGATATCCGCTTGACCGCCACAGTTGATCTGACAGCACGAGGTCGCAATGTGCACGCGATTGGGCATCTCGGCGTGTTTGAACTCGTAGACGAGCTCATCCATCATGGATTTGACGACACCGGATGCATCGGTGGCCGGGATGTCGCAGTGCAGCCAGCCCTGGGTGTGGGAAATGAAGGCGACCGAGTTCTGGGTGCCGCCGACCACGAAGCCCGCGTCTTCCAGCGCCTCGATGAGTGGATCGACCTTGGCTTCATCGGAGACCATGTATTCGATGTTGCTGCGAATCGTGAAGCGCACGTGCCCGTCGGCGTACTCGTCGCCGATGTCGCAGAGCTTTCTGAGCGTATAGACGTCGAGAATACGCTGGGTGCCCACTCGAACGGTCCAGATCTTTTCGCCGCTGTCCGCGGTGTGGCACAGGACGCCGACCCGCGGGTGGGTATGATTTTTCCATTGCCCGAAGTTCTTGAGCATGGTCGGGTGCATGTACTGGAATCCATCCGGACACCCGGTTTCGATGGGCATTCTACGATTCTGTGCCATCGATTCCTCCGTTTCTCTGGTTCAGTTCGAATCCGCTGCGCACATGTGCGTGCCGCCGTCAGGCGGCGGCGGTTCCCTTGCTCTCGGCTTTGCGCTGGAACCACTTCTCGGCTTCCTCGTCCCAGCCGTCCATGCGCGCGTAGGAGCTCTCCCGCGGGTGCGCGAGCATGTTGGGATCCACCTCGAGGCCGATGCCCTCGAGGAAGTTGACGAGCCCGATACGCTCGATCATCTCGCCGATGCGCTCGTGCTCGAGCGCGTTCTCGGCGAAGAAGTCGATGGTCTCCTCGGCGATCTCCACCAGGCGCTCGTAGTCCTCTTCGCTCTCCACTTTCATGAAGGGAACGACCACGGTGCCGAACAGATCCCCGATCTTGAGCGTGCGTTTGCCGCCGATCAGAATGCTGACACCCTTATCGTCCCCCGGTGACAGCGCTGACGGAACTACGTTCAGGCAGTGCATGCAGCGCACGCAGTTGCGGTTGTCGACCTCGAGGGTGTCGTCGTCGTTCAGCGACAGCGCATTGGTCGGGCAGCGGGTGATGATGTTGTCGATGACATGCTTGCGGCCCTTTCGCTCGACGTAGCCTTTGAACTCCTCCTGGTCCACCTTCATGTCGTCGCGCCAGGTGCCGATGACGGCGAAGTCCGATCGCTCGATGGCGTTCATGCAGTCGTTCGGGCAACCGGAAATCTTGAACTTGAACTTGTAGGGAAGCGCGGGCCTGTGAATATCATCGATGAAATTGTTCACCAGCGAGCGGTGAATCTTGTGCTCGTTGGCGCACGACTGCTCGCAGCGGGCCGAGCCGACACAGGACATGGCGGTACGCACGCACGGGCCTGCGCCGCCGAGGTCGAAGCCGTAGTCGTTGATCTCGTCGAAGAAATGCTGGGTGTTCTCGGTGTTGGCGCCGATGAACATGATGTTGCCGGTCTGGCCGTGGAAGGTCACCAGGCCCGAGCCCCACTTCTCCCAGCTGTCGGCGAGCTGGCGCAGGATGTCGGTGGTGTAGTAGTTGCCGGCCGGCGGCTGCACCCGCAGGGTGTGGAACTCCCGGGATTGCGGAAACATCTCGCCCACTTCGGAGAATCGCGGGATGATGCCGCCGCCGTAGCCGTAGACGCTCACGGTGCCGCCTTTCCAGTAGCCCTTGCGGGTCGCGTAGGAATGCTGAAGCTGGCCGAGCAGGTCATTGGCGACGCCGTTGATGCGCTCATCGGGGTGGTCGTCGCGCAGGCGTTTGATGCCGGATATGAAGCTCGGCCAGGGCCCGCTTTCCAGCTGGTCGAGCATCGGAGTGTCGTGCTTTTTCATGGTCGATTTCCCCATTGAATCCGGGTGCCTGGCGCGATACCGAACAGCCTGTCGCCCGGAAATGCGCCGCTGACGCATAGCGTTGGAATTTTAGGCGTCCTCCATGACCCAGTGGTACCCTCCCGTGGAGATGTCCCGCGACGGGTAGTCTATTCCTAACGGGATATATACGTTGCCGCGGTTCGCGGGCCTATTCTGAACGAAGAGTGCCGGCGGGCTTTATCGACGTTATGCAATACCTTCGCGCTGCCCATCCACGAGTGCCTGATTCCAGCCGGGAGACAAGGCCGCGCAGCCATGCAGCCGGGCCGGCGCACTTCTCCCTGGGCGACCCCACGGCCTATCACCGCTGGCGCGACGCCAAGCTCGCGGCCTACCCGGTCGATGCGGCGGCGCTGTGGGTGGAAATCGGCGACCCCGCAACGCTCGGCAGCGACCAGCAGCGCGCCCTTGCCGAGCGCTGCAGCGCCTTCAACCTGGCATTCTACTCAACCGGCCGCGGTCAACAGATGGCCCGCGCGCAGCTTCACGCCCTGGGCCGCCGGCTGGGGCTCGGCAGCATCGAGCACAATCAGTGTGGCGGCGCGGACGGCATCGCCGCCATTCGCGCCCTCGACGGCGATCCGGCAGGCGAGTACATCCCTTACACCAATCGCCGGCTCAACTGGCACACCGACGGTTATTACAACCCCATCGACGCGCCGATTCGCGGCATCATCATGCACTGCGTGCGCCAGGCATCGAGCGGTGGCGACTCGCGCTTTCTCGATCACGAGATCGCCTACATCCTGCTGCGAGACCAGGATCCGGCCTACGTCGAGGCGCTGATGGCCGCCGACGCCATGACCATACCCGCGAACATGGACGCCGGGCGCTGCCTGCGCCCGGTACGCAGCGGGCCGGTATTTTCCATCGACCCGCGCGACGGCCGCCTGCACATGCGCTACACGGCGCGTCAACGATCCATCGTCTGGAAAGCCGGCGCCGCTGCCGAGGCCGCCGCGTTCCTGCTCGAGCTCCTGGGCGGCGCATGCCGCTACATCACCCGTGTGCGACTGGGCCCGGGCCAGGGCGTGATATGCAACAACGTGCTGCACGCGCGCTCGGCATTTCGCGACCATGACGGGGCCGGCGGCGAGCGATTGTTGTGGCGGGCCCGCTACCGGAACCGCGTCGCGGCAAGCGCATGCGAGGCCGGTTCGGTCGCGCCAGGTGGGAGGCGGTGCTGAATCTCAGCGAGATCCTGCTCGCGCACCGCGAGCTCGAGTCGTTCGAGGATCTGGTCGAGGCGGTTCGCCAGGGCGCCCGCAGCGAGCGTTTTTTTCGCATGGACATCAAGCCGCCGTTCGCCGATACGCCAGGCAACTGGGAAGACGTTCTGGAGAGCGCCTTCAACGGTGTCTTGGACGCGTAGGCAATAGCAGCAACCGGCGGTAAATCCGACATGCTCTGGCAGGACCTTCCCGGCGAACGCGACGAGGCGGTGTGCGAAGACATCGTCGATCTCGCGTTCCGGCTTTCCGGCGGCACTGTTGCGGTGGAGCATGCCCACGCTTTGTGCCGGGCACTGCTCGCCGAGCTGCCGTGGCTGGTCGACGAGCCGCGCTGCGGCATTCATCAGATCCACGCGGCGGCGTCGGGTAACGGCTGGATGCGCCCCGACCGGGACACCTGCGAGGTGCTCAATCTGTCGCGTCGCACACGCCTGACCCTGCGTCTGCCGCGCGAGCGGCTGGCGGATGCCGGGGAGCTCAGCGGGTGCAGCCTGGACGTGGGCGGCCATCGCCTGCAGCTGGGCAAGGCCAGCGAGCGTCCCCTGATACCGTCCAGCACCCTGTACGCGCGCTACGTGATCTGTGATGACGCCCGGCACCAGGACGAGGAGCGTTTCATCGACTGGGTCGCCGAGGTGCTCCGGGGCATGGGCATCACCCCCACCAGGGTCCTGTGCGGGATGACGTCACACATCGAGGTGCCGGGAGAGCTTCTCGGCAGCCGCTCCCGGCGCTGCTCTACCTCCTGCATCCCTGCAGTCGTGTACTCCCGCAGCCTGATGGTCGCGGCCCTGCCGCCGGATGCTTCTCTCGAGCTGCAGCGGCGAGGCCTGGGTAGTGGCCGCTTGATGGGGTGCGGTCTGTTCGTTCCACACAAAGGCATCGAGGCGGTGCGGGGCTCCGATGAGGAGCTGAGTTGACCATTGGTCTTCATTGCCGCTCGCAATCTGGGGAATCAACGGCCTTGGACCCGATTGTCATCGCCCGGTGCTCCTATGTTGGGCTTCTGCATCCGTCGGATTTGCTGACAGGTCCCGGTGGATGGTCGCGGCCGCGGACTTGCCCGCGCCCGCGGCGAGTATCACCGTAGCCGCCCCGGTGACCACATCGCCGCCGGCGTAGACCCGCCGGCGCGAAGTCTGACTGTTGCCCTCGTCGACCACGAGGCAGCCCTCGTCGTCTGCTTCCAGTCCGGTGGCGGACTTCAGCAGCAGCGGGTTCGGCGTCGTGCCGACGGAGAGCACCACGCTGTCCAGCGGCATCACGAACTCGGAGCCGCTGATCGGCACCGGACGCGCGCGCCCGGAGGCGTCGGGTTCGCCCAACTCCATCCGCTGGCACCTGAGCCCGACGACCCACCCGTCCTCGTCCCCGAGCACCTCCAGCGGATTGGTGAGCCAGTGGAACTCCACGCCTTCCTCGCGTGCGTGCTGATACTCTTCGAGGCGGGCGGTCATTTCCCGTTCACTACGCCGGTACACGATCTGTCCGTGCTCTGCGCCCGCGCGCAGCGCCGAGCGCACAGTGTCCATGGCGGTGTTACCGGCCCCGATGACAGCCACCCGCCCGCCGACCTTCATCGGGGTGTCGGCTGCCGGGAACTGGTATGCCCGCATGAGGTTCATGCGCGTCAGGAACTCGTTGGCGGAGTACACGCCGTTGAGGTTCTCGCCCGGAATACCGAGGAACTTCGGCAATCCGGCACCGGTGCCCACGAACACCGCGGCAAAGCCCATACGATTGAACAGGTCGTCGAGGGCGATGGTCTTACCCACGATAACGTTGCAGACGATCTCGATACCGAGACGCTCGAGGATCTCGATCTCCCAGTCGAGGACCGCATTGGGGAGCCGGAACTCCGGGATCCCGTAGCGCAGCACCCCGCCCGGGGCGTGCAGCGCCTCGAAGACGGTCACCGGATAACCCAGGCGCGCCAGCTCGCCCGCACACACGAGGCCTGCCGGGCCCGAGCCGATCACCGCGACCCGCTGAGACCGCCAGGGGGGCTCGGGCGGATCGCCTGGGGGTTGAGAACGTTCCCAGTCTGCCACGAACCGCTCCAGGTGACCGATGGCCACTGGGGCAAACCGCCTGGCCGTGTAGCACAGCTCTTCGCACTGGGTTTCCTGAGGGCAGACGCGCCCGCAGATAGCGGGCAACGGATTGGCCAAGCGCAGGATCGAGGCGGCGCGCGGCATATCGCACGCGGCGATGGCGTGGATGAAGTCGGGAATCGGGATACCCACCGGGCAGCCGTCTATGCACACGGGATCCTGGCATCGCAGGCAGCGCTCAGCCTCGAACATCGCCTGATCCAGGCTATAGCCGTCGTTGACCTCGAGGAAGTCGCGGGCGCGCAATCCGGCTTCGCGCTCGGGCATCGGTGTCTTCTCAGCGCGTTTAACGGGCATCGGTCTGCTCTCCAATCCTCCGGTCCGCCTGGTAGTGGGCCGCCAGCCTCTCTTCGTCGGCGTACATCTGTTTGCGCCGCAGGGCCTCGGCGAAATCCACCTGATGGGCGTCGAAGAAAGGCCCGTCCACACACGCGAACTTCATCTCGCCACCGACGCTGACCCGGCAGCCGCCACACATCCCGGTGCCGTCGATCATCAAGGGATCGAGGGACACCAGCGTCGGGATCCCCGCGCCCCGGGTGGTCTCGGCCACCGCCCGCATCATGGGCATCGGACCGATGGCGAGCACCCGGTCCGGCCGCCCCGGTCCATCTCCCTCGACAAGCTGCTGCAGGCGTTCGGTCACAAAGCCCTTGAACCCCGCGGAGCCGTCGTCGGTGCACAGCTCCAGGTGGTTGCAGACCGCGCGCAGTTCATTCACCAGGATCAGCAGATCCCGTCGACGCGCGCCGATGATGACCGTGGTGCGGTCGCCGCGCTCGGTCAGCTCGCGCATCAGGCAAAGCAGCGCGGCTGCGCCGAACCCTCCGCCGATGCCGACCACGTGCCCGCCTGCCGGGATCTCCAGCGGACAGCCGAGCGGACCGGCGAGGTCCAGGATCGCCTGCCCTGCGTCCAGCGCCCCCAGGCGCTCGGTGGTGACGCCGACCTCCTGGACCACGATGGTGATCAGGCCGCGCCTGCGGTCGTAGTCGGCGATGGTCAGGGGGATGCGCTCACCGTCCTCGTGGACCCGGACGATCACAAACTGCCCTGGTTTGGCGGCTGCGGCGATCAGCGGTGCTTCCACGCGGAACAGCTTGGTGGCGGGAGTGAGAAGGCGCTTGTGGACGATTGTCGCCATGGCTCAAAGGCCCGGGTGTTCGTGCATGAGCTTGAGACGCCGCCAGCGCCGGTCCACCTCGGCCTCGACGGCCTGGAGGTGCTCGGCGTTCTCGGGGGACAGCAGGTGCCGGGTCTTGCCCATGAGCCTCAACCAGTCCGCAACCGACTTGCGCCGGCCCACGGAATCCGGGTCGTAGGTGATCTCGGTATGGCCTTTTTCCACCTCGTAGAGGGGGAAGAAGCAGGAGTCGACGGCGGTCTGGAGCACGTCCTCGGCGGCGTCGTCCGTGGTGCGCCAGTTGAGCGGACAGAAGGACAGGACCTTGCCGTAAACCAGACCCTCGCGCTTCGCGTACCACTGGCACTTGGCGACTTTGCGCATCAGGTCCTCGGGGTCACCCTCGCTGGCCGTGAACACGTAAGGCAGGTGGCAGGCGGCGAAAATCTGAGCGGTGTCCTTGTGGTGGAAGACTTTCCCGGAGAGCCGGCTGCCGATTTCGCTGGTGGAGGTTCGATGGCCCATTGGGGTGGCGTATGAGAGCTGCGCGCCGGTGTTCATGTAGCCCTGGTTGTCGTACTCGAGAATGATCATGTGGTGGTCGCGATGTGCGGCCCCGAGCGCCGGCCCGATGCCGATGTCCATGCCTCCGTCCCCGGTGACCATCATGAAGGTGATGTCCGGCGAGCCGGGAAGCTCGCCGCGGCGCATCCTCTCCAGATACATCTCCACGAGACCCGACAAGGTGGCCGCGCCGTTCTGAAAGAGGTTGTGGATGTAGGTGATCCGGTGTGCGGTGTGCGGATACCCCGTGGTTACCACCATGGCGCAGCCGGTCTGGAACAGCACCACCAGGTCTCCTTCGAGGACGCTGTAGGCTTGATGCAGCACGGGGAAGATCCCGCACCCCGGGCAGCCGCCGTGGCCCGGCGCGATGCGACAAGGCACGGCGGTCATGGCCCATAGCGGCTCCAGCTCGACCCGCAGGCGACCGGTCTCGGCGCTCCGGGTGACCTTGGCCATGCCGCGCGAGACCTCCCGTGCAGCGATCGCCGGGAGGCCCTCGGGCGGATGCTTCTCCGGCTCGCCCGCGCAGGCCCCGTAGTAGGCGAACGGGACTGCGACGGCCCCGCGTTCTGCCGTCTCCAGCGCCTCCTCGAAGAAATGCTCGGCGTCTGGGTCGTAGAAGTCTTTGCCGCCCAGCCCGTAGATCCGATTCAGGACCAGGACGCGGCTCTCCGGATCCTGCTGGAGCGCGGCGCGCACCTCGAGGGCGAGATTGCCACCGCCGGCGCCATAGGAATCGCCGCGGTCGCCGACGAGCACGGCACGCACGCCTCTGAGCAGCCGGCGAAGCTCATCCGCCGGGAACGGGCGCAGGACGTTGGGCGATACCACGCCGACCTTGCGACCTTTGGCGCGCAACCTGTCGGCGACCTCCTTGGCGGTCTCGGCGGCGGAGTTGAGCAGGATGACGGCAACTTCCGCGTCCTCCATGCGGTAGGCATCCACCACCGGATAGTGGCGCCCTGTGAGCGTTTCGAACTCCTCGAGCACCCTCGGAATCACCCGCTTTGCAGCGTCCATGGCGAGCGAGAGCTGCATCTTGTTGTTGATCAGATCGGGGTCGTTCATGTATGGCCCGAAGGTTACCGGATGCCTGGGGTCCAGTGCGGTGTAGGGCGCTTCGGGCCGGCCCAGGAACTCACGCACCGCCTCGGGCGCGTCGAAGACCTGAATGCGCCGCTTCTGGTGACTCGTGAAGAACCCGTCATAGGCGAGCAGCACGGGCAGGCGCACCTCGGGGTGCTCGCCGATTCTGACGGCGGCGAAGTTGAGGTCGTACACGGCCTGGGGATCTCTCGCGAGCAGGATGATCCAGCCGGTATTGAGGACGCTGTAAAGGTCCGAGTGGTCGCAACGGATGTCGAGCGGAGCGGAGACGGTGCGTGTGGCGACGTTCAGCACCATGGGCATACGCGTCCCGGACTGCACCGGGAGCTGCTCGAGGGCGTACAGCAGTCCCTGGGACGAGGTTACGTTCAACACCCGCCCGCCGCCGAGGGATGCGCCATAGCAGATGCCGGCGGCGCCGTGCTCCCCGTCGCCCGGCACCATAACGATGTCGTGCTCGCCGTTCGCCTGCATCTTGGCGAGATTCTCGGCGACCTCCGTGGAGGGGGTGATGGGGAAGTACCCCATCAGGTGAAAGCCGATGTCGCGCGCGGCCAGCGCTACCGCTTCGTTGCCGGTGCGAAATTCGGGGTGCTGAGGCATCGGTCCTCGCGCGGTCTGCGCGGCTTCGCGATCTTCTGCGACCGCCCGGGCACTAGGAGCCATGGCCGCCTCCATCCTGCTCAAAGAGTTCCGGGAACAGCGGCACCCCCAGGTGCTCCGCCAGGCCCGGAGTCTCCGCCTCGCGGGTCATCGCACCCGTAGGACAGGTCTCGATGCACCGCAGACAGCCCTTGCAGTAGCGGTAGTCGATGCCGAGCAAGCGCGTAGCGCTCGGCACCCCGCCGTCACCCTCCGCCGACCAGACGAGGCAGAGGTCCGGACACACCATTTCGCACAGCCCGCAGTGAAAGCACTCCTCCAGGTCCAACACCGGCAGCCACCCGGTCCGCGACGTGGACAGGTCGTTCCACACGGTGTTGCCTGGCGCCGGAATGACACCTCCAAAGGGCGCCGTGCGGTAGCCCCAAACCGGCTCCGGGCGGAACACCGGGAGGTCGCCGCAGTCTTTGCCCCGGTTCGTGAGGTTCTCGAATTCCCTTGCGCCGCGGCGAAAGGCGCGCTCATTGGCCACAATGGCATCCGGGCCCCGGTGTGCGAAGGTTTCGGAGAGGGTCTCGAGAACGGCCTCGGAGTCCAAGAACGGCAGCGCCGCCACCAGCGTCCCGATCAGCGCGGCATTGGGCCTCGAGTTCTCCTCCACACCGATGCGCTGGGCGTCGACCCGGTAGATTGTCACACTGCGCGGCAACTCCGAGAGCCCTTCCGGCCGGTCGCCTTCCGGCGCCGTGAAGACCAGCGTGCCCGCCGCTCTCATGCCCGCGAGGGTGGCGGGATGATCGAGCAGCGCGCGATGAAAGACCACGATGACGTCGGGCGTCTCGACGGGCGCGCTGGTGCGGATGGGCCTGTCGGGCGGCCCGAGGCGGATGAAGGACCGCACCGGGGAGCCCGTCTTCTCGGAGCCGTAGGAGGAGAAGTGCGCGCCGTTCAGATCCATGCGCAGGACCGCCGCACTTGACAGGATTTGGCCGGCAGCGTGTGCTCCGAGACCGCCGATGGACTCGAAGCGGATCTCGAACAGCCGCTGAGGGTGCGGTAGTGAAACTTTACCGTTCATGGCGGCCGTCACTCCGAGTCGCCCTATCGCCCGTTGGCGCAATAAGTCGGTATTTCGGTAACTTATGAGTTCACAAAGTCGTGCCGGCCCGATCCCTCGTCCATGACGCAGATCAATTTGAAGCCGATAGAGTCGTGGCAAAGGGTTCGGACCCTGAGGCTCCCCACGCGGCCATCGTGATATGATCGATGAGCGGCTGGTGACGATTACGCCCATTCGCTGACGGCCAGTCGCCGCCTGCCCCCCCCTCGCGCTCGGGCCGTCGACGGGCAAAGCTCTCGCCGAACCGGGGGCATTCGGGCGCACGCACGCCCGCGAGGCACGGGACACAGATGTTCGAGATCCGGATTCACGGGCGGGGCGGG
>FXBF010000788.1_pt1 | contig 11023 bp, 8 predicted proteins | sample 5335321 | NCBI WGS metagenome assembly FXBF01 (sample SAMEA103928391, study PRJEB20085) | sediment metagenome | isolation source: sediment | reverse complement strand
GTCATGGGGGGGCGTGAACACGTGCGGTTCGGGCTGTCTGGTTCTGCACCGCACCATAAAGCCTGCTAGACTTGTTATACGTAAGGATATGACGAATCCGGTGTTTTTTCAGCGTATCTCTAGGGCCTTTTGACCATGGCTGTTGTCGAAAAATTGATTGACCACGCGTCTGCGCGATGCCGTTCGATAGTGTTGGTGCTTGCGACGGGGCTGGCGCTTGGCGCTGGAGGCCCGTTGCTGGCGGGCCCGAGCAGTCCGCAGGGCGCGCCCGCGGCGCGCGCCGAACCCGGGTCCGACTTCGATTACCCCAGATCGGCCGTTCGGCCGAGCCAGCGCGCGGTTGCCAAAGGCGAGAATAAGTATTACCGCGTCCGTGAAATGGCGTTTCCATCGATCGGCGACAACGGTCAGCCCGGGAATCTGGTGTCCGCGCGCTACTTCGAGAGCAAGCTGGCGGGCAAACACAGGCTCGTCATCGTGCTCCCGATCTGGGGGGCACAGAAGTTCCCCCCGAGGAACATGGCCAAGACGTTGCTGCGCCATAGCCGCGGCGACATGAACGTGCTGCTGCTGCTGGGCGAGGCCCCGTTGTTCGACTGGCCCGCGATGCGTGCCGCCTCGACCGAAGAAGAGCTGCTGGCGGTGATGCAGCGCATGGTCGAGCGCGTGCGGACTCACGTCATCGACATTCGCCGCTGGATCGACTGGGCCGAGAGCGAACCGGGGGTTGATCCGGCGCGAATCGGACTGGTCGGTTTCAGCATGGGTGCGAGCGTTGGCAGTCTGGTGTTGGCGAACGAGCCGCGCTTTGCCGCCGGCGCGCTGGCCCTGGGCGGGGCAAATCCGCATGAAGTATTGTCGACCTGATTTTATTCGAAAGATCAAAAAAACCCGCAAGGCGCTGCTATCGCGCTTTCACTGGAGCCCACAGACCTTGGAACAAAAAGCGGAGCAACCGTTGGCGCCGATCAACCCCGCGCGCTATACCAGCACGGTGGACCCGGATCGTGGCATCATGCTGGAGGCCGGGCGCGATACCTGCATTCCGAAAAGCGGCCGGGACGCCCTGTGGCACGCGCTGGGGGAGCCCACACGGGTGGTCTGGCCGGTCAATCACAATGTCGCGTTCTTGACCATGACCCCGCTGGGGGGCAATATCATGGCGCACCGCATCGTCGATTTCCTGGAGCAGACGCTGTGACCCGCACCCTGTGGTCGCTGGCCCGTGGACTTGCTGCCGAAACCCGGATTTTCATAGATAGAGCGGCGCCGGACACAATGATAAAATCATTGTCCCGCTGGACCTCGCTTGTCACTCGTGGCACCAGCCTGACGGGTGCTGGTGGCGGGCGCAGCGGGGCGCTCCAGCGCAAACAAGAGGCGACGGTTTTTATGCTCGAACGCGAAGCGAAACAACCGCTTTCTTACCAGGATCAGCGACGACCGCGGGAGGCCCCCGTGGCCAGGGGCGAGCGCATTGTCCGGGTCCCCGATCGTGACTTGAACGCGGCGGTCGACTCGGCGTGTGAGGCGTTGCTGGGGCTGCAACATGCCGAGGGGTACTGGTGCTTCGAGCTCGAGGCCGACTGCACGATCTCCGCCGAGTACATCTTGATGATGCACTTCACGGACGAGCTCGACCCGGCGCTGCAGGCCAAGATCGCTGTGTATCTGCGCGAGCGCCAAGACGCCCACGGCGGCTGGTCGTTATACCCGGGGGGTGACTTCGACATCAGTGGCTCGGTCAAGGTGTACTACGCGCTCAAGCTCGCCGGCGATTCCGCCGACGCACCACACATGGCGCAGGCGCGTGAGGCGATCCTCGCCCACGGCGGCGCTGCGCACAGCAACGTCTTTACCCGTATCGCGCTGGCGTTATTCGAGCAGGTCCCGTGGCGCGCAGTCCCGTTCATCCCCGTGGAGATGCTGCTGCTGCCGCGCTGGTTCCCGTTTGAAATCAGCAAGGTGTCGTACTGGTCGCGAACCGTGGTAATCCCGCTGGCGATCTTGTGCAGCCTGAAGGCGCGAGCGCGCAACCCGAGTCGCGTACGTATCGACGAGCTCTTCACGGTGCCGCCCGAGCAGGAGCGAAATTATTTTCCCGTACGCTCCCGCGCTAATCGCGTCTGGCTTGTGATCGAGCGCATCGCACACCGGCTCGAGCCGCTGATTCCCGGCTGGGTGCGGCGCCGAGCGATCAAGAAGGCGGAGGCCTGGATTATCGAACGCTTGAACGGCAGCGACGGCCTTGGCGCAATTTTTCCGGCGATGGTCAATGCGCACGAAGCGCTGGCATTGTTGGGCTATGCTGCCGATCATCCGTACCGTATCACGACGAAGGCGGCGTTGCGTAAGCTCCTAGTGATCGGCGAGCGCTCGGCCTACTGTCAACCCTGTGTTTCCCCGGTGTGGGATACGGGCCTGGCATGCCTTGCGTTGCATGCGGCCAATAGCGGCAAGGCGACCGGCGATACGCTGCGCGCGCTTGACTGGCTCAAGGACAAACAGCTGCTCGATCAGCGCGGTGACTGGAGCGAGTACCGCCCGGCGCTCAGGCCCGGCGGCTGGCCGTTTCAGTTCAGCAACACGCACTACCCGGACCTCGATGATACCGCGCTCGTGGCATGGGCGATGCACCAGACTGGGGAAGAGCGTTATCGCGAATCGATCGAGCGCGCGACGGAATGGTTGTGCGGCATGCAATCCAAGAACGGCGGCTTCGGGTCGTTCGACGCCGACAATACTCATTATTATCTGAACGAGATTCCGTTTGCCGACCACGGTGCATTGCTGGATCCGCCGACCGCCGATGTAAGCGCGCGCTGCGCGACGTTATTGGGGCGGCTGCGTAAGCGCGAGTATGATGCGTGTTTGAGCCGGTGCCTGGACTACCTGCGGCGCGAGCAGGAGCAAGATGGCTCCTGGTTCGGCCGTTGGGGTACCAACTACATCTACGGCACCTGGTCGGTGCTGATCGCGTTGGAGCAGGTGGGCGAGTCCAAGATGCAGCCCTTCATCCGGCGCGCGGTCGAGTGGCTCAAGTGGGTTCAGCGTGCCGACGGCGGATGGGGCGAGAGCAATGACTCCTACCTGTATCCGGAGCAGGCCGGAAAGGCGGAGGCGAGCACCGCGTTTCAGACCGCATGGGCCGTGCTCGCGTTGATGGCGGCCGGGGAAACCGGTTCACGCGAGGTCCAACGCGGGGCCGAATTTTTGTTGCGTACCCAGCAGCCGGACGGTCTGTGGAAAGATCCCGTGTTTACCTGCCCTGGATTTCCAAGGGTGTTTTACCTCAAGTATCACGGCTACCAGAAATTCTTCCCGCTGTGGGCGCTCGCGCGTTACCGCAACCCGCGGAAGCTGAAGGCACCTTGAGCCGTCTGGGCGTCGTTGTTGCACTGCCAGCGGAAGCCCGTACCCTCGTAAACACACGAATCCAACCGGGCGGTCGCGCTCGATTCGGCGATGGGTTCATCGAGCTCTGTGGCATCGGCCGCGCCCGCGCCCGCGCCGGTGCCGGCGCGTTGCTCGGTGCCGGCGCAACCGCCTTGCTCAGCTGGGGCACCGCCGGCGGGCTTGACGGGGCCTTGGTTGCGGGCAGCCTGGTCCTGCCGCAGACCGTGATTTCTTCGGCAGGAGAGGCCCTGCACGTCGACCCCGGCTGGCGTGAACGCGTGTCCCGCCGGCTGGCAGGATACCTCGCTTACAGTCACGGGCCGCTGGTTGAAAGCCCTGCCGTCTTGGGGCAACCGGCGGACAAGCAGGCACTGTTCAAGGCGTCGGGCGCGGCAGCCGTCGATATGGAAAGCGCCGCCGTGGCGGACGTAGCCCGCGGCGCCGGCGTGCCTTTTCTGGCCGTGCGTGCCGTGCTTGATCCGGCAGCGCGCGTGATCCCTGTGGGCATCCTGGGCGCGATCGAACCGAGCGGCCGATTGCGTGGGTTGTCGTTGCTGCATGCGCTGGTCGCGCGCCCGCGGACGTTGATCGATCTGTTGCAGCTGCGCGCCGATCTACGTGCCGCCCGTGCGACGCTGGCCGAGGTCGCCAGGCTGACGGCGCCTGGGGTGTCGGCCAGATAGGAAATCGAGATAGAAGGCTCCGGTTGCAAGAGGGTCAGGGTTGAATCTATCGTAGCTATGACCACGTTGGTGACAGGCGCCTCCGGTTTCGTCGGCTCGGCGGTCGTGCGTGCTCTGCTTGCCGCCGGCCACGAGGTGCGCGTGCTGCTCCGGCCACAAAGTGACCGCGCCAATATCTCCGGACTTTCGGTCGATATCGTCACCGGTGATCTCACCGACAAGGCCTCGCTCGAGCGTGCGCTCGGAGGCTGCAAGGCGCTGTTTCATGTCGCCGCCGACTACCGTATGTGGGTACCGGACCCGGATCGCATATACACCGTCAACGTGACCGGCACGCGTCACGTCATGCAGGCCGCCATGACGGCCGGTGTGGAGCGCATCGTCTATACCAGCAGCGTTGCGACCTTGGGGCTCAACGCCAATCGCGAGCCTGCCGACGAGGACACGCCGGTGGGCCTGGCGGACATGATCGGCCATTACAAGCGCTCGAAGTTCCTGGCCGAAGAAGAGGTCCGACGCCTAGTCCAAGAATACGGCCTGCCTGCCGTGATCGTAAATCCCTCGGCGCCGGTCGGTCCACGTGACATCAAGCCCACGCCCACCGGGCGCATAATCGTCGAGGCGATGTGCGGGCGCATGCCGGCCTATGTCGACACTGGGTTGAATGTCGTGCACGTCGATGATGTCGCGAGCGGACACCTGATGGCCTTCGAGCGCGGCAAGCTGGGCGAGCGTTACGTGCTGGGCGCGCAGAACATGACGCTCAAGCAGATCTTGGTCGAAATTGCCCGGCTCAGCGGTCAGCGCGCGCCCCGCATTCGTTTGCCACACAACCTGATCCTGCCCGTTGCCTATGCGGCCGAGGCCTGGACGCGGATCACGGGCGCGGCCGAGCCGCGCGTGACCGTCGATGGCGTGCGCCTGGCGAAGAAGACCATGTTCTTCTCGATCGCGAAGGCCAGGCGCGAGCTGGGCTTCGCGCCGCGCCCGGCGGCCGAGGCGCTGGCGGATGCCGTGGGCTGGTTCCGTGAGCATGACTACTGCAGTTGAGACCACAACGTGCCGGGCCGGTCTCACATCGGTTCGCCTACCGGCGGATATATATTAACGGGGTTTCGCCCCCGTACGACGAGTTCTTTTGACTCAGGCCTTTCTTCGCTCCCGCTTTCCCTGCTTCGCTCGAAAGACCAGGGCTTGCCCTCCGTGGCAAGCCCGTTCGCCGGGGCGAGCGTCCCCCGGACGCTCGCCTTTATCCGGCTCACCCCTGGCCTTCGCCCTGCGGGTCGCCTACGGCGGTCCAAATTCGATCCTGTCGAATTTGTCTTTGCTCGTCCAGAGACAATTTTGTCCGGAACAAAATTCGACCGCGCGAGCGACCCCAACGGGGGCCGCGCCAGGGACGGCGCGGATCAAAATGAACGAAAAGAAAGGACGCCCTGGGTCTGCGGCCGCAAAAATCGCGGCTGCCCTCACTCAGCGCTTGGCTCAGCAGGTTCGCCCAAGGGACATTCCCTGTCCCTGGGGCGAACGCGGGGGGATCCTTCCCCCGCCGCTTCGTGCTTGCTCCTCGCCTTCACGCCTCTTTCGGCTTGACCAAGGGGTTCAAAAGCAAACCGACTACACCCCAATCCCCTCTGCCCTCGTGGGTGTACAAACCGGGGAGATCGGGTGAGAGGGCAAGAAAGCAATGCGTCTTGAAAAAGGAGCACGGTAGAGAATAGGCCAGTAACCTTTGAAACACGAGATACGCTGAATTTCCGCTCTTGTTACCTCCCTCTCCCCTTGCGGGAGAGGGTCGGGGTGAGGGCGGAGGGCTGGGGAGAGGGTGTTCGACGCTCGCTGATATCGTCGATTTCTCTGCGCTTTGTGCCCTTTAGTGGTGAACGCGCGCGTTGGGGGCTAGGCCGGCCGGGGCCAGTTGTGGAATAATCCTCATGTTCCAGCGGAGGCACTTAGGCGGCGCAGTACGCGGACCGTCTTTTCGCATGTCTCCGTGGTTGCGGCCCCGCAGCGGGGCACAAAGGCTAGCACCCAATGATGCAGTTCTACCCCAGGAGCGAACAATGGACAGCAACAAGGCCAAAGCGCTGAGTGCAGCACTCGGTCAGATCGAAAAGCAGTTCGGCAAGGGCTCGGTCATGCGCCTCGGCGATGCGGGAATCATTCAGAATATCGACGTCGTGTCGACCGGATCGCTCGGGCTCGATGTGGCCCTGGGAATCGGTGGGCTGCCGAGAGGCCGGGTGGTGGAGATCTACGGCCCCGAGGCCTCGGGAAAGACCACCCTCGCCCTGCAAACGGTGGCGGAAGTGCAGAAGGCCGGCGGTACGGCCGCCTTTGTGGACGCCGAGCACGCACTCGACCCGCTCTATGCCCAGCGACTCGGTGTCAACGTGGATGACCTACTGGTGTCGCAGCCCGACACCGGTGAGCAGGCGCTGGAAATCACGGACATGCTGGTACGCTCAGGCGCCGTCGGAACGGTGGTGATCGACTCGGTGGCGGCGCTCACGCCGAAGGCCGAGATCGAAGGCGAGATGGGTGACTCCCATATGGGCCTGCAGGCGCGTCTGATGTCGCAGGCGTTGCGCAAGCTCACCGGCAACATCAAGCGCTCCAACACCCTGGTGATCTTTATTAACCAGATTCGCATGAAGATCGGTGTGATGTTCGGCAACCCGGAGACCACGACCGGCGGTAACGCACTCAAGTTCTACGCCTCGGTCAGGTTGGATATTCGCCGCATTGGCGCCATAAAAAAGGGTGAGGAGATTATCGGCAACCAGACGCGGGTGAAGGTAGTCAAGAACAAGCTGGCACCGCCGTTCAGGAAATGCGAGTTCGATATCCTTTATAATGAAGGTATTTCCAAGGAGGGCGAACTCATCGATCTCGGTGTCGCTGAAGGGATTGTGGACAAATCAGGTGCCTGGTATAGCTACAATCGCGACCGCATCGGCCAAGGCAAGGACAATGCGCGCCAGTTCCTGAAGGAGAAACCCGAGATCGCGGCCGAGATCGAGACCCGTATCCGCACGAAGCTCAATATCGGCGGCCATGCCGGTCCGAGCGTTGTCGTCGAGGAGGGGGTGGCGGAAGAAGTGGAGGCGTGAGCGGCGAGCCGGGGCGAAGCCCATATGGACGCGGATCGCGTCAAGCACAAGGCGCTCGAGTTGCTTGCGCGGCGCGAGCACAGCCGGCGCGAGTTGCACACGAAACTCGTGCGCAAGGGTTACCCGGAGGTGCTGGTGGAGCGTGTGGTTGCCGAGCTCGAGGCCGCACGGCTGCTGTCCGACGAGCGCTTCGCCGAGAGCTTCGTGCGGGCGCGAACCGAGCGCGGCCATGGCCCGCTGCGGACCGAACGCGAGCTGCGGGACAAGGGGGTCGACCCTGTGCTGATCGAGAGCGTGCTCGACAGCGGCGACCCGCAATGGCTCGACCTCGTTCAGCGTATCCGCAGAAAAAAGTTTGGAAGTGCGGTGCCGACGGATTACCGGGAACGCGCCAGGCAGGCGCGTTTTTTACAGTATCGCGGGTTTACTTATGATCAAATACAACGGGCACTGGCCCCGGAGGGGTGAGATCGATCGCTCGCTGTCGGTTCGGTCAGCGGGCATGGGTAGTTAGCAGTATGATGAAGAGCACAGAGATACGGCGTTGTTTTCTCGATTACTTCCATCGGCAAGGGCACCAGATCGTGGCCTCGAGCTCGCTGGTGCCCGCCAACGACCCGACGTTGCTGTTCACCAACGCGGGCATGGTGCAGTTCAAGGACGTGTTTCTGGGTCGCGAAAAGCGCCCCTACAAGCGCGCGGTCACCGCGCAACGTTGCCTGCGCGTGGGCGGAAAGCACAACGATCTCGAGAACGTCGGCTATACCGGGCGCCACCACACCTTTTTCGAGATGCTCGGTAACTTCAGCTTCGGCGACTACTTCAAGCAAGACGCGATACCGTTTGCCTGGGAGTTTCTGACCAGGGAAATGGGGCTGGCTTCGGACAGGCTCTGGGTCACGGTGTACGAGGATGACGACGAGGCCGCCGACATCTGGCTCAACGAGATCGGGGTACCGAGCGAACGTTTCGCGCGTATGGGCGCCGCCAGCAACTTCTGGGCGATGGGCGATACCGGTCCCTGCGGGCCGTGCTCGGAAGTGTTCTACGATCACGGCCCGGACGTCTCCGGCGGACCGCCTGGCACGCCGGAGGAGGACGGCGATCGCTACGTCGAGATCTGGAACCTGGTCTTCACGCAGTTCAACCGCGATGAGCACGGCGAGCTGCACCCGCTGCCGCGCCCCTCGGTCGACACCGGTATGGGCCTGGAACGCATGGCTGCCGTTATGCAGGGCGTGCATTCCAACTACGAGATCGACCTGTTCCGGAATCTGATAACGGCAGCCGCGCGGCTGGCGCGCGTCAAGGATACCGATAACGCCTCGTTACGCGTGATCGCCGACCACATACGTGCCAGCGCGTTCCTGATCGCTGACGGTGTCATGCCTTCCAACGAAGGACGCGGCTACGTGTTGCGCCGGATCATCCGCCGTGCCGCGCGCCATGGCTACGAGCTCGGCTTGCACGAGCCGTTCTTCTATCGGCTCGTCGGCCCGCTGGCGAAGGAGATGGGGGAGGCCTACCCGGAGCTCCGTGCATCGCTTTCTCTCATCGAGCGTGTGTTGAAGCAGGAAGAAGATCGTTTTGCCGTGACATTGCAAAGTGGAATGGGCCAATTACAACAACTCGTGTCTCGGGAAGACGCAGTCGCTAATTTTCTGTCTAGCCGTGGTGCGCAAATTAAGGGCAAACATATTTTCGGAACGTACGATTGGCATCTTCAATTCGTAGATATAAGCGGAGATCAATTTGCGGGTTACATCTATGAGGGTGTTCCGGCGTGGCCCGAGATAAACGACCGTTACCAGAAATTCACGGATTCTCCACCACTCGGAACGGAATCTGGTTTCCTAAAGATCTTTGTAATCGTTCCAGAGATCGATAATGCCGATCTCAATGCTCTAAGACAGAGATCCCAAAATCTAGATCTACGACTTCAATTCGAAGAATTGACGGATTCAATTCTCGCGCCTCACCAAGAGTTACGAGGTTGCGACGCGTTTGTTCTCTATGATCGTTATGGCTTTCCAATCGATCTGACCGCAGACTATGCGCGCTCGTTCGGTTGGACGGTAGACATGGCTGGCTACGAACAGGAGATGGCAGCACAGCGCGAACGCGGGCGGGCGGCATCGAGCTTCAAGGTGGGCATGAAAACGGATGGTGTGGATATCGAGGACGCGGAGTTCACGGGTTACGAGACCCTGAACGACGAGGCTACGGTGGAACAGATCTACGTGGAGGGGGAGCCGGCGGACACCATCGACGCGGGTCAGGAGGGCGTTATCTATCTCGATCGCACGCCGTTCTACGCCGAGTCCGGTGGCCAGGTCGGCGACCAGGGATGGCTTCACACGGAGCACGCACTCTTTGTCGTTAAGGACACGCAAAAGGCGCATGCGCACGTCGGCACGATGGAACACGGTGAGATCAAGGTCGGCGAGCGCGTGCGCGCCGAGGTGGACGCTGGCGGGCGCCGGGCCACGATCTACAATCACTCGGCCACGCACCTGCTGCACGCCGCGCTGAAGAAGGTCCTCGGTCCGCATGTCACGCAAAAGGGATCGCTGGTCGAGCCGGCGCGGCTGCGCTTCGATTTCTCGCACCCGGAGCCGTTGACGCCGGCGCAGCTCGACGAGATCGAGCGTATGGTCAACGATGAGATCCGCGCCAATGTTTCGGCACGGACCCGGATAATGTCGCTCGAGCAGGCGTTGGAGGCCGGTGCGGTGGCGTTGTTCGGCGAAAAGTATGACGAGCAGCAGGTGCGTGTCGTTGCGATGGGCGATTTCTCCACCGAGCTGTGTGGCGGCACCCACGTGCGCCGCACGGGCGACATCGGTCTTTTCAAGATCGTGTCCGAAGGCGGTATCGCGGCGGGCGTGCGCCGTATCGAGGCGCTCACCGGGGGCGGGGCGCTGGACTATGTGCGCGACACCGAGGCGCGGCTCAAGCGTATCGCGCAGCAGGTCAAGGGCAGTCCGGACGAGGCCGAGCGCAAGGTCGAGCAGCTGAGCATGCGTGTGCGCGATCTGGAAAAAGAGCTCGAGACGGTGCGCCGGCGGCTGGCGAGCGGCGGCGGCCAGGCGCTGGAAGAGCAAGCTAAGGAGGTCGATGGGGTCAAGCTGCTGGCGGCGCGCCTCGACGGTGCGGACGCTAGGGGTCTGCGCGCGGCCGTCGATCGACTGAAGGACAAGTTCGGTTCGGGCGCGGTGGTGCTGGGTGCGGTGCAGGATGATAAAGTGATCCTGGTCGCCGGCGTTACTAAAGACCTGACGAAGCGCGTGCATGCGGGCAAGCTCGTGAACGAGGTCGCAAGCCGCGTGGGCGGTAAGGGAGGCGGGCGCGCCGACATGGCGCAGGCCGGGGGCAAGGATCCCTCGCAGCTCGATGCCGCGCTCGCAAGCGTTCCGCAGTGGCTGCAGCAGCAGCTGGCGCGATCCTGACATGACTGCGCGACGGCAATCGCGCCGGCGGCGGTGATGATGCGCTGGCCGACGCGTTAGAGCAGAACTGCGGGTGCGCAGTGTGGGCCGGCGGTGTTATGGTGTGCCCGGCCCGAGCAAAGAAAAAGGCAGTGTGGTACGAGCATCCCCCCGTAAATTGTTTACCAGGCCCCGTCGTCACGGTGCCGGGCAGAGGATTTGCTTGACATTTAGGGTACGTGTCACGGTAACTGGGTGGCGCGCGGGCAAGCTGAACCAATGTGTTTCCTCGATAATGAGTGATTAGACGGTTGTAATGGCGCTTATCGTCCAAAAATACGGCGGCACTTCGGTGGGCAGCACCGAGCGCATCAACGCGGTCGCCGACCGTGTGGCGGGGTTG
>FXBF010000787.1_pt1 | contig 11031 bp, 4 predicted proteins | sample 5335321 | NCBI WGS metagenome assembly FXBF01 (sample SAMEA103928391, study PRJEB20085) | sediment metagenome | isolation source: sediment | reverse complement strand
GGGACCTTCTTATCGATTGCATGTGGGGGAACGAACCCCCGCGATCGGCGCGCAACGCACTCCAGGTCCACATCAACGGACTCCGCAGGGTGATCCCCGACGACGTCATCGCAACCACCACTCATGGCTACCGCATCGTCCCGGATGGCCACGGTTTCGATGTGTCAGATTTTGATCGCCTTGCCGTCGCTGCTCACAATGTGGATGACCCCTCAGAGCGACTTCGTTTCATAGCGCGCGCTCTCGAACTCTGGAGGGGCAATCCCTATCAGGAGCTGACAGAAGACGCCTTTGCGCTACCTGAGATAGTTCGGCTGAAGGAACGCCGACTCGAGTTGGCCGAGTTGCACATGCAGACACTCCTCCAACTCGGTCATAACGGCGAGGCGATCCCTCAACTTCGGGAGCTTGTTGAACGCTTCCCGCTCAGCGAGCACCTACACGAAGACCTGATGCTTGCGCTTTACCGCTCCGGCCGACAAGCCGAAGCGCTGAGACAGTTCCAATCGGCTCGTCGGGTCCTTGGAGAAATCGGTATTGAGCCCGGCTCAGCACTCAAGGAACTCGAGGAGCGGATCCTCCTCCAGGATCCAGATCTTGGCATCACGAACGCGCAACCGACGCCGCACAACCTGCCTACGTTCACGACGAGTTTTGTCGGTCACGACGAAGAAGCCGCCTCGACTGTTGAAGTACTAAGCGCTAGCCGGCTCGTCTCGATCGTCGGCGGACCGGGCTTCGGTGAGACGCGGCTGGCAGCAGAGCTCGGCCACCCCTCGCTCCAAGACCATCCAAGAGGTGTGTGGTTCGCTGCGCTCGCCGAGGCTCGCACCGTCGAAGACGTCGCTGCTCTGATCGCGGCAGCCACCCAGGATCAGCACAACGTCTCCGGACTCACCGACTTCGCCGCGGCGCTGACCGCAGGTGGGGAGACTTGCACGACCTCGCAGGGCGCAGGCGCAAACTCGGGATCGAGAGCGAACGGGTGTGGCAACTCGATCTATTGCTCGTGCCTGACGATTCAACAAGCGAGACGGGACTTTCGGATGCTGCCACGAACGTAGCGGTACAGCCCTTCGTAGATCGGGCCCAGACGGTAGATCGGACCTTCGCCCCGTCCACCAAGTCGGGAATAGGTCGCCGCTCAGAGCCACCCGAACCGAGTAGTGAGGCCTTTACGTCCGTCATCGATGCTCAGAGTCTGATAAATCCGGTGCAGATGGTTCTCCACGGTGCGTCTGGAAATGAAGAGGGTTTCCGCCACTTCCTCGCTCGAGGCCCCGCCCAACACACTCAGTGCGATCTCCACCTGCCGGTTCGACAGTGGCTGACTGATCGTCGCCAGATCGCCCACCAGAGGATTGGCGCCGCTGGAAGCCAGAAAGTGCACGCAAACGCTGTCGCTCGAATTGGTCGGGTCGACGGCCTGAATGGCTGCCTCGATGGCGAATGTCGTGGCGCCCGACTCGAGCCACATACGGGTACATCCCCAGAAGTCGTCTCGTGTCTTGGACCGTGCATAGCGACCGGCCATCGTGGCCAACCCCGACCCCCTTGTGATCGCCAGATGCTCGATATCGGCGGCGACGTCCTCGCCGTTTCCGAGACGAACGGCATCGATGAAACACGAGAGCCCCCAGGAACGCTGTCCGAGAGCCGTAGCCTCGCGGCCAACCTCGCTCAGTTGCTTGCCTGCGGTGGGGTCGTCACTTCCCCATGCATACCAGGCCCACACCCTTTGGCTCATGATGCGGTCGATATCGGCCACGGCGGGTTCAAGGGGATGTTCGATGGCCTCTTCTCGGGGTGCCGCTTGTCGTGTCTGTGCCCGGCGCAACTCGGCTAGGAGTTTGGCCTGTGAAAGGTTGCCGAAGGGATCGAAGCTTTCCAACTCCGTGACCGCTGCCTCCGCCAGGCGCAGTGCTCCGTCCGCTGACGACCATGCGTCGGCCATGACTGCTTCGACCGTCAGCCATTGCCCCGGTGCGGCCTCCCGGTCGGACTGATCCAGCCGGACACGAGCGTCACGAAACCGCCCATCGGCGTGATCGACCAGAACCCGGCTCATCTCGAGCTGCTCGGACAGCAGCGATTCCGTGCCCATCGATTCGACGATCTGCCGCCCTCTTGCATAGGTGTCATCGGCCGACACCGTCGAGAGCGTCAGCGCCTCGGCTAGCTGGGTGACGGCGACGGCTAGCAGACGCGTATCTGGATCTGCCTCGTCGTTGACGGTGCGGCCTGCGCCCAGGAGCGCATCGAAGTCTCCGTTCAGCCCCGAGAGGATCATCAACTCCGTAGCAAGCCGGTTCCGATGTGTGGACTCGGTGAGAGATACCATCCCCTCCTGCAACATCGCGATGGCGTCAGTAAACCGGCGCTCCCCGTACGCCATGGCCTGCGATCTGATGGAAAGGAACTCGGTGAGCGCGCTTTCGTCTAGATCAAGAGGTACCTCGTCTGGGACCTCACCGAGGAAGCGGAGTGCCCTGGCCCGTGTGACGACCAGTCGCTGATCGTCGGGCGCGTGGGCAGCGATCCTCGCCGCCGTGCTGAAGTCCCGCCATGCCAGTGCCAGACCAGCTGCCACATCGAGGAGATCCGGCTCCGGGATGATGCCGACACTGAGGGCCTTTCTCACCAAAGCGGCAATGTCGACGGGCTCAGTGTCCTCGCCAATGGCGTCAAGAAGGTGACGCGCGCAGGCTCTCTGCCCCTCGAGAGTCAGCGTGCCGGTAGCAACCGTCGCCAAGAGAGGATGTGCCACCTGTGCATGCTTAGATCCCACTCTCACCAACCCACTCGACTCGAGCTGCGACAACGTGCTGGCATCGCCTAGCGACCTCACCATGTCTGTCGGCACGGACTCGGCGAAGGCCAAAGTGTCCAGAAGACGACGCTCCTCGCGACCCAGGCGGACGAGTCGCCTCTCCATCAAGCTGGTGAGTCGGTCCGAAGTACTCGAGAGGGCCATCACTGTGATGGGCTGGTCTCCACTGGTGTTCTCAACGCGATCCAGGATCTCGGTGACGATCGCTTGCACGTACAGCGGGTAGCCCAGGGTGACGGAGAAGATCTCGTCCAAAAGTGGCTCGTCCAAACCACGGCCCAGCAGTTTGGCAGCCATCTCTTGGACCTCATCACGCGTCAGAGGGCTCAGCTCGATACGACAATCCGGCCATCGAGCCCAGATAGCTGTGATGTCGGCCGGCAGGGGCTCTCCAGACGTGACCGAGATCACGAGGCGACCAGCGGACGATTGAGCAACTCCGCCGATCACTCCGGCAGTCTCTGGGTCGAGAAGGTGGGCATCATCTACGACGGTCAGCACCGAACCTTCACCGTCTGTGATCGACCTCACGGCCCGAGCGACCGTCTCGGCATCGGTGTCGCCGCCTTCCAGGGACACTGCAGCGGCCAGGGCGCCAAAGGGGATGCGCTGGAGCCCATGAGTGCCCCGCAACTCGATGACTTGCCCACCCTGAGACCTCCACTCGCTTGCTAGAAGGTCCGAGACGGCAGTTGCCCCGATCCCGGCTGCGCCGGCGATCACGGCGACGCCGATGTCTGCGATCAATGATCGGGCACGACGGAGGTCGTCCCCACGACCGACGAGATGTGTGGGCATCCAGGCTGACGATACAAGGGAGCGGAACCTGGAGATGAGCGATCTCTTGTTTGTAGACGGACCTCGGTCTGACTACGGATCAGAAGGTTGTGGGTTCAAGTCCTGTCGGCCGCGCTCATAGACTCCCTCGCTACAGGTGGTGTTCTGGCTGACTCTTACCCTGAACTGGGCTCCGCGAGCGCTCCGATGTCGTCGAGGATCGACTCATCGGGTCCGAATGGCGAGTTGACGGACGCAGAGAAGAAGGACATGACCTCGTCGGCGTTGGCGCACGAATCCGTCAGACTCATGTCCAGCCACGCAGAACACGGAGCGAGCCACTCCGCCCAGAGGTCATAACGACCCTCAGGCAGTCCGTCAGCGAAATCGTGGACAAACCACTCACAATCGACTGGACCGGTCTGCCCGTCGTAGGTCGGCCCGCATTCGTCAGCCGTTTCTCGAACCACGTAATCGGGGACGAATTTGTAGGTCTGGCCAAGCTCGAAAACCCCCTCTCCCAAGTCTGGGCCACTCCGGCGGGTGATGTAGATGTTGACGCTGTACCCCGGCCCGAGCGGCTCGGTCCCTGTGTTGGGAAAACCATGACGTACGAAAAACTGCCTGCCCGACACCCATGGACCCGATCCAAACTCGCTCAGACCCTCGCCGTAGAAACGGGCATCAAGGAAGCAGTCGGCACAATCCCTCGACAAGAAGTTCAGATAGTGCTCACCCGGCAGGATTGTCTTCGTACCCAGGGCTAGGGGGGCGAGACCATCATCACCGGCCAACCAGTCCGTCGGCTCTGATGTCGTTGGATTACCGGACCGGTTCGACCCGTAGGACCCGAATGGATCGTCACCGTCGCTTCCATAGGACTCAATGCCGAATGGCGAGTTGACCGAGGCGGAGAACATCGAAACCACTTCCGAAGGATCTGAACACGAATCGGTGTAACCGAGATCCAGCCAATAGATGCATGGGGCGCGCCACACCGCCCAAAGGTCGTATCGACCGTCAGGCAATCCCTCAGCGAAATCGTGGACAAACCATTCACATTCAACAGGACCCGACTGGTCCCTATATGTGGGGCCGCACTCGTCGGCCGTCCCCCGAATCACATAGTCGGAGGTGAATTTATAGGTCTGACCGACCTCAAAAACTCCGTCTTCCAAGACCGGCCCGTAACGTCTGGTGATATAGACATCGATTCCGTAGCCCTCACCTAGCGGCTCTTCCCCTGAATTGGGGAATCCATGGCGAACAACAAAGGGGGCAGGATCCGAAGCAGGATCGGGGGCAGGACCGGAATCATCGATGTTCCTCATCACAGCATCACGAAAGCAATAGCTTTCGTAACAAAACTCGGTGAGGAAGTCGAGATATAGGTTTCCAGGAAGCTGATTCGCTTCGCCCAGGGGGAGCGGGCCGGCACCATCATCACCGGGAATCCAGTCCGTTATCGGAAGTGTGTCAGGACTCCCCGAGCCCGGAATCCCGTCTATCGACCCAGCGGGAGTTGTGATCCGGGGGACCGTCTCAGGACTCCCCGAGTCCGGAATCCCGTCTATCGACCCGGCGGGAGTTGTGATCCGGGGGACCGTCTCAGGAGGAGCCAAAGCGTCGTCAACCGGTTCTCCCGAAACCACCAGAAGCGAAGGCAGCAATCCAAAAACGAGTACGGCCCCCACGACGGCTATGGCAACCAGAAAGGGCCGCCGACCACTCCGTTTGGAACCATTCGCCAAGCGTTGGTGAGACGTATCGAGTTCATCGTTCTCGGCGATGTACTGGACCAAAGCCTCCTCCAAGTCGGCCCGCTCCGAATCGGCTACGACCTGGTTTGCATAGGTGCGAAGTTGAGTTTCCAAGTTAGCCGGCATCCGAAACCTCCAGTGCTTTCCGCAGCTTCTCCATTCCTCTACGTGCGTGAGTTCGAATCGATTCAGGGCTGATACCGAGCAGCGCGGAGGCCTCATTGGCCGTCCATCCCAAGCCGTTGATCACCCAAACTGCTATCCGCTGCTTGTTGGTTAGAGAAGCAAGGGCATTAGGCAGGCCGGGCTCGACCCATGGGGTCTGATGTGCCGGGACTTCGGGCAGAAGGGGTCTCTTCTTGGTCGCACGTCGGGCCGCAGACTGTGCTACCCGATAAAGGTATCCTGCCGGGTTGGACATTGCGGACAGCCGCTCCCAGTTCTCCCAGCCATAGGCAAGCGCCTCTGCAGTGGCATCCCTGGCATCCTCGACTCCGACCCAACCAATGAGAGCGTGACGAATCCTTGGCTCGACCTCCTTGACGAAAGCCTCGAAGGTCGGCCCTTCAACTTGCCGCTCGATCAACTCCCTTTCCGAACTCACTTCAGTTAAAGCCTTATGGACACCAATTGCGTTACAAGAAATCTACGCCGATCGGATTGCCCGGGTTCGTGCTAGGTCTGGATGTAGGGAAAGACCGCTCTCAGTTTTTCCGATTCGGTCCTCCAGGTTGCAACCCGAACTGCAACCCAACCCCGGGTAAATGAACCTGACCAGTTGGACTGGGCAGGACGATGGTCAGACCGCAGCACGACCGCATCCGTCCGCTCTTCACTACACCCGGGCGTGTCCAGAGGTGACCATGAGCGGGGGAACGCGCTCCTGCCCGGCGGTGGCCTGATGCAAGAACAGGCTCAGTCGGTTGTGACTGTTGACCTCGCTGACGCCGGGATCGGTATCCAGGAAAAGTATGTTGGCTTGTGGGTAGAGCTCTTTGATACGCCGTTCCACGCCCTTTGCGACCACATGGTTGGCGATGCAGCCGAAGGGTTGGAGGCAGATGAAGTTGTGCACGCCCTCGCTCACCAACGCTCCGATCTCGCCGGCGATCAGCCACGCTTCGCCATAACGATGTGTCAACGAAAGGACCTCTTGCGCATTGTCGGCGGCGTCTTGGACGCGGTACGTCGGTCTGTAACGGGCGAAGCCGCTCATCACAGCGTCAACCTCGTCGAGCACAGAGTTGGCGTGGCGAAGTATGGGTGATTTCATCAACGAGAGAAGACTCCGTCGGTGGACGTCGGCTTGCACTGCGGCATCGGCGTTGATGACCCATGAGAGGAAGAATTCGACCAATCCGGGGACGACCACCTCAACGTCGCGTTCGATGAGCCAATCCACCAGTTCGTTGTTGGCGAAGCCGTTGTACTTGGCGTAGATCTCACCGATGATGGCCACTTTCGGGTGGTTCTCCGTGGTGGTTTCGATGTCGTTGAATTTCGCGATGGCTCGGCGGAGCGTGTCGAGGATGGCAGATTTCTGGAGCGGCAACTCGCCGCTATCGAGCAGAGAGAGGTATCTGTCTGCCAATCTCCGTGGCTCGGCGCGGTCGACAGCCCGGGTGGCGGTGGCGTAGTACAGGGTGGAGAGAGCGTCGGTGTAGATGCCGCCAAGGGCAGCCAGGTAGATGTACTTGGCGGAGTTCAGCTTGAAGCCCGGCTGCTCATGCAAGCCCCGCTGTGCCGCTGAAACGGAGACGATCGGAACGTCCTCGAAGCCGGCGGAGATCATCGCCCGTCTCAGCATCGACAAGTAGCAGGAAGCCCGACACTGACCACCGGTTTGTGTGAGGCCGACAGCGACGTCCTCTCGTCGGTACTCGCCCGATTGCAGTGCCTTGATCAGGTCGCCTATCAAGATGATCGCCGGGTAGCAGATTTCGTTGTTGGCGTACTTCAACCCCTCCGTGACCGAGCGGCGGTCGGGGGGAGGCAGCATCTCGACGCTGTAGCCCAAGTCGACCACCGGGCGGGTGAGTACGGACCGGTTGAAGAACGAGAACCAGGGTGCGAGGATCGTGCGATCGCGGTCCTCGTCGAGGAAGAGACGGTTTTCTTTCCGAGGCGTGAACTCGTGATGGCTGGGAGGGTCGCCGGAGAGGGTGGATTCGACCATTGATCGCAGCCGTAGCTTGGCGGATCCGGTGCTGTCGATTTCATCGACACGGATGACGGTGGGATTCTTGCCATGCTCGTTGAGCAACGCTTTCACTTCGTCACTGGCCACCGCGTCGGGACCGCAGCCGAAGGAGTTCAGCTGCACCAGTTCCACGTCCTCTTGTTCTCCGGCCCAGCTGGCGGCGCGGTAGTAGCGGTTGGGGTACGCCCACTGGGTCAGCACGTGCTCGTTGTCGATGTTTCCATCGGGAAGCGCGGCTTCGGTGATGATGTCGACCCCATAGTTCGTGAGAATCTCCGGTGTCTTGTGGTTGATGAGGGGATCGAGGTGATAGGGGCGGCCCATCAGCAGCACGACTTTGCGTCCGTCCGATCGCGCATCCTCCAGGATCGTCGCGGCAGCAGCTTTGACGTCGGCTCGATACGCCTCCTGTGCGTGCACGGCCTGGGCGAAGGCGTCGTTGGCAGTCTTGTGGTCGACGCCGAGACTCGCCAGGTAGTTGACGCACACCTTCTTGAGCAGCTTGCGGTCGGCGAAAGTGACCGCTGGTGTGTCGAAGGGGATGCCATGCTCACGGGCGGGGTCGATGGCGCTGCGGATCACGTCGGGGTAGCCGGACACGATGGGGCAGTTGTAGCTGTTCAGTGCATCGTCGAATTCTGGCTCTTCTGCGACGACCATCGGATAGAGAATGCGGTCGACTCCCGCCTCGATGAGGTTGTAGATGTGGCCGTGCACCAATTTGGCCGGGAAGCAGATGCTGTCCGACATGATCGTGCCCACACCCTTCTTGTACAGCGCATGGTTGGAGGGATCCGAGAGGCGAACCGCAATGCCGCTTTTGACGAGGAGTGCGTTCCAGAACGGGTAGTCCTCATAGATGTTGAGGACTCGTGGGATGCCGATGGTCAGTGTGGGCTCCGACTCCGGCTGGGTGGGACGGTCGAAAAGGAGCTCGAGAGTCTTGTCCGGCAGGCTCACACCTTTCCGGTCTTGTTTCCCGTTGTTGGAGAAGATGCGCTCACAGCGATTGCCCGTGAAGAACACGTTCCTGTTGGGAAAGGTGAGCTTGGTCACGGTGCAGGTGTTCTCGCAACCCCGACAGTGCAACTGTCGTTTCTTGTACCCGTGACTGCCTTGCACCCCATCGAAGTCGAAAACGCATCGCGCCGTGTCCGAATCCGTTTCTCCTGCCCGGAGGTACTCATCACGGCCGATGAGTGCCGCCCCATAGGCACCCATCAGCTCGGACTGGTCCGGGCAGACCACCGGTTTGCCGATGAGGTTCTCCAGCGCCTTGTGGATCGAGGGATTTCGGAATGTGCCGCCCTGCACCACGATGTTGTTGCCCAACGTCTCGTAGTCGGTGATCTTCAGCACTTTGTGCAAAACGTTCTTGATGACCGAGTAGGCAAGCCCAGCGGAGATGTCGGCAACGGAGGCGCCCTCTCGCAATGACTGCTTCACCTTCGAGTTCATGAAGACGGTACAGCGAGTACCCAGATCGTACGGAGCGCTTGACGTGCATGCGCTGGCCGCAAAGTCGGTCACCGTATACCCCATCGACTCGGCGAACGCTTGGATGAACGAACCGGATCCGGACGAGCAGGCCTCGTTGATCTCGATATCTCGGACGTGTCCGTTCTCGATGAAGATGGCCTTCATATCTTGGCCACCGATGTCCAGAACGAACGATACATCTGGGTCGAACTGACGGGCCGCCCGAAAGTGGGCCAACGTCTCCACCACGCCTTGATCGAAGCCGAACGCCGCCTGCACAAGATCTTCGCCGTAGCCGGTGACCACACTGCGAGCGACCCGGGGTTCCTTTTTGCAGAGGCTGAAGGCGGTCTCGATGCGGGAAAGCCCCTTGGCGGCAACACCCAAGGGATCGCCATGATTACTGGCGTAACTGTGGCTGAGAATCCTGCCCTGGGCGTCTACCACGACCATCTTGGTAGTGGTGGAGCCGGAATCGACTCCCAGAAAACAGACTGCGTCCTCCGCCAGGTCGGCGATGCGGGCGCGCTCCAACCCGTTCTCACGGCGGGCCGCCTCCCACTGCTCAAACTCGGCGGTGTTCGCAAAGAGGGGATCCAATCGATGGCTGCTGATGGACGGTCGTACCGGGTCCCGTGCGAGCAGGTCAACGAGGTCCGTCAGTGAAGTCGACAGTCCGCCTGTGACGAGCGCCGCGCCGATTGCGGGGAGGAGCTCGGGGTTGGACACGAGCTGTATCCCCTCTTCGTCGACGCCGAGGGCTTCGACGAATGCGTTCCTCAGCGCAGGAAGGAAGGTGATCGCACCCCCGCAGAAGAGCACCTTGGCTGTGGGTTTCCGCCCGCGAGCCAGTGACGTGAGGATCTGCATCGCCACCGCACTGAAAATCGAAGCAGCAATGTCCTGGTGAGGGATTTCGCGCGCCAGAAGGTTCTGCACGTCGGTCTTTGCGAACACACCACATCGCGAGGCGATCGGGTAGATGTTCATGTGAAGCCCGGCCAGCCCACTGAGTCGAGCCACATCAACATCCAGCAGTGTCGCCATCTGATCGATAAAGGCGCCCGTCCCGCCGGCGCACGCGCCGTTCATGCGCATTTCGGACGGTTGGCCCTCTGCCTCGAAGAAGATCAACTTGGCGTCCTCTCCGCCGATGTCGATGAGTGTGCGCACTTCGGGGTAGAGCAGCCGTACCACTTCAGCAGAGGCGACCACCTCTTGGACGAACGGCAAGTCGTATCGTTCGCTGAGCCCCATTCCCGCCGAACCCGCGATCGATACCGCGATGGGTACATCGCCGAGTTCCCGCTGTGCATTCGACAATGCTTCTCGTACGGTGAGAAGGGTTTCAGCGTTGTGCCGCTGGTACGTCGAGAAGACGATCTGGCGGGCGTCGTCCAGGATCACCACCTTCGCCGTGGTGGAACCAACATCAATTCCTAAGCCATACCGGATTCGACCTTCAGGATCCGGCTGAAGCGAATCGGTATGTATCGGAAGCGCGTTTCGTGACGGTTGTAGATGCTGAGCCTGGCTCGAGCGGCTCGGCTTGACGCTCACCTGCACAACCTTCGACCGAGTCGGGGCTCGACCTTGGCGTCGAACCCGGCTTCCGGCCAGATCGGGTTGAGTGCTCATTGCAACCCTCCAAAGTGATGCTTCAAGCCATCACGCCAACCATCGTATAACTTCCAGTCGACTGGAATGTCAAGGTGGGATGAACCGTCGCCGATCTGCGCAACGGTGGCCTCGCGGGGAGCCAAGTTGGGGCCGTTTCGGGCGGTGTGGACGGCGATGGACTCGCAAGGACGCCGCTGCGACACGGATAGCCGGGGGCTAGTCAGGGCACGAACGGTGTCCCGTATCTGAGCCGTGGACGTAGGTCTACCCTCGTTTGTGTGAGTTCGGCTCCGGAGGTTCTAGATGGACAACTCCGGGTGGCAATGCTTGCCCCGATCTCGTGGCGGGTGCCGCCGCGCCACTAT
>FXBF010000786.1_pt1 | contig 11032 bp, 7 predicted proteins | sample 5335321 | NCBI WGS metagenome assembly FXBF01 (sample SAMEA103928391, study PRJEB20085) | sediment metagenome | isolation source: sediment | reverse complement strand
AATAAGCAGCGCATACTAATGCCCGAGACCGTTCACCCTGGTTATCGTGAGACGACAGAAACCATTGTCAAAAACCAGGGGATAACACTTAGCTCTGTTGCCTACTCAGCTGAAAGTGGTTGCATAGATCTCAACAGCTTAACAAATGAATTAAGTGAGGATGTTGCCGCTATTGTGATTCCACAACCAAACTATTTTGGCGCGCTGGAAGGTGTCGATGGACTGGTAGACCTGGCGCATAAAAATGGTTGTCTGGTTATTGCCGTAGTCAATCCGTTGTCCCTGGCAGTACTTAAGGCACCGGGTGACTGGGGCGAGACAGGCGCTGATATTGCTGTCGGCGAAGGGCAGCCATTAGGCATCCCACTGTCATCAGGTGGCCCGTATTTTGGTTTCATGTGCTGCAGCCAGAAGCTGGTCAGGCAGATGCCGGGGCGTTTAGTCGGGCGTACGGTCGATGCCGATGGCAAGCAGGGATTCACACTCACACTACAGGCCAGAGAGCAGCACATCCGGCGGTCGAAGGCGACATCAAATATCTGTACCAATCAGGGCCTGATGGTGACGGCGGCCACCCTGTACATGTCACTGATGGGGCCGGCAGGGATGGCACAGGCGGCACAGGCTTCGCATGCCAACACACGAAAACTGATTGAAAAACTGACGGCGATTGATGGCGTAGTGATCGAATTCAAAGGCGCGGTTTTCCATGAATTTGTATTGCGTATTGATACCCCGATAGAAGACATGCTGCGGGCGATGACCGCGCAGGGCATTATTGCTGGTAAAGGGCTTGCCGCTGATTTTGATAAATTGCAGAGCTGTTTGCTGGTATGCGCAACAGAATTGCGTACTGAAGAAGAGATGGATGAGTATGTGCTTCACCTGGAGCGCATCGTCAGCAAACGCCGTCTTGATCCACCCTGCGCACAGAAAATGTAACATCAGCAGTATAATAATTTTAACGATAGAACAGACATGACAGAACTAATTTTCGAACAATCCACTACCGAGCGTGTAAACCGCGCGCAGTTTCTTTCTACTGTGACATCTCTCGATGATGTCCCGGATCGTTTTCTGCGAGAAAAAAGCCCGGCCCTGCCAGAAGTATCTGAAATGCAGGCAGTCAGGCACTATACTCGCCTTAGCCAGTTGAATTTCTCTATCGACACGCAGTTTTACCCGTTGGGTTCCTGCACGATGAAGTACAATCCACGGATCTGTAACGAAGTGGCGCTTTATGATGGTTTTAGTGGTCGCCACCCTTCTGCACCGGACTCAACCGGGCAGGGAATTCTAAGCTGTTTGTTCGATCTGCAGGAGATGCTTAAAGATATTTCTGGTATGTCCGAAGTCAGCCTTGCACCCATGGCCGGTGCGCAGGGTGAATTTACCGGCATCGCCATGATCCGTGCCTACCACGATTCCCGGAACGATGCAGGGCGTGAAGAAATTCTGGTGCCGGATGCGGCACATGGCACCAATCCGGCTACTGCTGTGATGTGCGGCTATAAAGTGCGCGAGATTCCAACACAGGACAATGGCGATGTAGACATTGAAGCGTTACGTGCTGTTGTTGGCCCGCAAACTGCCGGGCTGATGCTGACGAATCCCTCAACACTGGGTGTCTTCGAAAGACAGATCAAAGAGATTGCGGCCATGGTGCACGAGGCAGGCGGCCTTTTGTATTACGATGGAGCCAACATGAATGCCATCCTTGGCAAGGTAAAGCCGGGTGAAATGGGCTTCGATGTGATTCATCTAAACTTACATAAGACTTTTTCTACTCCGCACGGTGGCGGTGGCCCGGGTGCGGGACCGGTAGGTGTTAACGAACGCCTAATCCCTTTTCTACCTGTGCCTAAAATTGTCGAGTCATTGGGCGAGTATAAACTGATAGACAGGGACGATTGCCCACAAAGCATTGGCCGTCTATCCTGCTTCATGGGGAATACGGGCATTTTATTACGAGCCTGGGTCTATGCGCGCCTGCTTGGCCGGGATGGTATGAAACGTGTAGCAGATTACGCCACCCTGAATGCCAACTACCTGAAAGAAAAACTTGAGCAGGCCGGTTTCGAGATGGCCTATCCGACACGTCGGGCGACACATGAGTTTATCCTGACACTGGGAAAGGAAAAGGCTGACACAGGCGTTACTGCGATGGATTTTGCCAAGCGTCTGTTGGACAAGGGTTATCATGCACCTACCACATATTTCCCCTTGCTGGTACCAGAATGCTTTCTCATCGAACCAACCGAAAGTGAGAGCCTGGAAGAACTGGACGGTTTCATCCGTGCAATGATAGAGATCAAAAAAGAAACGGTCGAGGAAACGGAAATAGTAAAGACTGCTCCACATACCCTGCCAGTGCGACGACTGGACGATGTGCGCGCGGCGCGGCAGCTGGATGTCGTCTGGCCGAAAGAACAAGCCTGATTTTAACCACAGAGGACACGGAGGTACACAGAGAAAATCATTTAATAAGTTTTTACCTCTGTGTACCTCCGTGTCCTCTGTGGTGAATATTTTTTGATTTTATTATTACTACTTAACGGAATAACGAAATGACAGCTTTAATTTGCGGGTCGATGGCTTTTGACACCATCATGGTCTTTGAGGATCGTTTTAAGAATCATATTCTGCCGGATCAGGTGCATATACTGAATGTTTCCTTTCTGGTGCCCAGCATGCGTCGTGAGTTCGGCGGTTGTGCCGGTAATATTGCCTATAACCTGAATCTACTGGGCGGCGAAGGTAGACCGATGGCGACCGTGGGGCGCGATTTCGGTCCCTATGCGGACTGGATGGACAAGGCCGGTGTCAGTCGAGAGTCATTGAAAGAACTTGCTGATGAATATACCGCGCAGGCCTATATCACCACAGACCAGGATGACAACCAGATAACTGCTTTTCACCCGGGTGCAATGAACCAGTCGCACCTGAACAGGGTGACTGATGAAGCCGGCGTGACTATTGGTATCATCTCTCCGGATGGTCGTCAGGGCATGATCGATCACGCGACACAGTTTGTCGAAGCCAATATCCCGTTTATTTTTGACCCGGGCCAGGGGATGCCGATGTTTGGTGGTGACGACCTGAATCGTTTTCTTGAACAGGCCAGCTGGCTGACGCTGAATGATTACGAATTCCAGCTATTTTCTGAGCGAACAGGCAAAAATGCCGAGGAAATTGCCAATGAAGTGGATGGTTTAGTGGTAACCCGTGGTGGCAAAGGGTCTATTATCTATACAAAAAGTAAGGAAATAAATATACCCGCTGCGAAAATTGATAAGCTGAAAGATCCAACCGGCTGTGGCGATGCCTACCGGTCAGGTCTGTTGTATGGTTTGATGAACAATATGGACTGGGAAACCACCGGACGCCTGGCTGCAATAATGGGTGCATGCAAAATCGAAGTTAACGGCACCCAAAATCACGCGCCAACACGGGAAGAAATAGCCGCGCGATTTCAGTACAACTTTAACTACCAGCCCTGGTAAACAGAGAAATGACGGCACCTATCTTTACCTGCAATTATATAATATAATAATAAGCTTATATTCAAGCTACTTGATGTTTTCGGTACCCAGGTAGCACAATAAGGACCTACACTGATATCTATCAAGCGGAGCTATAGTAATGGCCGACGAAGAAAACAAACTGGCAGCAGGTAGTACGACTGCAAAAAAGACGACTAAAAACGTCAAAAAGAAAACTGTTAAAAAAGCAGCGAAGAAGACGGTTAAAAAGAAGTCTGTCAAAAAAGCGGTTAAAAAGGTTGTTAAAAAGACTGTTAAAAAGAAACCCACAAAGCCTGTCAGGACTGAGAAAACGGCAACAGTGGTTACGGCTGCTGCAAATGGCAACCGTCAGAAAGAAAATGCAGAGGTAAAGATTCGTCTTAAAGCAACACCGGCATCAACTGCTGCTAGCGCCCCGGGACAGAAGAAAGACAGTCTGGCCACACTTTCCAAAATTTCTATAGCTCTACTGTTCATCATTGGTATCTGGGCATTTATCTCCTATCTGTATGACGATGTTGAAAGCACTGAGGATAAGACATCTCCAGCAACAGTAACTGCTCCAGCAGCGATGCCTGCGGCAATGCCTAAAATAATGCCTAAAATAATGACTAAGATAATGCCTAAGGATATGCCGATGGACATGGTGCCTGCAAAGCCGGCGTCTGTAACGGCATCAGCTGACAAAGTAGAACCTGAAGAAAAAACAGAAGAAAGTGGAAGTTTTTTTGGAGGTCTTTTCGATAGCAAGGGTGAAACAGCTGATGATGCAGCGGCAGCTGCTGATTCTGCCGCAGCAGATTCAACTGCCTCTCAGTCTGCTGCAAACCAGATGCCAATGCCAATGCCATACGGCCATCCTGATCCATGGGGGCCGCCACAGGACTTTGGTCCGCCACAGTATGGAGCACCGTTTGATCCAGCGATGCAGCCTATGCCATGGGGGCCGCCTCAGGGATTTGGTCCTCCACAGGGTTTCGGCCCGCCTCAGGGATTTGGCCCACCGCAGAATTTTGGTCCCCCCCCAGGGTTTTATGACATGCCGCCACCGATGCCAATGTTTGATCAGGGCAGGGGCTGGTAACCAGTCGTTCAGGATAAGAGATACAACTAACAGCCAGATGCTGTTAGAGTTAAAAGGCCGCGATTACCGCGGCCTTTTTTTGTATCAAGGTCAAATGAACTTCACCACAGAGGACACGGAGGTACACAGAGAAATTTTTTTAACGTGTTTCTACCTCTGTGTACCTCCGTGTCCTCTGTGGTAAATATTTACAAAGCTACTAAAAATTACAATGGTTGAGAAAAGAAAAGCGCTGATACGGGAATACGGGCAACTGGTGAGGCTGTCAGTGCCGATTACTATTGGTCAGATCGCGCTGGTTGCTACCGGTTTTGTCGATACCGTTATGGCAGGGCGTATTAGTCCTCTGGCATTAGGTGCTATTGCCGTTGGTGCCAATCTCTGGATCCCGGTGTATTTATTTAGTGTCGGACTGATGATGGCTGTCTCCAGTATGGTGTCGCATTATTTCGGAGCAGGGCAAACGGCAGCGATTCGAGATCTGATCAAGCAGTCCCTGCTGGTGGCAGGTGTACTGGGACTGCTGGGTTTCTTTTCCGTTCGACTGCTATCTGGAGTGATGGACTGGGTAGGTATCGATGAAGGCATCGTGCCAGTGGCAACAGGCTATCTGTATGCTGTCTCCTGGGGTATTCCTGCTGTCGGTGCCTATCTTGCACTGCGATTTGTCAGTGAAGGCATCGGCTATACCCGACCAATGATGGTCATTCAACTTATTGGGCTGGCCATAAATGCGTTGCTGGATTACATCCTCATGTTCGGCAAGCTGGGTGTGCCGGCAATGGGTGCGGTAGGCGCAGGCTGGGCAACTGCAGCGGTGATGTGGATTAATCTTTTTATGCTGGTGGGGTATATCCTTACTCACCACAGATATGCGGATATCTGGAAATCAGAAAAGCTGAAACCGGACTGGAAGCGCACAAAAGAGATGCTACGGCTCGGTCTGCCGATTGCCCTGACACTGGTTAATGAGGTTGGAATGTTCTCCGCAGTAGGATTGCTGATGGGGAGTCTTGGCGTTATCGAGGTGGCCGCACATCAGATAGCAATCAATTTTGCCGGCATGATGTTTATGATCCCCCTGGGAATTTCAGCCGCGGTAACAATAAGAGTGGGGCATGCGCTGGGTGAGCAGCGACCTGGGGATGCCCGTTTCCGTGGTCTGGCAGGCATCAGTTTGGCAGGCATGTGTATGTTTGGCACTGCGAGCATTATGCTGTTATTTCCTGATTTGATTGTATCGATCTACAGCAAGGATGCTGACGTGGCGGCCATGGCTGTCATATTGTTGTACATGGCGGCAATCTTCCAGTTGTCTGACGGGATTCAGGTCTCCGCAGCGGGGGCATTGCGTGGCATGAAAGACACGTTGTATCCACTGCTGGTTAGTGTTGTGGCTTACTGGTTTGTTGGGCTGCCTTTTTCTTATTACCTGGGGATTAATCGGGCGCTTGGTCCGCAGGGTTTGTGGATGGGGCTGGTGGCGAGTTTGACGCTTGCGGCGGTCTGGCTGGTCTGGCGGTTCTGGCGAGTTAGTCGGGTTGAGCCTGAAGGGGGAAAGGGGAAATGAGGAAAGGAGGAAAGGAAAGGCTAAGTACGATGAGAAAATTGTGGGGACGTAGTATATTTAAACCGGGCAGTTACACAGAATTTTCTTCATCCCGACAAATACTTCCGAAAGTCTTCTATATCTGAAACGGGTGGCAGGCAACTTGTCCCACGGCAGGGGTAGGCCAGTACCCCATCGTCTGGTACCTTTTTTGAAGATAACAGTTGAGGAAGCTGCTCCGTATCTGATGGAATACTCAGAACAACTCGGTCAGGGTGGGTATATTGCTTTGCCAATTCTCTCCACGGTTCCAAAAGGCTTTTTTCACCACGTAGAATGATTATTTCCGGAGGGTGGAGACAGGCTTCGAGTGCAGATAGCAGGCTGCCATGACCTACCGGATAACGATTAATGTTATTCCACAGTACGCGGAGTGTTTTTTCGGCCGCATCGAGATATCTTTGCTTACCAATGACATGACCAACTATCAATAATATCTGTGCGGCAACGCCGTTGCCTGAGGGAATGGCATCATCAGCGTCTGGTTTAAGACGGGTTAATAACTGCTCATGATCATTAGAAGTGAAAAAGAACCCACCGTATTCCTTATCTTCAAAATGCTCAAGCATACTTTCAATGAGTAATATCAGCATTTGCATGTCATTTGTTGACCAGCGAACTTTTAATAGCTCAATAATTCCTGATGCCAGCAATACATAGTCGTCCAGATAGGCATTCAACTGACTTTTTCCGTTTCTCGCCGTCACTTTAAGGCGATGACCATCCCACAAATGCTTCCGAATAAATGCCAGCGATCGCTCAGCGGAGTGGATGTATTCGGGCTTGCTCAGGGCATCGCCTGCCCGTGCCATGGCACCAATCATCATGCCGTTCCAGGCGGTCAGGATTTTGTCATCCAGTCCGGGTCGGATGCGTGATGTACGTGCCCGCAGCAGCAATTTTTGAGCCTGTGCAATTTCTTTTTCGACAACCGCTTCATCCAGCCCGTTTTCTTTCGCGACAGTTTGAAGCGTTTTCTGTGCATGAAAATGCCACTGGCCTTCAAAGTTAGCTTTGCCGGAAAGTTTGTAACGAGACTGCAGTAACTTCCATTGCAGGGGGCTTACCAGTTTTTGTATCTGATCGGTCTGCCAGGTATAGAACAGGCCCTCTACGCCTTCAGAATCGGCATCGAGGCTGGAGTAGTAACCGCCTTCGGTAGACTGCATTTCTCTGCTTACCCAGGCACAGGTGTTATCTGCGATGGTAAGCATCTCGGGTGCATCACAACTTGTTGCGGCATCGAGATAGAGGGGAATCAGCTGGGCGTTGTCATAGAGCATTTTTTCGAAATGCGGGATCATCCACAGCGCATCGGTGGAGTAGCGAAAGAAACCACCACCTACATGATCATTCAAGCCGCCTTCAGACATCCTGATTAATGTGAAACGGCAAATTTCAAGTAACTGCGCCGCGGTATCTTTGTCATCACAGAAACTGGCATGCCGCAGACAGCGTTCCAGATTGCTGGGATGAGGGAATTTAGGTGCACCTCCAAAGCCGCCATGTACCGGGTCAAAGGTTTCCTGAAGGGTGCTGGCGGCACGCTCTAGCGGCTCGTCAACCAGGCTTACTGTGCCACTGGAGGGTTTGTTTTGAGCAATGTTTGCAAATGCCGCCATCATCTGCTGCTTATGCTGTTGCAGTTCTTCTCTGTGCTGCTGAAAATGGTCGGCAATACGTTTCAGCACGACTTTGAAGGGTGGCATGCCGTGGCGGGCATCAGGTGGAAAATAGGTGCCGCCGAAAAATGGCAGCTGATCTTCCGGGCTGAGAAACATGTTTAACGGCCAGCCACCGGGTCTCTGATTCAGCATCTGATAAGCCGTCTGGTATATCTTGTCCAGGTCAGGTCGTTCTTCCCGGTCCACCTTGATACAGATAAAGTGGCGATTCATGATGTCAGCAGTTGCCTGATCTTCAAAAGACTCATGTTCCATAACATGACACCAGTGACAGGCGGCATAACCGATAGATAGCAGTAATGGTTTGTCTTCTTCTACGGCAAGAGCGAGTGATTTTTGTGTCCAGGGGTGCCAGTTTACCGGGTTCTTTGCATGTTGCAGAAGGTAAGGGCTGGTTTCATTAATCAATGAGTTAGTCATTCACAAAGACTGGCAATTTTTCTGCCTGGTAACAAGACTGGGAGAGTAGGGGAATTGGTTCGATTAAAACAAATATAGGTACCTTTAATCACTGTCCGAAGCGTTTTTCCTCATAAACGAGTCACTATCTCTCTGTATCGCTTTCTTCCTTAAGGTAAAACTCAAAATACCGCTGATAGACAACAGCAATAATACTATTCCTGTCAGATCGACGAGCAGAGTGCCCGGAAGTTTAAAGAATCGTCCGCTATGCAAATCTTGAAGAACGCGTTCCCAGCTTGGGCCATAGGCAGGCAGCAACAATATGAGTTTTGCCTTTGTATCGGAGGGTATAGCTTCAAGTTTTGACCACGAGACAGGAGAGTTCAGATCACTAACGGGTAGCCAGTTAAGCAAGTCAGCATCACTTAAATAGGTCTGCTTACCGGATTTTATTAACAGCCCTGAGTCAGTCCGTCCTACACGTTCGATTTGTCCCGGTAGACCGCTGCTGCGGGTCAATGTTTCAATGATTTCACCATCCGGTGTAAGTAATAGTATTGAGTCGCTGAGCGCGATGATCAAAAGTTCATCGAGAGCAGTGGCGCCGACAAGAGCAGAACTATATTGGCCAATGATACGGCTATCTACGAATAAGCTTTCACCGAGTTTGTTTACCTTATACTGCTGAGTACTGGCGCTTACTCCCATGGCTGGCTTGATGCCGTACAGCTGTAACATCCACGTGCTGTCCAGGCGCGCATTATCCAGGCCGAGATCATGACTGTGATTGAGCATCAAGCCGGTAACTGACAGATAGATAGCAATTAATGCGGCAAATACACCAAAGCGACCGTGCCATTTACTCAAATGCCTGTGCATGATTATTTGTTAGTCTGCTGTTTCATAACATGGTCTGATAGTTGCAGTGCTACAGTGGCCAGTTTACGTATGGCATTGACTGACAGGGTTGCACCGCTTATGCCATCGATGCGCCGATCCAGCTGCTGATTATTGTTCAGAGCTACTCCTGCAAATTGTTCGGTGAAAGACGGGTAATGAATTCCGTCACCTCTACTTTCCCGAAATACAAGCACTCTGACTGATTCAAGCCTGTTATTCTGGATGACGAATCCTGCTGTTATTGGTTTTTCTTTTCCGATCTCGTCCAGAATCCAGGCACTTCGTTTATCTTTAACCCAGTAGCGTACCCTAAGGGCTGGATAGTCGTGACCCAGAGATTTACTGATATCGGCTTTAAGTGCTCCTTTCAGCCAGACAGCTTTGACCTCTGGTGTGTCACCCTTAAAGGCATGTTCAAGAAAGTCCTCTTTTGTCAGGTAGACCACTTCTTTTGTTGCAGAAGACCAGGCTGGAAATGCAAGCAGTGCGAAAAGTAACATCCCTGCAGCTGTGGCCATAGATTTCCTGTTCATTAATAGCGCTCCTGTAAAATTTCCGGGCTAAAATTGGTAGCCGACGCCAAGATTGAAACCATCCAGCTCCTTTTTGCCTTCAGGTGCATTCTGGTCCTGTAGATCAAATTTGAATACAACATGCTCGTTTAACCAGTAGTTGGCTCCGAGGCTGGCCTGGCTATACTGGCTGTCAGCCTGCCCGCCAGCAGTATTATCCCATTGTTCATAGCGGGCAAACAGACCAATTGTCTGATTGATGCGCCAGGCCGGTTCGATATACCAGCCATACTGTTTGTCAGCGCCAATGCTTGCGGGTCCCTCTCCATCCATATTCCACTGTGCATACAGGGCACGTAGACCAAATGCCCCCCGCTCAAGGACGGCGTGGGTTTCAGTGAGGGTTGCAGAGCCAGCCAAAGGATCATTCCCCTGAGTGATATCATCCTGATATTGCAGTGATACAGCAAGCTCAAGTCCAGGTAAGCCCGTCCATTTCAGACGGCCAGTTCCTGCACCATTATTTGCAACAGCTTCGCTTACTTTCTGACGTCCACTACGCGGTTTGTACCTGTCAGCTTCTGAAGTATTGAGACCAGAAGTAACAGTAGTGTCCCAGTACCAGCCTTTACCAAAACGACCACTCAGGCCCAGTCCACCGGCCCGCCAGGTGGTGGGTATAATATTTTTTTCAACCTGATTTCGTTCAACGCCATAGAATGTGTTGGGCTCATGCGTTTCATTAATAATGCCGACAGGTACCAGAAACAGCCCAGCTATACCGGACAGGTTCGTTGTTATGTCATGCTCGATATATGCCTGTTCAATCTCCGCCGCACCATTTTCACCCTCTCCGGCAATGGCATGCTCTAGTTCAAACTCAGAAAAGAATCGTGTTTTTTCGTTGAAGTCATGCCCAAAGAGCAGGACAAAACGGTGTAAGTCGATTTCATTGCTGTCAGTGTTGCTGGATTTGTCTTCGAGGTTGTTATAGTGAAGTTCACCATAGCCACCGATATATGTTTTTGAAGTACTGGCAGTTTGTTTCCGGTCAACCGCATCAGCGGTGGCTTCAACCATGCTTACCGTCTCTTCGATTTTTGCATCGCTAGACTTTTGCTGTGACATCAAGGCATCAATCTGTTTTTGCTGTTGCTGGATTATCTTCCACATTTCTTCACGACCAGGCAGATCATCCCTGGCAAGGGCACCACCACTTATGGCGAGCATACAGACGGATAAGAAAACCGAGCGAAATGCGTTCATAATTTGGTTTACCTGTAATGGTCTGGTGTTTGAGGGGGGGGGGCAATGAT
>FXBF010000785.1_pt1 | contig 11039 bp, 10 predicted proteins | sample 5335321 | NCBI WGS metagenome assembly FXBF01 (sample SAMEA103928391, study PRJEB20085) | sediment metagenome | isolation source: sediment | reverse complement strand
ATAAAAATCGATGAAATCACTGTCAATGATAATAGTACGCTAAGCTTCACTGACAGGACTGTCTCACCTGCATTTAGACTGGTAATTGATATAACAAAACTGAATGTCACGGGCATTGACAGCAGCAGCCCTGATCAACCTGTTGCGATCAACCTGAATAGCAAACTCAACACTTACGCCACCCTGTCAATCAAGGGATCGGTTAATCCTTTCAGGGAGGAACCCGGCGCCGACCTGAAGATCAACCTTGATAATATGAATATGGTTGCGCTGTCACCGTATGTCATCTCATCAACAGGATACCTGATACGCTCAGGACAGCTGAATGTTGATTCAACGGTTGTGATTAATAACGGCAGTATTGATGCCAGAAACACCCTTTTCATGAAAAAGCTTACGATGGACGAGGCGGATGCGGCAATGGTCAGGGATAATACCGGCAGCATAGGTATGCCGCTGAAAAGGGCACTCGGCTTGCTGACCGATAAAAATGATAACATCAAACTTGAGATACCCATCACTGGCAAGTTTGATGAAGTCGATATTGGCATAGGCCAGATCATTAATACTGCGCTAAAGAAAGCTACCACAGCGGGCTTGAAGACCTATCTGCTATATGCCTTCCAGCCATATGGCGCATTGATAATGGCAGGGCAGGCGGTTGGTAAACAGGCTGGTAAGATAAACCTCGATCCTGTTTTCTTTGAAGCTGGCGATAGTGCCCTGAGCAGCAAGAACAGGGACTACCTGAAAAAACTGGGTGAGGTTATGCAGGATAAGCCAAAAATTAATGTACAGATTTGTGCCTACACAACGGCAGCTGACTTATCATTCGGACAAGATTCTGCAAAGAAAAAAGTCAGCGAAAAACTGTCAAAAAAGCAAATAAACAAATCTCTCAAGCCTGGTGTTGAGAGACAAAATGCCATTAAAAATTTTCTCATAAGTGAATTCAGGATTAATGTTGGAAGGCTGATCACCTGCGCACCGGAATACGATGATGGAAAAGATGCCAGGCCGCGCGTTGAGCTGCGAATCTGACCAGGGCCAGCATGACAAAACTCATCAACACTCTGCTAGACCCATCGGTCTACGGCCATGCTGTCGATAAGATCGAACTTCTGCAGACCCATATCTCATGGGTCATACTCACTGGTGACTTTGCCTATAAAATCAAGAAACCTGTAAATTTCGGCTTTCTCGATTTTTTATCGCTTGAGAATCGCAGGTACTACTGTAAGGAAGAACTACGCCTCAATCGACGTTTTGCTCCGGGGCTCTATCTGGATGTCATCACCATCACAGGTAAAACAACGGTCAGCCAATTTGTTTTGAAAGCCATACCGGTGATACGAATTCGTTCTGATATTGAGCGCAAACGTCTACATAAACTAAGGCCTGAAGAAAAAAGTCAATCTGGAATCAACCAGGGCATCTATGATGAGGAGGCATCCAGAAAAACCTATGATCATCTGCGAAGGCTCACGGAAGATATACTTCTTGCGGGCATATCCGTAATCGTTGATGGTGCTTTTTTACAGGCAGAACAACGCAGGCAATTCGCCCAACTTGCCTCCATACTTGATATGCCTTACCGTATCATTGACTGTCATGCAGAGCATGCGATACTGGAACAACGTATTACTGAAAGGCAAATGTACGACAACGATGCCTCGGAAGCATCACTGAAAATTCTTAAATATCAGCAGGAAAATCATGACCCGCTAACAAATGAGGAACGGGCTATATCTTTCATTATAGATAGCACTGAAGCACTGGCGATCAAAACAGTGACAGACCATCTCAGCACACTGATCTATGGTCATACCGAACCAGAAAGTTTTTCCGACGAGAAAACTTCACATAGTTGATCCACAGTGTACAATAAATGCAGTATTTCAATTAAATTCAATCCACAATGCATATTATAATCATCGCCTGGCTGTATATTATAATGATGGTCTCGATCAGTTACTGGCCTGATCATTTTGGCATAATCTGGCGTTTCGCCCTGTTTGGACTGTTACCCGCCTGGTTATGGTTCAAAATGGTGATGTTTGTTCGCCGCCGACCTGATGAAACACTACACTAGCCAGATCATCGTCGCCATCCGACCACAGTCTCCCTGTCGACGATACGAAAAAAAGCGCTGCTCGTCAGTAAATGTGCAATAGCCTCCACCACTGACTTCAATCACCCCGGACATCTGCAAACGAAGACTTGCCAGTTTATAGATGTCGATCAGCCATTTGTCTTTTTTGGCTGATTTTCTACACCAGCCTTCCTGTGTTACGTTGTTATTCTCCATCTTACTGAAAAGCTGCGAAACTACTTCTTCGCCGACCTCAAATTTTTCAGGCCCGATAGCAGGGCCCAACCAGGCAATAACATCATCAGCCGGGGAAAATTGCTGCACGCCAGCCTCCAGGATGCCATCTGCCAACCCGCGCCAACCAACATGCAGTGCGGCGACACGCTGCCCCTTTCGATCCGTCAGCAATACGGGCAAACAATCAGCGGTCATCACTACGCACACAGTTTCATCTTTTGTTGTGGTGGAGCCATCTGCCCTGTAGTCAGACTCAGTCCGGTCAATATCTACAATCCGGGTCGAATGAACCTGATCGAGCCAGTGTGGCTGATCAGGTAAACCCAATATTTGCTGAACCAGGCCACGATTCTGCATTACGGACTGCTCATCATCATTCACATGAGCAGCCAGATTCATACTGAAATAGTCTCCACGGCTGAGCCCGTCGTGACGGGTAGTGCTCACAGCGCGTACACGTGCCGGTGCCGGCCAGTCCGGGATCAACCAGTCATGGGGCTGCATATTGTTCAGTGGTGTCCTTTAGTATCATTTCTAAGTGCATCAACTAGCAATTGCATGTCCGACGGCATAGGCACCGTCCAGCTCAGCAATTCACCACTGACAGGGTGATGCAATGCCAGTGTTTCAGCATGCAGGGCCTGTCGCCTGAAACCACGCAAGGCATCTAACAATATTTGTGAAGACGCCGGCGGCACATGAAGACGTTTTCCATAGACTGGATCACCGGCGATGGGGTGGCCCTGCCAGCTCATGTGGACACGAATTTGATGGGTACGGCCGGTATCAAGTATCACCCTGACCAGGGTGTGGGCACGGAACTTCTCTTCTACCCGGTAGTGTGTCACGGCCGGCCTGCCACGGTTGCTGACGGCCATTTTTGTCCGTTCACGACTATGCCGGCCTATCGGGGCATCAATCGTTCCACCTGCCACAATCTGGGAAATGATCACCGCCAGATACTCACGTCTGACCTGCTTCCCCTGTATTGCCTCAATCAGGGCTTTTACCGCCTTTTCGTTTCGCGCTATCACCAGCAGGCCGGTCGTTTCTTTGTCAATTCGATGTACTATTCCGGCCCGCGGCAGTACCGCCAGCGATTCATCAAAGTGCAACAGGGCATTTAGCAATGTACCATCCGGGTTCCCCGATCCTGGATGTACGACCAGACCCGCTGGCTTATTGATGACAAGAATATCCTCATCATGGTAGACCATATCCAGAGGAATATCCTGAGCTTGCGACTCAGTTGCTACCGGTGCAGGCACATGAATCACCACGGCCTGCCCTTCTCTCACCCTGGTTTTTTGCCCTTCCGTTTTCCCATCCAGGGTCACCCGCCCCTCTTTTATCCAGTGCTGGATTAGCGAGCGGGAATATTGGTCAAACAGGGTCGCTAATGCTTTGTCGAGACGAAAACCGTGACATAATTCAGGAATTACACCCTCTAACCGGGTTTCTTCCCCTTGTTGCATCTCTTTTGGCTTCAACACTAGATTCGGGTTATCCTTCGGTTCCATTTCTGAATACTATTGCAGCAATCTTCAATGAAGGCCACAAGACTCATTTTAATAATAACATTGCCGCTGATTCTATCAGCTTGTTCCTGGTTTAAGGACAATGAAAAGGTTGGTGATACCGTCCCCGCACAAACTTTGTATTCCAGGGCCAAGAAAGAGCTAACATCAAAAAACTGGGAAACCGCAATCAAGCAGTACGAAGCACTCCGCGCCCGTTATCCTTTTGGCAAGTATTCACAACAGGCCGAGATGGAACTGGCTTACGCCTATTACAAAAACGGTGAACCGGAACTGGCTATCGCCGCGGCTGACCGTTTCATCCACAGCTACCCAACCCATCCGAATCTGGATTATGCCTATTATCTAAAAGGCCTGGCTGACTTTAAAGACAGTAAATCTGTCATGGACAGGATTACCGGGGGCTACGATTTCTCAGATCGCGATCCAAAAGCCGCCTTGCAGGCCTACAAAGATTTCTCGATTTTACTGGAGAAATTTCCCGAAAGCCGCTATGCCGACGATGCCCGTCAACGCATGAGATTTATCCTGGAAGCACAGGCTGTACATGAGATAAAGGTGGCTCGTCACTATCTCAAGATCGAAGCCTATGTTGCTGCCTTAAACCGGACAAAATACGTCATTGAGCGCTACCAGCGCACCCCTTCTGTCGAGGAGGCACTCGGCATGCAAGCCACTATCTATGCCACTATAGGCATGCCGGGTCTGGCCAATGACAGTCTCAGGGTGCTGAAACTCAATTTCCCGAAAAGTCGTTATATAAAGCGGGTTGAGAAGTTACTGGCAGGAAATTAAAATGGATATTTACCACAAGTTAGCTGCAATATTAAGGGTACCTCAATGAATGCTGGATGGTTAGATTGTAAATCAAAAACAGTCATTTCAAAGCAAGGATCGCACGTAATGAATTCGTAGGAGCGTCGCTCGGCGCGATTCTTTTAGTGCATGATCGGCTGGTTAAGGACAAAAAATTTCGCGCCGAGCTGCGCTCCTACGACATATTAATATTCTTTTAGCAGCGTTTTATCAATAAATTCAGCTTCTTCGCTCCTCCCCATAACTGCAGCTACAAACTTTTCATCAGCCTGCCACTGCCTGATTGACCAGCCACTATCGTCTGCGTGCTCAAGTTTATCTCTGATTTTAAGATCTCCATTCTCTGACAGCAGGCATTCAAATCGGTCCAGCCCGGCCAGCAGTTTCATTCCACGCGCCTTGACAGCGGCCTCTTTTAATACCCACATTTTATAAAACAGGCTGTCATTATCACTCGAATCAATCAGACGGCTTTCTGCTGCTGTATAAAAACGACGAGCTAGTGCTGTATAATCCCGGTTAGCCTGAGTTTGTTCAATATCGATGCCTATATCGCACTCAGCCGCTACCGACAGCAGGAAACAATGGCCGCTATGGCTGAGGTTAAAACGTAACTTTGCTGACTCAGTTACCAGATCTGGCTTACCGTTTTCACCCGGGATGAATGCGAGTTCATTTGCCGAACATCTAACATAACTTGCCAGAATTGACCGCAGAGCAGAACGAGTCCGGAGAAAGCGCAATCTGGTTTTAGCGTGACTTATGCTGGCAAAACGGGATATTTCATCCGCAGATAGAAGTTCCGGCAAATCCAGTGCGGGATCATCCAGTGAAAGACTCCAGATATGAACAGCACCGTTGGCTGGCAGAGACTGTTCGCTAATGCGGATCATTCGATAACACATGCCGCATATATGCTGAAGTAACAGGATAGCGCCGATCTCTGCCGAAAGCTCTTTGTGTTATTCGCACTCCGGGCGCAGCCTGTTTGCGTTTAAATTCATTTTGATCTACCAGGTAAAGAACCTTTCGCACTGTGTTGCGATCAAAACCCTTCGCCACGATTTCTTCAAGTCCACAGTCGTTTTCTACATACATTTCAAGCACAGCATCAAGAATTTCATAAGCCGGCAGTGAATCTTCATCCTTCTGGTCTTCAGCAAGTTCAGCACTCGGCGGCCGATCTATCACGCGCTGTGGAATCACCTGTGACTGACGATTGCGCCAGTTTGCCAGCTCATAGACCAGCATCTTCGGGACATCTTTGATCACGGCATAACCCCCGGCCATGTCACCATACAGGGTGGCATAACCCACTGCCATTTCACTTTTATTACCAGTGGTCAACACAATGCGGCCCTGTTTGTTGGATATGGCCATCAATATAATTCCTCGACAGCGTGCCTGGATGTTCTCTTCGGTGATATCGACTGCAGCGGCGGCAAAAGTCTCCTTAAGGCTGTCAAGAAATGCCGTAAACATGGGTTCGATAGCGATGGTCTGATGATGAACATCCAGCACCTCGGCCTGCGCCCTGGCATCCTCAATACTCATGGACTGGGTATAGCGTGAAGGCATAAGCACAGCCTCGACGTTCTCCTTACCCAGTGCATCACTGGCTATGGCCAGCGTCAGAGCGGAATCGATACCACCCGACAGTCCGATTACAGCACCTTTAAAACCATTTTTTAATACATAGTCACGCACACCAAGCACAAGCGCCCGGTAAATATTTTCTATTCGGGGGAGATCGGCAACCAGTACTGACGACTTTAGCTGCAAACCCCTGTCAGAACGGGTAATTTCAATCAGTGAAAGATCTTCTAAAAACACCGGGGCCTGCAGCACACGCGCACCACTGGCATCAACAGCAAAAGAACCGCCATCAAAAACCAGTTCATCCTGACCGCCAACCATATTGACATAAACCACCGGCACAGAATTTAATCGTGCCTGCTCAGTAGCCACTGCTAAGCGTTCATCCTGCTTTTCCATATGATAGGGAGAAGCGTTGAGATTAAGAATCAACTCCGCACCAGCCTGAACGGCCTGCCTGACAGGGCCGTCCTGCCAGATGTCCTCACAAATGGTCACACCGATCTTTCCGGCATCTGTCGCCACTACACAAGGATTACCTCCCGCTGAGAAATATCGTTTCTCATCGAAAACACTGTAATTTGGAAGGCTTTGTTTGTCATAGCGTGCTATCTGTACGCCATCTTTGATTATCACGGCAGAGTTATACAAACAGGCCTTTTCCCGTATCGGACAACCAATAACTGCCGTGATACCGTGCACCTGTCTGCTTAGCTCATCCAGTACTTTACGGGTATCAGCGATGAAGCCATGGCGTAGCAATAGATCTTCAGGTGGATAACCGGTCAGATTAAGTTCAGGGAAAAGGATAATATCTGCACCCAGTTCATCCCTGGCCCGCGCTACCCACTGCAGAATCTTCTCAGCATTCCCCTGCAGATCTCCAACCAGACAGTCATGCTGTGCGAGGGCAATTTTCAAGGGCGCACCGGTTGATACTGGATGATCAAATTGTGATTCAAAATCAGTCATATCAAGACAAGGATCGCACGTAATAGCTGGCTATTGCGAAGATTCTTAACGCAGAGATGGCTGGTTTTGGATTCAAGATGATTATTCATGTATTAATCGGGGCGCCCTTCAGCTTTGTTTCATGATTCATCTGTGATTTAAAATAACAGGCAGATGATACACTGCTGATCAGTATTTCTCAGCAGACAAGTCAGGGGATTAAATTAAATTTCAAGATCAAAAGATAATAACCGCAGAGGACGCAGGGGCACGCAGAGGTTTAAAAAACAGGTTGCTAAGATGAGTTCTTCAGTATAAGCAGAAGTAGACATAAGGTGAGTGCACATTGCTTGGCCACAAAATCCTTTCTCTGCGTACCTCTGCGTCCTCTGCGGTTTAAAAAACGATGTTAAAAAATGCAAGCTGAAATCCACCATACCCTGCTCGATATTTCGTCTGAGGAATGGGATGCGCTGAACCTGGATGGCAACCCTTTCACCAGTTATGCCTTTCTCAGTGCTCTTGAAGAATCAGGAAGCATTGGAGGTGAAACCGGCTGGTTGCCTGAATATCTCTGCCTTCGTGATAGTAATGGCAAGCTTACGGCTGCATTGCCGATGTACGAAAAGCATCATTCCTGGGGAGAATACGTATTCGACTGGGCCTGGGCCAATGCCTGGCAGCAATGCGGGCTTGCTTATTATCCTAAACTTATTGTAGCAGTACCTTTTTCCCCTGTTAGCGGTCATCGTTTCCTGATTGCCGACGGTCAGGATCAGGAGAAGACAATCAAGCAGCTACAGATAGCCGCTGTCGACTATGCTAAAAAAGAATCATATTCTTCACTGCATTACCTGTTTCCCACCCACACTGAATGCGAACTTCTTCAACAGCAGGGTTTATTAATCCGGCACGATGTCCAGTTTCACTGGAAAAATCATGACTACCTGAATTTCAAGGGATTCCTGGCCACCATGAATTCACGTAAACGTAAAAAAATAAGCCGTGAACGGCGAAGAGTCAGTGAAATGGGCGTCGAATTCAAAATCGTCAATGGTGAAGCATTGACTGCCAGTAATATGGAAGAAATGTATACTTTTTATTTATCAACTATTTTGGCTCACGGCTCTCAAGTCTATCTCAGCAGAAATTTTTTTCTGCTACTGGGAGAACGTATGGCAGATGATATCGTTTTAATAGAGGCATACTGCCGGGGAGAGTTAATTGCGGCGGCCCTGAATATTCGCCATGGCGCTGTGCTTTATGGACGCTACTGGGGCTGCAAAGAGGAATTTCACAGCCTGCATTTTGAAACCTGCTATTACCAGGCAATCGATTACTGCATTAAACATAGTCTGTCGCGCTTCGAGGGGGGTGCCCAGGGTGAACATAAACTCAGCCGAGGCTTCCTGCCGGTAATTACCAGTTCCGCCCACTGGATGGCTGATACCAGATTGACGACTGCTATTAGTGACTTTCTTGAGCGGGAAAAAACACATGTTGCTCACTATCGCCTATTATTAAATCAACACAGTCCTTTCCGCAACGACATCGAAAATACCTGATCCACTGTTATAATAGTTTGCATGCAATTAATTACCGCCGACACGCCTGAAACTCAGTTTCCATCGCCAAATTCCGCATCAGAGGAAGGACTGGTCGCTGTCGGTGGGAAAATCACCACTATACGGGTACTGAGTGCCTACCGACAGGGAATATTCCCCTGGTACAGCGAAGATCAGCCAGTATTATGGTGGTCACCTGAGCCACGTGCCATTCTCTATCCTGATGAGATAAAAATCTCTCGCAGTCTTAAAAAAACACTGCGTCGCAGCAATTTCAGACTCACAGCCGACACGGCATTCAGTGAGGTAGTCAAAGCCTGTGCCGGCCCCCGCTCACATTCGCAAACAGGTGGCACATGGATCACCGCTGAGATGGTGGATACCTATAACCAGCTTCACCAGCTGGGCTACGGGCACTCTATCGAGGTCTGGAACGAGGATAAGCTTGTTGGTGGTTTATATGGCCTGTCACTGGGCTCTGCCTTTTTTGGCGAATCCATGTTCAGTCATCAGTCGGACGCCTCCAAGCTTGCACTGGTTTATCTAGCAAATTTTTCCAAATCAAGAGGCATAGATTTCATCGACTGCCAACTACCTACTGACCACCTGGCGAGTATGGGAGCTGTCAATATTAGCCGAAATGAATACCTGAGGATTCTCGAAACTGCGCTGAGACATCAGGATCACACAAAATACTGGCAGCTTGATGACTGATTACCAATATGTCCGTCTCTGATCTCAGTTTTTTCCTTTCTACCTCACATCAATGCAGTTATCTGCCGGACCGTGAGGCCGCATCACTGGTCGCAGACCCTACGATAAAGCTGAATGCTGCAAACTACTCGGAATTAATTCAGCTCGGTTTCCGGCGCAGCGGTGGAATGGCCTATAGACCTCACTGCGGGGCATGCCAGGCCTGCGTAGCAATCCGTATCCCTGTTAGCCAATTTCATCCTTCCCGTGGGCAAAAACGTATATGGCAAAAAAACAATGATCTGGAATTCACCAGCCTGCCGCTAGCCTTCCACGAAGAGCACTATCAGCTGTATCAACGATACCAGTCAGCCAGGCATAGCGGCGGCAGCATGGATATCCAGGATCGCGTAAAATACACAGGCTTCTTTACTGCTAGCGGACTGGAAACCCGCCTGCTGGAATTTCGATATGCCGGGGAACTGCTTTGTGTTGCAGTAATCGACTGGCTGCCGGTAGGCCTGTCCTCAATGTACACTTTTTTTGATCCTGAACAGAGCAACCGAGGGCCAGGTGTCTACGCTATCCTCTGGCAAATCATGAAAGCAAAGGAAATCGGCCTGCCGCATCTCTATCTGGGCTACTGGATAAAAGAATGCGACAAAATGTCCTACAAAACCCGTTACCGGCCGTATGAACTGTTTCAGCAACAGCAATGGCATCAGCGCGTAGACTGAAGGTTGAGGATTGGGCATTGAAGCCTGCAACTCGAAACCTTAAGGGCACCTCTATTCATATATAAATAGAGGTGCCCTTAAGTCATGAACATTGCCTGGCATCATTGTGGGAGGCGCGTCCCGCAGCGAATTTTTTTGAACCGGTGCCTGAATTTTTCGCCGCGAGACGCGCCTCCCACAAAAGTCACAAACCTGGATTTTGAAACTTAAAACTCCAACATTTGCGATAAAAACATACCAGAAATCATCAAAATCACTATTAAAACCTAAATAATAGCCTAAAATTGGATATGAACATGTTCAGACCTTTACCCCTGACCCATGTTGGTGCATCATACGCGCCCATATTTTCATTAAAAGAGAACAGGCTACTTTGGCAAAAGAAGAATCCATTGAAATGGAAGGTACTATCATTGATACCCTTCCCAATACCACTTTCAAGGTTGAACTTGAAAACGGTCACGTTGTGACTGCCCACATATCAGGAAAGATGCGTAAGCATTATATTCGCATCCTGACGGGTGATAAGGTGACTGTGCAGTTGACGCCTTATGATCTCAGCAAGGGCCGTATTACTTACCGCGCTCGATAGATTTTTTTCACTATTTTCTATAATGTTTTCTTATTCTTGAATTTTACCGTGTTTTTCGTCCTTCATGGACGAGTTCATTTACTCAGGCCATCCCTGGCCTTCACCCTTCGGGCCAGTCTTCGACTGTTCAAATCTACTCCCTGCAGATTTGTCTTTTAGATTATATTAACGGAACCAAAGAAAAACCGCCCGCATGCTTGCCCTTCGGGTTCCCTGCGATGC
>FXBF010000784.1_pt1 | contig 11044 bp, 9 predicted proteins | sample 5335321 | NCBI WGS metagenome assembly FXBF01 (sample SAMEA103928391, study PRJEB20085) | sediment metagenome | isolation source: sediment | reverse complement strand
GGTAGGACTGTAGAATACTGATTTTCTAAACACGTTTTTCTACAGCCTCGTTAGCCAGGGGCTGGTTGCCGACTGTTGCAGAATCGGTATTACCAGGTAGATCGCGCTGCCGAGTAAGATGGTATCGATGATATGGGGTGTAATTCTGACAAATTTAGTACGGAGGTAGCTGTTACCACTCTGTATCCATAGCCCCCTCAGTACAAACCCAAAAATAGACAGGGCCACTGCCGTTATATGAATAAGTTTAACAATATTGATATCACTCATTAGAATGATGATCCGGGCTTGTTTAAGAATTTTATTTCTTCGGCTGTGGATTTACGCCCCAGGATCGCATTTCGGTGTGGATAGCGGCCAAAACGATCGATAATGGCCTTGTGTTTCAGTTCGAACTCGAGATTGTATTCAAGCCCCGGCTCACTAAAGAGCTCGACGGCAGTCTCATGGATCAAAGCTGACTCACTGTGCATGAAGGGCATATATAAAAACGCTCTTTGTTTGGGCTCAAGAGATTGTGGCGCCCGTACCAAAATCGCTGTTTTCGCCAACTCTAATGCCTGCGTATCAAATGCAAATGCCAATGGGGTATTACGATAAATATTCCGGGAAAACTGATCGAGCACAATAATTTCCGCTAACCTGCCTGATGCCATCTCTCGCCATGGAGACAGCTCTCCACTGGCAGCAGCAGCATGGGTAGCCTGGAACTTGTCTGCAATCAGGTGATCTAATTCACCGTCCTTGATCCACCATTGTTTCGTTTCAATCTCGTTGAACCAGAAACTAAGCACTACTTGATAAATCATAGGCAATATCACAGACTATTTCGGGGCTTGTTGTACTCATAATGTATCATCGAAATAATATGGGTGCTAAATCAATATTTCTCGAATATACCGAACAAGAGAACTGATAGGTTCGTGAAACAAACGAAACAGATAACAACCCGGGACGGTATCAAGCTGACATATTATGTATGGCGCCCAGATAATGAGCCACGCCCGGTGTTGGTCCTTTTACATGGCCTGGCAAGCAACCACACCCGTTGGTCAGAATTTATCGAACATACCTCATTGGTCGGTCACCTGGATATTCTTGCGCCAGACCTCCGCGGGCATGGGGCCTCGTTGGTACGCCAGAATATCACTATGGAAACCTGGGCCCACGACCTGGCAGAAATACTAAAGAAAGAAGGATACAAACGGGTGGTGCTCGTCGGCCACAGTCTAGGTGCCCACGTGGCTTTGTTTTTTGCCCGCCTCTATCCAGATATGGTCCGTGGATTGATATTGATCGATCCGCTTTCAGACGAGGGCTTTACCTGGCCAATGAAAATGTTCAGGTGGCTTCGTTACATCGGCTTATTTTTTGTCCTTTGTATTCGCCTGCTGAATCGCCTCGGTATCCACCGTCATCACCTGCCAGAGCGGGATCTGCAAGTGCTTGATGAAGAAGTAAGGGAACTTATCCGTGTGGGCAAGAAGGAGGAAATGATCCGCTATTATAGCTCGCCCTGGCCGGATCTGATCCACAACCCAACAGCCAACTATCTGCAATATATACTTGAAGTTCTTCGCCCTCTGCCACGGATTACTAACATCGAAGTCTCGACTTTGTTGCTACTTTCGTCAGGCTCAAAATTCAACCTTGCCGCTGACCATCACACCCTGACTGACCACTTCAGTCATTGTACTGTCAAAACAATCAGGGCCAATCATTGGCTATTGACGGAAAAGCCTGTGGAGGCGCGTCAAGCGATCGAACACTGGTACCAGCACGAATTCGGTCACCACTCAGAATAGATTAGGGGTTTAGGACGACGAAACTCTTATTACCCGCCCGGTTGATATAGAGCAAGACACTGTCGCGTTTCTTGAGTCTCGCAGTTATGCGATTAAAATCTGTCAGATTTCGCACCCTCTGGCGATTGATCCTGATGATCACGTCTCCGGGGCGTAGCCGTTTCGACTCGGCGACACTGCCGGCCTCTACACGTGTAATAACTACACCCCGAATATCTGGTGACAGGCCCAGGCGGTCGCGAAGGGAAGGAGTCAAATTACGGACCTCCAAGCCACTCAGGGCAGTGCTCTCTGCTTGTTTCTCTTTTGGTGTCAGGCCCGCCCGTGTCAGGCGTTTTGGTTGTTCGCCAGTAACAACTGTTATAACCATTGACTTACGGTTGCGAATTATCCTGACCTTGACCGTCTTGGCAACTGCCGTTTTGGCTACAATAGTACGCAGTGTTGTCGGGTTATCGACAGTCTTGCCATCAAAGCTGATGATGATATCTCCGGAACGCAGCCGGGCCTTGCTCGCTGGCGTGCCAGCAATTACATCACTGACAAGCGCCCCTTTGGCATTCTTAAGTCCAAACTGTTTTGCCAATTCACGATCGACGGGTTGGATCGCAACGCCCAGCCAGCCACGCACAACTTTACCGGACTTGATCAGGTTATTGACAACATAACGGGCCATATTGGCGGGAACGGCAAAACCAATCCCCGTATTGCCACCGGAGCGTGAGAAAATGGCAGTATTAATTCCAATCAGTTGGCCCCTGGCATTGACCAGTGCTCCACCTGAGTTACCCGGATTGATAGCGGCATCAGTTTGGATAAAATCTTCATAGGCAGCAATCCCGACATTAGATCGCCCGACGGCACTGACAATTCCCATGGTGACCGTTTGTTTCAATCCATAGGGGCTACCGATGGCCAATACGTATTCACCAACCTGCAGTTGGTCGGAATCTCCGAGTGGTATGTAGGGCAATTTCTTGGCATTGATTTTGATAACGGCAAGATCGGTCTTGGGATCGGTGCCGATGACCTTGCCAATAAATTCCCGCTTGTCAGATAATACAACCTTGATCTTGTCTGCCTTGGCAATGACATGGTTGTTGGTAACGATGTAGCCATTGGGGTCGAGAATTACACCGGAACCCAGGCTACTCTCCCGGCGTTTGCGTGGCGACTCGAAGCGACGAAAGAATTCCTCACCAAAGAAATCACGGAAACGGGGGTCAATAAACGGGATCTGCCTTTGCTGTTTCTTGATGACGCGTGTTGTCGAGATATTAACGACCGCCGGCCTCACCCTTTTCACAATTGGGACAAAATTCGGCAGGCCATTGACCGTATTCCCCATTGGCGCAGCAGTCTCCTGCACCAGGATTACCGGCTTCGTTTCGACCGCATCGCTCAAGTTCAGGCGCACGGTCATCACCGTCCCTGCAAGCAAACCAACCAATAACAATACCCCGGCGAGGACGCCGATACGGAATGAACGTCGATCAAATGACATAATACAACTCCATAATTATTTTCAAACTAGACACAACTAGTCTCTATTAACGTCAATCAGGCCACTTCGGTGTTACGACCGGTGGCCTCCCGCGAAAAAATAAAGCCTTTATTGCTGACATCTACCGTAATCGTGTCTCCGGCAGTGAATTTACCGGCCAGGATCTCCTGTGCCAAGGGGTTCTCAACCGAATGCTGGATGGCGCGCTTTAAAGGACGGGCACCATAAACCGGATCGAAACCGGCCTCAACCAGCCTGTCCAGGGCCGCCTCAGTAAACCGCAACCCCATCTGGCGGCTGGTCAGGCGCTGATTCAGGTATTGTACCTGGATATCTGCGATCCGGCGCAACTGTTCGCGTTCGAGCGGATGGAACACCACTACCTCATCGATACGGTTGATAAATTCAGGCCGGAAATGACTACCGACGATTTCCATTATGGACGCCTTCATTTTGTCATAGTTCCCTGTTACCGCCAGCTCCTGAATCATCTGCGATCCCAGGTTGGAGGTCATGACGATCACTGTGTTCCGGAAATCAACCGTCCGCCCCTGTCCATCAGTCAGTCGGCCATCGTCAAGCACCTGTAGCAGGACGTTAAAGACATCCGCATGGGCCTTCTCGATCTCGTCCAGCAGGATGACGGAATAGGGACGGCGACGGATGGCCTCGGTCAAATACCCGCCCTCTTCATAACCGACGTAACCCGGTGGTGCACCGATCAGGCGGGCGACGGCATGTTTTTCCATAAACTCAGACATATCGAGTCGTACCATGGCCTCAGCGCTGTCGAACAGAAAATTCGCCAGCGCCTTGGTCAGCTCGGTCTTGCCGACACCGGTTGGACCCAGAAACAGAAACGACCCATAGGGCCTGGTCGGATCGGATAGGCCGGCCCGGGAACGGCGGATGGCATTGGACACGGCGCTGATGGCCTCGTCCTGACCAACGACAGTCTCATGCAGGGCCTCTTCCATGCGTAACAGTTTCTCGCGTTCGCCTTCCATCATTTTGCTGACCGGTATCCCGGTCCAGCGTGAAACCACCTCGGCGACCTCATTTTCGGTGACGGCATTCCGTAGTAGTTGCCGCTCCTGGCCCTCGTGGGTGTCGGCGGTTGCTAGCTGTTTCTCCAGATCAGGAATGCGCCCATACTGCAATTCCGACATGCGTTCGAGGTTTCCGGCCCGTCGTGCCGTCTCCAGTTCCACCCGCGCCCGATCGAGTTCCTCCTTGATATGCTGGGTCCCTTGGACAGCGGCCTTTTCTGCCTTCCAGACCTCGTCCAGTGTCTGATATTCCTGTTCCAGCTTAATGATCCCCTGTTCCAGCGTCTGCAGTCGCTTCTTCGAGGCCTCATCGGTTTCTTTTTTCAATGCCTCGCGCTCGATCTTGAGCTGAATCAAGCGCCGGTCGAGCCGGTCCATCGCTTCTGGCTTGGAATCGATCTCCATGCGGATACGTGAAGCGGCCTCGTCCACCAGATCGATGGCCTTGTCCGGTAATTGGCGGTCGGAGATATAACGGTGAGACAAAGTCGCTGCGGCAACGATAGCCGGATCACCGATATCGACACCGTGATGGACCTCGTATTTCTCTTTCAGCCCACGGAGGATGGCGATGGTATCCTCGACTGTCGGCTCATCGACCAGAACCTTCTGGAAGCGGCGCTCGAGAGCGGCATCCTTTTCGATGACCTTGCGGTATTCATCCAGCGTCGTGGCACCGATACAGTGCAGCTCACCTCGGGCCAGGGCGGGTTTCAACATATTGCCGGCATCGATCGCACCCTCGGCCCTGCCGGCGCCAACCATGGTATGCATCTCATCGATAAACAGGATGATCTGACCTTCCTGTTTTGAGAGGTCATTCAAAACCGCCTTTAACCGTTCCTCGAACTCGCCACGGTATTTGGCACCGGCCAGTAAGGAACCCATATCAAGCGACAAGACCCGCTTGCCCTTCAGGCCCTCTGGGACTTCGCTATTAACGATACGCTGCGCCAGGCCCTCGACAATCGCGGTCTTACCGACACCGGGTTCACCGATCAATACCGGGTTGTTCTTGGTGCGCCGCTGCAGGACCTGGATGGCACGCCGAATCTCTTCGTCGCGACCGATCACCGGATCGAGTTTGCCTTGCTCGGCCCGCTCGGTAAGATCGAGGGTATATTTTTCCAGCGCCTGTCGCTGGTCTTCGACATTGGGATCTTGCACCTGCTGTCCTCCCCTCAGGGTTTCAATGGCCTTCTCAAGACCGGGCTTGAAGGCCCCGGCCTCCCGCAAAATACGACCCAACTCACCCTTGTCTTCCAGCGCCGCCAGCACAAAGAGTTCGCTCGATATATATTGATCACCCCGCTTCTGGGCATACTTGTCGGTCAGATTGAGCAAGATCCCGAGCTGGTTGGACACATGTACCTCGCCACCAGCGTCGGCCACCGTGGCCAAATGATCGAGCGCCTGCCCCAGTCGGGTTCGCAGGGCATTCACATTGACATCACAGCTCGTCAACAGACCGCGAATTGTCCCGCCTTCCTGGTCGAGCAATGCCACCAGTAAATGCACAGGCTCGATAAACTGGTGATCACGCCCCAGGGCCAGGCTCTGGGCCTCCGCCAGTGCCTGTTGAAATTTAGTCGTCATTTTGTCCATGCGCATGGATGCCGTCCCCTTTCAAAATGGTCGCTATTCCCTGTTTTATTGGGGTTTAGACGGGGTTTTCAAGTCGATCAGGTCGGGGTCGGTTCAATAGGCCGGTGGGAGGCCGTCGCCTGGCCTCGAATTAAATCGCCGAGGCGCTTCAGGTCAGCCTGGAGGTCATCGTTGAACTCGAAATTGTCAAAACAGGTGATACGCGCCCGGCTACGCAATAATACTGCCGTAATCGTCATCCCCTGACCACGTATGCCCTTGATTCGCATGGGGCATACCGGCACCCCGGTCATTTGCGCCAGTAAAGCGACCCCCCGTTTTAGCTTCGCCGGTGGTTCATGGTCGAGATGAATTCTTCCTTGTGGAAAAAGCGCAATAACTTCACCCCGGTCAATGGCCTCACGGGCCGCCCGGATAGCCTGTTGAGAATTGTCGCTGCGGGCCACCGGGATACAACCCATGGCATTAAACAACCACCGCAACCACCAGCGATTATATTCCTCTTCGGCAATGATAAATCGTAGTGGTCGTGGACAGGCGGCAACCATCAATAAGGGATCGAGTCCGGAGATATGGTTACTGACTACCAACGCCCCACCGCTGGCAGGTAATGGCACCGGATCATGCCGCAGACGATGGAACCACCGACAAAAGATCCGGTTGAGACCATCCAGGCGATTGAGCCAGCGAACCCCCCAATCGGCGATTGCCGCCTGCTCGCAATAGCGGAGCCCCCGGCGCCAGACCCAGAAACCAAGTGCTGTTACCAGGATCAGGATAATAGCGGTATAAAAGGCTGTCATTGGCATCTTCGTTCAAACAACATTACAATTCACGCCGGTCTTACACCCATTTTACGGCAACTACCGGGATTATACTGGATTCTGGTATTCGGTTGAGTCTCTCCCCTGACTTTAATGCGCGGGGCTGGGCCAATTCTAGCAGACTATGCAAACAAGAAAAAATTGTTCATGAGAAACAGGTTCTCAACCCACCCACTGCGATGGCTGATCGCGCTCTTGATAATCTTACCGCTTTCGGTCTATGCCGCTACTGCATCGACAGCAGGTACCCAACTTGATTTGACCCTAAATATATTCGGCATCCTGGCGCTGGTAACGTTTATTGTCGCCTATGGATTTGTGATTGCCGAAGAGTTCCTGCACCTGCGCAAATCCAAGCCCGTTATTGTCGCCGCCGGTATCATCTGGCTGCTGATAGCCATTGCCTACAATCTCCAGGGCGACCAAACCTATGCCGCGACTGCTATTCGTCGCGACCTCCTCGAGTACTCCGAGCTATTGTTATTCCTGCTGGCGGCGATGACCTATATCAACACCATGAATGAGCGCAACATCTTCCGGGCCTTACGCGCCTGGCTGGTGTCGACCGGTTTCTCCCTGCGTACCATCTTCTGGCTAACCGGTCTGTTGGCTTTCCTTATTTCACCGATTGCCGACAATCTCACGACGGCATTGGTGATGGCGGCGGTGGTGATGGCCGTCGGTGGCGACAATAAACGCTTCGTTGCCCTGGCCTCCATCAATATTGTTGTCGCTGCCAATGCCGGCGGCGCCTTCAGCCCCTTTGGTGACATTACCACCCTGATGGTCTGGCAGAAAGGTGTCGTCAGCTTTTCCCAATTCCTGGCGCTCATCATTCCATCACTGGTGAACTGGCTGGTGCCGGCGATAATCATGGCGCTGGCAGTGCCCAAGGAACAGCCGCAGGCAGTCGGTAAGGCTGTTCATGTCAAAAAAGGTGGTTATACCGTCATTGTGTTATTCCTGTTAACGATTGCCGCAACTGTCAGCCTGCATAACTTTTTCCACATGCCGCCCTTCATTGGCATGATGACCGGTCTCGGGGTACTGAAAATTTTTGGTTATTTTCTGCGGCAACAGGAAATCCGGGGGACTCATGAGCTACAGGCACCGCTGCCACAGCTCGATATCGAAACCCAGGACTTCTTTAAACCGGCCAAGCGGCCATTTGATATCTTTATCAGTGTCAAGCGGGTCGAATGGGACACCTTGTTGTTCTTTTACGGCGTCATTCTCAGCGTCGGTGGGCTTGGCACCATCGGTTATCTGGCGGTGATGTCGGAGACACTTTATGTCGGTCTAGGCCCGACAACCGCTAATGTCTTAATCGGCCTTATCTCTGCAATCATCGACAATATCCCGGTGATGTTTGCGGTCCTGTCCATGCGTCCGGAAATGGGCCTTGAGCAATGGTTGCTGGTCACCCTGACGACCGGTGTCGGCGGTTCGCTGTTGTCCATCGGCTCCGCCGCCGGGGTCGCCCTGATGGGCCAGGCCCGCGGCGTTTATACCTTCTTCGCCCATCTAAAATGGGTCTGGGCGATCGCCCTCGGCTATGCCGCCAGTATCTGGGTACATTTGCTCATCTACCCCTACTGGACTGCCATATTCGGTCCCACCGGCGGTTAAACACCCTGCCGAGATTGACGCTGACAGGCACTGGAGGTCTCTGTGTCGGCCAGCGTCCGAGCATTCCTGGATAGTTTTATTCTTCTATATATATCAGCATTTTCCCTGATTTCGTGCCCGAACCTTTCCTGGCGCAGATTTTGCACGTTTTTCGAAGGCAAAACAGGGAGGGCACTCACTATGGCAGCCGTGACAGCCAGCATTAGCGACAACACCATACCGGAACATGATACGTGTACCCCACGTATCCTGGTCGTAGATGACAATGAACCCAATCGTGGCCTGTTGTGCCGGCTCCTCCATAGAGAGGGCTATAGCGCCGATACGGCGAAAAACGGCGCCGAGGCATTAGCCAAAATGGCCACCACAGATTATGGTGTGGTATTGCTTGATATCATGATGCCGGAGATGAACGGCTATGATGTCCTGCGGCACATGCAGACAAACCCGGGATTGCAACACCTACCGGTCATTGTTATATCAGCCATCGATGATATCGACAGCATTGTCCGCTGTATCGAGGAAGGGGCCGCGGACTACCTGGCCAAGCCCTTCAACCCGGTCTTGCTCAAGGCCCGCATTCATGCCTGCCTCAAAAACAAGCGAGTGCATGATCTCGAACAGGCACAAAAGTCCACTCTTCAGGATTTCAATTCCAGGTTAAACCAGCAGGTCAGAGAACAGGTTGAACAAATCACTTCGGCACATCTTGCCGCTATTTTCGCCATGTCCAAACTGGCAGAATCGAAAGACCAGGAAACTGGTGAGCATCTGGAACGCATGCGGGAATACTGCAGGGTCTTATCAGAAGAGTTGGCCAAACTAGCCAATTATCATGACATCATCGACAGCACCTTCATCCAGAATATCTACAACGCCAGCCCCCTGCACGATATCGGCAAGGTCGGTATCCCCGACAAGATCATGTTGAAACCCGGCAAACTGGATGCCGATGAATTCGAGATTATGAAAACCCACGCCATTCTCGGTGCCGAGACCCTGCGCGCCGTCGATCGCGAGCATCCCGGAAACGACATCATCAGGACTGGTATTAATATCGCCTGCTGCCATCATGAAAAATGGGATGGCAGCGGTTATCCCCTGGGGCTCTCGGGTTTAAATATCCCCTTATCAGCGCGCATCCTGGCGCTGGCGGATGTGTATGATGCCCTGACTTCAAAGCGCTGTTACAAAGAAGCCTATACAATCGAAGAGGCCGATAAAATTATCCTTGATAGCCGTGGCACCCATTTCGACCCGGATATAGTCGATGCCTACCAGAATTGTCATTCCGAATTTCTCCGTATCCGCAATCAGTTTCGCGACAAAGACGCCGCTTAAGTATCCCCTGGTATGTAAGTCAAACTTCCCGGATCAGTTTCAGGTCCTTACCTGTCTGATTCGCCGTTCTTGATCACATCGGGTTAAAATATGCCATTATTAAACGGCACCGGTAACTACGCCTTGGTACAAAATGAAATCCGCAAATCGGTCCAGGCCGCCCTGGAGGAAGATATCGGTCCGGGCGATCTCACCGCGGCACTGCTTGAGCCGGACCAAATCCTCGACGCGAGAATTATCAGTCGCGAACAGGCGGTATTCTGTGGTCGTGATTGGTTTAACGAGGTCTTTCGCCAACTCGACAAGTCAATAACAATCCGCTGGCGGGTAGAGGACGGCGATACCGTCCAGGCCGACCAGATCCTTTGCCGCCTGACTGGACCGGCACCGGCCCTGCTGACAGGTGAGCGAACTGCATTGAATTTCCTGCAGACCCTGTCAGGCATCGCCACCAAATCCCGACGCTACGCCAATGAAGTTGCCGGTACCGGCGTTAAAGTATTGGATACCCGCAAGACCCTGCCCGGCTGGCGGCAGGCGGAAAAATATGCCGTCCGTTGTGGTGGCTGTGACAACCATCGTATGGGTCTCTACGATGCCATGCTCATTAAAGAAAACCACATCGCTGCCGCCGGCTCGGTAGTCGCGGCCCTTTCCCGGGCCAGGCAGCAAATTAAGCAAGGCATACCAGTAGAGATCGAGGTAGAAAATCTGGCGCAGCTGGAGGAGGCCTTGGGCGCCGGGGCAAAACGGATACTACTGGATAACTTTGATCTCCCCACTACCCAGGCCGCCGTCGAGGCCAATCAGGGCCAGGCAGAACTGGAACTCTCCGGTGGGGTTGATCTGGATAAAATCAGGACCTATGCCGAAACCGGTGTTGATTTCATCTCTGTCGGCGACCTCACGAAAAATATTACTGCCATTGATTTTTCCATGCGCTATATCGTCGAGACGACGTAGGCCGATAAAGTTATAATACAAACCCAGCAACATTAAACTATGCTATGCAGAAGCAACTGATCTATATCTCCCTGTCGGTTCTGATTATCGCTGTTGCAGCCTATTTCCTGGCACCGTCACTAAGCAGAAATAACACGCCGTCAGACAAGCAGGCTACTGCAAGTGTGCCGCCGATCGTCCCTGGCAAACGGTTTGTGTTCAGCGTCTCACTGCATTCCGCCAAGGATATCGACAAACTGCTGACCCGGGCCGAACAGCTATCCAAGAAATTTCCCACCACGGGTAGCGCCCCCGGCATCGCCCTGGTGTTACATGGGCCTGAAC
>FXBF010000783.1_pt1 | contig 11053 bp, 10 predicted proteins | sample 5335321 | NCBI WGS metagenome assembly FXBF01 (sample SAMEA103928391, study PRJEB20085) | sediment metagenome | isolation source: sediment | reverse complement strand
AATCACATCGATCGCCCGGTCTACCTCCTCACGACTCACGTCGAGATGGGTCACCATGCGGACCTTCGTCTCGCCGATCGGGATGGCGAGCACGTCTCGTTCGCCGATCTCTCTGGTAAACTCGGTCGCAGGCATACTGGTGAGTTCGAAGATCAAGATGTTCGTCTCCGGCGGTGTGACCGTAACGCCGTCTAGCTTAACTAAAGCGTTCGCCAGCAGTCTCGCGTGCTCGTGATCCTCCGCCAGGCGCTCGACGTGATGATCGAGCGCGTACAGACAGGCAGCGGCCAGAATGCCCACCTGGCGCATGCCGCCGCCCAAGCGCTTTCGAACGATGCGGGCCTCCTCGATGAACTCGCGAGAGCCCACGAGCATCGATCCCACCGGCGCGCCCAGACCTTTCGAGAAGCAGAACATCACAGAATCGAAGCGTCGCGTGAGTTGTTCGACGGGCACACCCAACGCGACGGCCGCGTTGAAGATGCGCGCGCCGTCCAAATGGACGGGGATGCCCAGTGCGCGGGTGAACTCAATGATCTCTTCAATCTCAGCCTGCGGATAGATCGTCCCACCCTTCATGTTGTGCGTATTTTCTAAGACGATGAGCCCCGTGCGCGCCGAGTAGTACGCTGGAGGTCGGACCATCTGCTGAATCTCCTCCAAGGTGAGCCGGCCGCGCTCGGAGGGGAGCGTGCGGGCCAGCACGCCGGCGATGGCCGCCATCGCCGACAGCTCGTAGTTCACCACGTGGGAGTCGGCCTCGGCGATGACCTCATCGCCCGGTCGAGTGTGCACGGCGATGGCGATCTCGTTGCCCATCGAGCCCGAGGGCACAAACAATGCCGCCTCGTGGCCCAGCAGCTCCGCGCAGCGCTCCTGGAGCTCATTGACGGTGGGGTCCTCGCCGAAGACATCATCTCCGACTACGGCTTCGGCCATGGCTTGGCGCATCGCAGCCGTGGGCTGAGTGACGGTGTCGCTCCGCAGGTCGATCGGTCTCTCCATGGCAGGGAGACCCTAGCGCAGTCCGGGCGCGCGTTGCAAGCGGTGAGCCAACCATCCTACAATCTGGGAGAGATGGCAGATCGAGGGAGCGAGTGTCTCTTACATGAGATCCGAAGCGATCATCGCTCCGGTGCGCTCACGCTCGCACGGAAGGCAGGAGACGCCCTGCGCGCCCTCGCCGAAGAGTTGCCAGGCGAGCCCGAAGATCGCGCTCGTCTGGAGATCGAGCGGTTCGCGCAGAGGCTGATCGAGGCTCAGCCGGCGATGGCTTCCATCCGCAACCTGGCAGAGCGCGCACTCGCGGCCTCTCAACGAGGGGGTCCGCAGGCGATCCGTCCCCTTGTGGAAGAGTGGCTGCACACTCTCACGGAGAGCCCGCTGCGAATCGCAGAACGTGCTTCTGATCTCGTCCGCTCGGCTCAGAACATCATGACGATCTCGTTCAGCACGACAGTCTTCGAGATCTTACGAAACATGAAACGCCAGAAGATCACGTATTCCGTGATCTGTCTGGAGTCTCGTCCTCTTCGGGAAGGGGTTGATCTCGCCCGCGCGCTGGCAGAGCAGGGAATCCCCGTGACCCTCTGTGCCGATGCACTGGGGCCGTCGCTGGTGGCAGAGGGTGGTCTCGTGCTGGTGGGCGGGGACGCACTGGCTCCTCAGGGGCTCGTAAACAAGATCGGAACCTATCCCTTGGCGCTGGCCGCGCGCGAGGCGAACGTGCCCTTCGTCGCCGCCCTCAGCGAGCTGAAATTTCTCAGCGATTTCGATCCGGGGTGGATCACAGACATGGACCCGCGGGAAGTTCTCGCTGATACGTTACCAGAGACTATACGCGTGCTGAACAGGTATTTCGACCTCACACCTCTCGGGGCGCTCTCTCACGTTGTGACGGAAGAACGAATCTACACATCCGCCATCTTACAGGAGGTCCTTCTCAATGAGCTCCAGCGCTGAGATCATCGCAATCGGCAATGAGCTGCTGCTAGGGATTGTTCAAGACACGAACACACACTGGCTCTGCCGACAGATCACGGGGCGCGGCGGACAGGTCCGCCGCGGAGCGCTCGTCGCGGATGATCTAGATGCCATTGGGGAGGAGTTGCAGCGGGCGCTCAGCCGCGAGCCCGCTCTTATCATTACAACTGGGGGCTTAGGTCCAACTCAGGACGACATGACGCTGGCGGCGATCGCTCAGGCGCTGGGCGTGCCCTTGGAAGAGCACCCGGTGGCGCTCGACAGGGTCTCCCAACGCTATCGCGAGTTGTACGAGCAGGGCCGGGTGGACAGCTGGGAGCTTACCGAGTCGAGGCGCAAGATGGCCCGGATGCCTCAGGGTGCGATCCCACTCGACAACCGCGTGGGGACGGCGCCGGGGGTCCTCATTGAGCGCGGCGACACGAAGATCGTCGCTCTCCCCGGCGTGCCCTCTGAACTGCGGGATATCTTTCAGCACTCCCTCCAGCCATATCTGTTTGAGCTCTTCGGCAAGGGTTTCTATCTAGAGAAGACGCTCGTGGTTGAGATCAATGACGAGTCGCGCTTGGCCCCGATTCTGAGAGAACATCAGAACGCTTGGCCCCAGGTCTACATAAAATCCAGACCGAAGGGCTTCGATGAGGGCTTGAAGATTTTGATCACGCTGGCGATGAGCGGCGAGCGCGTCAATGTTGAGGAGACTATCGGGCGCTTGGCTCAAGAGTTGCAGGAGCACTTACAGTGCGAAGATCTGCCCGTCGAGGAGTGGTGCGAGGATGGCTGAAAGCGACGAGCTGAAATTCTGCCCGATGTGAGCTCGGCCCCTGATGGACCCACATGACCACCGAAGGAGGGAAGGACCGATGAGCGACAAACTCGATTTCATCCGTGAGACCCTGGACGAGCTCAAGCGCTCCGGGCTGTACATCCACATCCGTACGATTCAATCACCTCAGGACGCTTGGGTCGTGGTCGACGGCAAGCGGGCGCTCAACTTCTGCTCGAACAACTATCTGGGATTCGCCAATCATCCGGAGCTGCGCCAGGCGGCGTTTGAGGCGATCGAGAAGTATGGCGTGGGCCCGGCGGCGGTGCGTACTATCGCGGGCACGATGGACCTGCACCTCGAGCTGGAGGAGCGCTTAGCCCGCTTCAAGCGCGTTGAAGCCGCCATCGCGCTCCAATCGGGGCTGTGTGCGAACCAGGGCGTGATCCCCCTGCTGATGGGGAAAGGCGATCTCATCATCAGCGACGAGCTGAATCACGCTTCCATCATCGACGGCGTGCGCCTCTGCAAAGCGGATCGCGCGATCTATCGCCATCGCGACGTGGATGACTTGAAGGCCCGACTGGAGGAAGCGCAACAGAAGGGCTATGCCAAAGTCATGGTGATCACGGATGGGGTCTTCTCCATGGATGGGGACATCGCGCCGCTGCCCGAGATCGTCGATCTCTGCGAGCGACATCACGCCATCGTGATGGTCGATGATGCGCACGGCGAAGGCGTGCTGGGCGAGGGCGGGCGCGGCATCGCCGATCATTTCGGGCTCCATGGGCGCGTGGACATCGAGATCGGCACGCTCTCCAAGGCGTTCGGGGTCGTGGGCGGCTACATAGCCGGGAAGGCGCTCATTGTGGAGTATTTGCACCAGCGGGCGCGGCCGTTCCTGTTCTCGAGCGCCACGACCCCAGCCGATACGGCAGCGTGCATCACGGCGGTTGGGATTTTGGAACGCTCCACGGAGCTCGTCGAGCGGCTGTGGGAGAACACCCGGTACTTCCAGTCAGGGATGGCGGGGCGGGGCTTCGACATCGGGGCGAGCGAGACGCCGATCACGCCCGTGATGTTGGGCGAGGCGCCCGTGGCCCAGGAGTTCAGCGAGCGGCTCTTCGAGGAGGGCGTATTCGCCCAGGCGATCGGCTACCCCACGGTGCCTAAGGGGAAGGCGCGCCTCCGGGTGATGATCTCGGCCGTCCACACCAAAGACGACTTGGACTACGGCCTGCGGGCGTTCGAGAAGGTGGGCAAAGGGCTGGGTGTCATCTGAACAGTCCTCTGGGATGTTGATCTGTGGGCGCGCTGTGCGCGGAGGCGGTCGTCGCGTGACTGCCTGGGCTCAGGAAGTCTTGCTGGTCTTCACCTCGACGGCCTGGGCCATCTCCTCCAGCGTCGTGCTCTGGAGATAGCGCTCGATCTGCTCCCGAAGCGGCTTGAATGTGTCGTGCAGTGGACAAGGCGTCTCGTCGGTGCAGCACCCCAGCCCCACGGCGCATTCGGTGAGATCGGCCACGCCGTCTACGGCCGCTTTGATGTCGTAGAGGGTGATCTCGCCGGCCGGCTTCATCAGCTGAAATCCACCGCCCGGCCCCTTCATGGACTTGAGTAGCCCATCGCGCGCCAAGTTCTGGAGGATCTTGCTCAAGAAGTACTGGGGGATCTCCTCTTGGGTGGAGACCTCTCGGGCCAGGCACAGCCGGTCGGAGTGCCGAGCCAGATGCGTCATCGCGCGAATCGCGTACTCACACGCCTTGGAGTAGATCATAGGGTCGAATAATCTTTATAGCACACCGAGCCCCTTCGTGCAAGTCGGGCGATCGCGACAATGGGGCGATTCGCAAATCGCCCCTACCCACCTTCGCCCTCGTCCGCGGGCGGCTCCGGCGGCGGCTTCGGCGGTTGGGGCTTGCGCTTCTTGCGCGGGGCCCGCTTGGGCGGGGCTTTGTCCTCGGAGTACTCTTCGAGGGCCTTCATCAGTTCCCGCAGGCGCCGATCCACGAGATCGTTCACCGCTCCCTTGGGGAACTGCCCGTCGGAATCGCGCTCACCCGCGGGCACGCCCGTCAAAATTTCAATGCCTTCATCGATCGTCCGGACAGCCCAGATGTGGAATTTCCCATCTCGGACGGCCTCTACGACGTCTTCGCGCAGCATGAGGTTCTGCACGTTGCTCGCGGGGATCATCACGCCTTGGTTGCCCGTGAGCCCCTTGGCCACACAGACGTCGTAGAAACCCTCGATCTTCTCGTTCACCCCGCCGATCGCCTGCGCCTCGCCATGCTGGTTCACCGAGCCCGTGACGGCGATGTTCTGCTGGATGGGCAACCCCGACAGGACCGAGAGCAGGGCGTATAGCTCGGCGCTCGAGGCGCTGTCGCCTTCGATGCCCTCGTAGCTCTGCTCGAAGACGAGCCGGGCCGCCAGCGTTAGGGGCTTGTCTCGCGCGTACTTGTACGACAGATACCCGCCCAGGATCATGACGCCCTTGCTGTGGATCGGGCCGCCCAGCTCCACCTCGCGCTCGATGTCGATGATGCCTTCGCGCCCCGGTCCCACGCTCGCCGTGATGCGCGAGGGTTTCCCAAACGCGTAATCGCCCAGGCTGATCACGGCCAGCCCGTTCACCTGCCCGACCGACTCGTCCTCCGTGTCGATGAGGAGCGTCCCCCGAGCGATCAGCTCTTTAATGCGCTCCTGAACCAGATTGGAGCGGTAGACCTTCTCGTCGAGCGCCCGCTTCACGTGCGAGGCGCTGACATACGATGAGTTCTCCTGCTCGGCCCAGAAGTTCGCCTCGCGCACCAGGTCGGCGATCGCGCCGAAGTGCGTGGAGAGCTTCTCCTGATCGTCCGCCAAGCGCGCGGCGTGCTCCAGGAGCTTGCCCACGGCGCTGTCATCGAGGTGTCTAAGATTCTCCTTCTCGCAGAGCGTGCACAAGAACGAGACGAAATCTTGAATGTTCCTGTCGTCCGCGCTCATACGAACGTCGAAGTCGGCCCTCACCTTAAAGAGCTCGGGAAACTCCTCATCGTAGGCGTGCAGCGAGTAATAGATGAGCGGCCGCCCGACGAGGAGCACCTTCACGTCGAGCGGGATCGGTTGCGGTCGCAGGCTCTTCGTGGCCAAGAACCCCAGGCGTTCCCCCATCTCCTCGATCTGGATCTCCTGACGGTGGAGCGCCCGCTTCAGCCCGTCCCAACTGAAGAGGCTCATTAGCACGTCCTCTACGGGGAGCACCAGGTAGCCGCCGTTGGCCCGATGGAGCGAGCCGGCCTTGATCATGGTGAAGTCCGTGTAGAGCGCGCCAAATTGTGTCTCCTTCTCGATGCGCCCGAACAGCTGGTTGTAGATCGGGTTGAACTCCAGCACGACCGGAGCGCCCTGCTGACTGCTGTTGTCCACGAGCACGTTGACATCGTACTTGCGAAAAGGGAGCTCTTGCACCCAGGGAGGCGGCTGAGGTCCGTTGGACGGCGTCGCCGGCGAACCAGGGCGCGTCTTGAACGTCTCGATGTTCTCCAGAATATCTTTCTGAACGGCCTGCAGGTGTTCTACAACTTCCGGGAGGTCGTTATATTTTTCGATGAGATCGTCTGCAAGGTCGCCGACGATGTAGAGCGCCACCTGTTGGTCGAGCTCTTGGAGCTTCTGTTGGGTGGCGCGTTCCAGCCAGCGGATCTCCTTCATCGCCGCCTTGAGCTCCTCTTGAAGGGCGTCCCGGTGGCGCTGCAATTCCTCCTGGATCGACTCGGGCAGCGCTTGGAATTCCGCGTCCGTGAGCGGCTGTCCCTCGCGCACCGGGAGGATGACGATTCCAAGGGGGGTCGCCTGCAGGGCAAACCCCTCGCGGGAAGCCCGCTCGCTCAGCTCCTTGAGGGGCTCCTCGCGCTGTTTGCTGAGGGCGCTCAGGATCTCGTCCCGCTGGGCGCTGTACTCATCGCTCTCGAAGGCCTTGGGGATCTCCCTATGCAGGTGCTCGACGAGAGCCTTCAACTCTTGCTGGAGCCGGCGAGCGGTGCCGGGCGGCAGGCGCAGCGCCTTCGGCTGATACGGGTCCTCGAAGTTGTTCACGTAGCACCAGTCCGGGGGCGTCTCCGTGCGACGGGCGAGCTCTTCCAGGAAGGTCTGGATCGCGGTCATCTTGCCGATCCCCGGCGGACCGGCCACGTATGTATTGAAGCCCGTCGAGGAGATATGGAGTCCGAACTGGAGGGCGCGAACGGCCCGCTCTTGGCCGATGATCCGCCCGTCCAGAGCCGAAAGTTGATCGGTGGTCTTGACCCCCAGCGCCTGGGGATCGAACGTCCTACGAAGCTCGTCGGGTGAGAGCTCCGGGCTCATGGTTGCCTCCCCTCTCCGCCCCTATTCCTCATCCGGCAGTGCTTCGATGAGCTGATCCACCCATTCACTCAAGGAGGCGGTATGTTCCTTGAGGTGGGCCAAGGACCCGAAGAACTCGGTTTCAAGCTCGTCTCGCCGAGGGCTCTCCCCCTCGGGCAGCTGTCGCAGCCGGGCGACCAACTGAATGAACCGCGCGCATTCCTCCACTAACTCGTCGATATACCGCTCGAATCCTGCACCTCCCATCTGTAACGTCTTCCCGACTATTTGGTCCACCTTGGCCATGCTCATCTCTCCTTCTTCTTTCGCCTTCCGGGCAGACGCCGACGGAGTTTACGAATTTGATCCCGCCCGCGGGTGATCTCCTTCTCCCAGTGAGTGATGTCCCGCTCATCGGGATTGGGCTTGGCCCGCTCGGCTTGGATCTTGACCTCATGTGCAGCGATCTGAGCTTCCAAACCGGAGATACGCTTGCGGAGCTGCTTGGCTTTGCCCACGGTTCGCGCTCCCCTCCGTGCACAAACTCACTCTACCATCCGATCTGGTGAGAGGCAAACGCTCCGGCTAGACGAGCGACTCCGTACGCGGGCCGAAATGGACCGGCGCGCCGCTCGGATCGGACCCAATCGCGTATTGCGTGAGGCTCGCCCGACGGTACTCCCCGACGAGCACCTCCAGCCGCCCGACGTCCAGCTCACGCATCCCCTCCGGGCCCCGCGTGAGGTACTCGAAGGAGAGCAGGAGCATCTCGTAGCGCTCGCTGCGCAGCACGTTAACCAAATCCTCTTGCCGATCATGGAGGAATCTCTCAAGGCGATCGAAGTCGACCTGGATGCTCCGGAAGCCGAAGTCGATCCGCTTCCACAGGGAGCTGAGTTCGAGGCGCTCTGGGTCCGGCCGGGGATGCTGGTGGATGACGTTCTGCGAGATCGTGGCGTCATCCGAGGCCGTGCAGTCTTTCCCCAAGTCGATGCCGGCCGACGAAAAACTCTCCACGAAGTGATCCCAGTCCCGCAGGCGAATGGGCCGTCGGACCCCGCCTCGGCCGACCCACTCCCAGGGGAAGCCCTCGGAACCGTAAGCCCACTCGTATAGATAAGCTTCATAGGGTCGCTCGCCCGTCCGGCTGATCGAGCCCAGCGGCCGGGGCGCGTGGGCGAAGACGTACACGCCCTTGCGATAGAAGTAGTCGTCCAGTTTCTTGATGATCGCGTGCCGGAGGAACATGCGATGCCCCGACTTGGGCACGAGATTGTACTCCTCGCGCCGGGCGGCCACCACGCCCTCGCGGGTGATGATCGTCCCGCCGATGCCGGGGAACTCCGTGCGCAGTTCCACCCGGACATGCGCCTCGCTCCCCGAGCCGCCCTCGTAGATGAACTCGACGATCCCTCGATCTCGATCCATCGCCTGTCTCACGCTCCTCCTGAGCATCGTAGTCCCAGCACGGGGAGAGAGCAAACGGGAGGATAGAAGAAGGGGCACGGCGCGCCGTGCCCGTACTTGCTATGATGTCGAGACGATGGCAGCGTTTCGGGATTTCGAGGATGCCTTTCGATATATCAAGCAGTTTACGAACTATGAGCGGATGCGGACGTTCCGCTACAGCCGCGACGCGCTCGATCTGAAGCGCGTGCGCGCCGTGCTGGACGCCCTCGATCAACCCGATGGACGCTATCCCATCGTCCACGTCGCCGGCACGAAGGGGAAAGGCTCCGTGTGCGCCATGGTCGCTGCCGTGCTGGAGCGGGCGGGATTCCGCGTGGGTCTCTTTTCGAAACCGCACCTCGTCCGACTGAACGAACGGGTCTCCGTGAACGGTCGCGAGATCTCCGACGAGGCGTTCACCCAAGTCATGGACGCCCTCTATCCCCATCTGGAGGCCCAGCGGTCGGCCGGCCGGCCGCTCACGTTCTTCGACCTCATCACCGTGCTGGCGCTCACGCATTTTGCCGAAGAAGGCGTCGATTTTGTGGTGCTAGAGACGGGCCTCGGCGGGCGGCTCGACTCCACGAACGTTGTAAGTCCAGCAGTGACGGTCATCACGAGCATCGACTACGATCATACACACATTCTGGGTGACACACTGGCAAAGATCGCGGAGGAGAAGGCGGGCATCCTAAAACCGGACGTTCCCGCGATCTCGGGTGTTTTGACTAAAGAACCAGCGCAGGTCATTGAGCGGATCGCGCGGGAGCGGGATGCGCCCCTCTTCATGCTCTCACGAGATTTTCAGCTGATCGCAGCGGAAAACAGTGAGACGTTCGCCGTGGAGACGTGGTGTCGTTGCTATGAACGGCTCCAGCTCAGTCTCTTGGGGGCCCATCAGCGTCGGAACGCGGCGATCGCCGTCGCGGCCCTGGAGGCCCTCTCCGACTCCCAGGCTTTACGACTGAGCCTGAGCGACGAGGAGATCCGCGCGGGTCTGCTCAGCACGCAGCTGCGGGGGCGGATCGAGGTGATCTCTCAGGAGCCGACAGTCATTCTGGACGTGGCGCACAACCCGTCCTCGCTGCGCGCGCTGCGGGAGACCCTTCAGGCTCACTATCCGCAGGAGCGGGTGGTGCTGCTGCTCGGGATGTCCGAGGACAAAGACGCGCAGGGAGGTCTCTGGGAGATCCTGCCGCTCGCCGCGGCGGCCGTCTTCACGACGATCAGCCAGCCGAGGGGCGTCGATCCTGAAAAACTTCGGGAGATCGCCCGCACGCTGAGGCCCGAGCTCCCCTGTGAGGTCGAGCCAGAGATCCCCGAAGCGCTGGAGAGAGCACTGACACTCACATCACCCGATGATCTGCTCTGCATCACTGGCTCGTTCTATCTGGCCGGGGTGCTGGACGCCGGTCCCTTGAGAGCGATGTGCCCATCTGGTACGATACAGGGCGATTGAGCCCTGCCTGTGGCGACTGAAGGAGGAGAGAGCACGAATGGGCGATGAGATGCACGTCGAGAGCGCCATCGCGACGATCCGCGAGCGCTACCCGGACGCGATCGCGGCGGAGGAGACGATGAAGTCGGGCTGGCGGGTACTCGTCGTCAAGAGAGAGCGCCTCCTCGATCTCCTCAAGCTCGCCAAGGCGGAGCTCCAGTTCAACACGCTCTACGACCTCACCGCGGCGGACTATCTGGGGGTCGAGCCGTGCTTCCATGTGCTTTACGTGCTCCACTCCCATGAGCACCTTGAAAAACTCGTCGTGAAGGTGAAGGTGGAGCGCGAGAATCCTGTGCTGCCTTCGGCCACGGCGGTCTATCCGGGGGCCAGCTGGTTCGAGCGCGAGGTCTATGATTTTTACGGGATTCGCTTCGAAGGCCACCCGGACCTCAAGCGCATTCTCATGCCGGACGACTGGATCGGCCATCCCCTGCGGAAGGATTACGCGCTCACCGAGGAGCCGGTGGAGTTCCAGGGCCACGCGCCGAGGAAGCTTCCCAGCGAAGTCATCCCGAAGCAGTACGAATGAGACAGAACATGAGCGAGCGAGAGCCGCTCGACCTCGAGCGGATTCACAAGGACGAGGAGTCGGGCATCGAGACCATGATCCTCAACATGGGGCCGCAGCATCCCAGCACCCACGGCGTGCTGCGCCTGATACTCGAACTCGACGGCGAGCACGTCCTCCACGCCGAGCCCATCATCGGGTATCTGCACACCGGCATCGAGAAGGAGTGCGAGTACCGCACATATTATCAGATCGTGCCCTTGATCGACCGAATGGATTATCTATCTGCGCCGAACGAGGAGATGGGGTACGTCCTGGCCGCCGAGAAGCTCTTCGGGGTCGAGGCCCCCAAGCGGGCCCAGTGCATCCGGGTGATGATCGCGGAGCTGGCGCGGATCGCCAGCCACCTCGTCTGGCTGGCCACTGCGGCCTTGGAGCTGAACGTCTCCAGCGTGTACATGTACTGCTTCCACGACCGGGAGTCCATCCTCGACCTCTTCGAGCAGGTCTCCGG
>FXBF010000782.1_pt1 | contig 11056 bp, 8 predicted proteins | sample 5335321 | NCBI WGS metagenome assembly FXBF01 (sample SAMEA103928391, study PRJEB20085) | sediment metagenome | isolation source: sediment | reverse complement strand
ATGTACCATCAGTTCAAGCGGCTTGCCGACATCGACATCACGAAGGAACCGATGGAGGTGGGCCCCACCACTCATTACGCGATGGGGGGCGTGCGGGTGGATGCTGATACGCAGATGTCCAGCGCACCAGGTTTGTTCGCCGCCGGCGAATGCGCCGCCGGCCTCCACGGCGCGAATCGATTGGGTGGAAATTCGCTTTCGGACCTTCTGGTATTCGGAAAGCGCGCCGGCGAGTTCGCGGCAAGATTCGCCCGAGATCACCAGGCCGGCCAGGTAAATCACGATCAGGTCGAGGAGGCCGTGCGGCGCACATTGGAGCCTTTCGATCACGCCGATGATGCCGGAGGAGAGGGAGCCTATCAGATTCAAGGAGATCTCCAAGCGATGATGCAAGATCTCGTGGGAATCGTGCGCGAGGAGGAGGAAATGGCGCGGGCATTGGCCGGTTTCGAGCAGCTTCGCGGTCGAGCGCGCCGCGTCGTCATCAGCGGGAATCGGGCGTACAACCCGGGGTGGCACACTGCTGTGGACCTCGGGCATCTACTTACGGTCGGCGAGGCGATCACTCGGGCGGCGCTGGAGCGACGAGAGAGTCGGGGCGCCCATTTCCGCAGCGATTATCCCGACAAAGATCCGGCCGCCGCCAGCGTCAATATGATGATCAAGAAGGGCTCTGACGGGACCATGGAGACGCGACGCGAGACCATGCCCGCAATGCCGGCCGAGTTGCAGGCGATTGTCGAGGAGATGAAGTAATGGCCCGGGCCATATTCAGGATCTGGCGAGGAGACTCCGGAGGCGGCGAGTTCCGCGACTACGCCACCGAGGTGACGAGCGGGATGGTCGTGTTGGACGTCGTGCGCCAGATCCAAACCGAACAGGCGCACGACTTGGCTCTTCGCTGGAACTGCAAAGCCGGCAAGTGCGGGTCGTGTTCTGCCGAAGTCAACGGCATGCCGAAACTGATGTGTATGTCGCGGATGAGCGATTTGCCGTTGGAGAAGCCGGTCACAGTCCAACCGATGAAGACCTTCCCGCTGATCAGGGACCTGGTGACCGACGTGTCGTGGAATTTCAGGGTAAAGAAAAAGATCAGGCCCTTCCAACCAAGGAAGCCCGACGAAGAAGACGGCACCTGGCGCATGGCCCAGTCGGATGTGGATCGGTCCATGGAGTTCCGCAAATGCATCGAGTGTTTTCTCTGTCAGGACGTTTGCCACGTGCTGCGGGAGCATAGGCTTCTCGATGAGTTCATCGGTCCGCGCTTCTTGGTTCACACTGCGGCTTTGGACATGCACCCGCTCGACACCGAGAACCGCCTCGAGGACTTGCGAAGGGAGCACGGCATAGGATACTGCAACATCACGAAGTGTTGCACCAAGGTGTGTCCGGAGGACATCACCATTACCGACAACGCCATCATCCCGCTCAAGGAGCGGGTAGTGGACGTCTCGTACGACCCGATCCGCAGGTTTCTGGCGAGATACCGACGCAAGGCATCGGCGGCGGGCTTGGAATCGTAGCACGGCCAGGAGGGAGCATGTTCGAATTGAAATCACTGTCCCCCGAAGGGGTCGATGCCGCCTTGAAAAAAGCTCTGCGGTACCGGCTCCTCAACGAACCGCGCGAAGCCGAAAGCATCTGCCGTGACATCATTCGGGTCGATCCCGCGAATCGCGAGGCACTAGTCACGTTGATCCTCGCACTAGCGGACCAACTCGCTACCAAAGGCGCCGGGTGCGCCGATGAGGCGCGTGCCCTGCTCCCCAGCCTCCAAGACGAGTATGAGGAGGCGTACTACGCCGGCATCATTTGCGAGCGCCGGGCCAGCGCCCAACTCGGCCGCCGCAACCCCGGCTCAGGTTTCATCGCACACGACCTCCTCCGCGAGGCAATGGATTGGTACGAGCGGGCCGAGAAGACACGGCCTTCCGGGAACGACGATGCGATCCTACGATGGAACACGTGCGCGCGTTTCATCATGGAGGAGGAACACATTCGGCCGAAGCCGGAGGACGATTTCGAGCCAATGTTGGAGTAGCGGCCGGTAGGCACGCGCCCGACCAAACGTTAGCTTTCTTGTATGTTGTCGTCCATCTTCTTACTCATCGTGGTTATTGTCCTGATCAAGAGTCCCTTGGGAAGGGCCATGGCTGACCGGCTGGCCGGTCGAGTCCCCGACTCCCCCGGCTTGTCGGACGAGAACATCAATCTCATCCACGAACTGGAAGACCGGGTGATGGACCTCGAGGAGCGTCTCGAATACACCGAGCGACTGGTTCAGCAGCAGAAGGAGAGGGAGAGGTTAAGGGCTGGAGGTTAGGGAGGGAGGACGGAGCGTCGAAGGGGCCTGCTGCCAACTGTCTTCTTTAGAACCCACGTAGTCATACACCGCTTTCCCTGCACGTTGGTCGTCTTGATCGGATCGACGAGTTCGCCGCCCAGTTGATTCGTCAACGACAGCAGCATCTCTTCGTCCACCAGAAAACGATCCGTACCGTCCGGCAGGCGATAACGTCGGCCGTCGATGTGTTCGATGCTGGCTGCTATGCCGATGGATGATGCCAGGCGGGAGAAAAACAGGCCATCCGGCTTGAGCACACGCCACAACTCACGGAGCATTCGATTGAAGTGGTGCTCGTCGGCCGCGAAGTGTAAGACGGCGTTACACAACACAGCGTCGAAGTTCTCATCGGGGAATGGCAGTGCGTCGACTTTGCCAACCTGAAAATTTTTGACCGGAAAATCGGGTGCGATTCGCGTCGCCAACAGGCGAATCTCCTCAATGGCGTCCGCAGTCTCGTCAATTCCAAAAGCCCGACAGCCGCGCCGCATGAGGTACACCAAATTGCGACCGTCGCCGCAACCTGCATCCAGGATCGTCATGTCGGGTGTGAGCCGGCCCTTCAACAACTGGTCGAAGAGATAGATGTCGATGTTGCCGAACAGGTGGTGGAGGTCGTTAGGATTTGTCACGGCGTTAGGATAGGAGTCGGATAGTCGGACGGGCGGTCAGCCGGACAGAGTGGATCGACGCATCACCCAATATCCCTCCTCCCTCCTCCCTGTCAAACGTAGCTCTCGTACACCGCCTCATACATCTGTGCCTTCACGAACGCCACGGCGTCTCGTGGTACTTCCCGCGTCGCCAGGCCCTGCTCTTGGGCTAGGCGAGCCACCGCAGCAGCGATCTCCGCCGACACTTCCCGGATCTGGGTCAGCGGCGGGTAGATCGATCCCTGTGCCAGCGACTCATCCGTGACGAGCTGTGCAAGGATTCTCGCCGCAGTGAGAAACATGTCGTCAGTGACGAATCGCGCGCCCGATGCCACCACACCCAGTCCGAGACCCGGGAAGATGTAGACATTGTTGCCCTGCCCGGGAACATAGGTCTTGCCGTCCACCTCTACCGGGCCGAACGGACTACCGCTGGCAAACACCACACGGCCGCCGGTCCAACGGTACGCCTGCTCTGCCGTGCACTCCGCCCTGGAGGTGGGGTTGGACAGCGCAAGGACGACCGGCCGCTCATTCGCATCCGCCATCGCTTTCAGCACCGGTTCGGCAAAGGCGTCGGGTTGCCCTGAAACGCCGATCAATGTCGTGGGGTGAAGTTCCCGAACCACTGAGAGCAGGTCCGGCAAAAACTCGCAGTCGTGTGCGAAGGGGCGTTTGTGTTCCGCGAGATCGTCCCGGCTCTTTACGACCAATCCCTTGGAATCGACGAACCAGACACGCACTAGGGCTTCTTCTCGGGGGAGTCCCTCCCGCTGCATGGCGGAAACGATGAGGTGGCCGATGCCGGTAGCCGCACTTCCCGCACCCAGAAAGACAATCGTCTGGTCCAGCAAATCCTGTTGGGTGATTCTGGCCGCGGAGAACAAGCCGGCGAGAGTGACGGCGGCGGTACCTTGGATGTCGTCGTTGAAGGTGCACACGCGGTTTCGGTATCTGTGCAACAAACGAACGGCGTTTGGGGTCGCGAAATCTTCGAATTGGATCAGGGCTCCCGGGAAAACCTCCCGCACTCCCACTATGAACTCTTCGACCAAGTCATCATACTCCTGCCCTCGAAGCCGGGGTTGATTGATGCCCAAATAAAGAGGGTCGTCTCGAATGGCTTCGTTCTCCGTACCGACATCGAGCAGGACCGGCAGACAACGCCACGGATGAATTCCGGCACACGCAGTGTAGAGTGACAGCTTGCCGTTGGGGATGCCCATCCCGCTGGCCCCGAGATCTCCCAGACCGAGAATGCGCTCACCGTCGGACACTACGATCACGGCCACGTCGCGCTCCGGCCAATTGCGCAACAGGTCTGCAACCCGGCCCCTGTCTTGGGCCGTCACGTACAGTCCTTTCGCACGGCGAAAGATGTGGGCGAAATTCTGGCACGCCTCGCCCACTGTTGGGGTGTAAATGATGGGTAACATCTCCTCGATGTTGTCGATGACGATGCGATAGAACAGCGCCTGATTCCGGTCCTGCAGACCGATCATGAAGATGTACTTGTCGAGGTCTGAGCCCTTGCGATGGAAATTGCCCAGGATGCGGCGCGCCTGCTCCTCCTGGGAAAACATGCGGGGCGGGATGAGTCCCCGGATGTGCAGTTCGTCTCGCTCACGTTCCGTGAACCCGGTGCCCTTGTTCCACCGGGGATCGTACAGGAGATCCACACCGGTGGGAGGCGTTTCCGCAGGCCCGCCGGAGCCCTTTGAATCGTGCCGATTCATTTGTCTGTTCCCTTTAGGCAGTAGGCATGCGGAGGCGACAGGCATGCATGCCGCCTACCTATTCATCACCCAATCCCAATGCGCCTCCGCCCGGGCGACGACGGCGTCGATGTGCTCGTCGAGCAACAACCCGCGCTCCGCCAGCGATTGCGCGGCCTCTTTGGCGGCCCTTGAGTAGTCTGTCCTGCCGCGGTAGAGCGACTCGATGCTCGGCCGCGGGTCACCGCTTCTCCGGCGTTCCTCCTCCGTCTTCGACAGCGGCACGTACGTCCCGATGAAATCGGTCAGCTCATCGGTGCCCCCTGCGAACCCGGTCCGGAGATTCCACGGTGCGTAGGTGGCAAGAGGCGCCAAGATCTCCACGGATGGCACCCCGCCGCGCTCGTTCCCGAACTGATCCACCTGTGCAACCATGACCGGGAAGCGCTCTCCTATCTCGGGGGGTTGGATGTCTACGATTCCCTGGCTCCACCTGGCTCCATAGTTCACACGATACGCATCGTGCGTCACCTTGGGAAAGTTCAATCCGGCCAGTTTGGGAAACTTCACCTCGTTGATAGGAACGAGTGTGCCTGTATCAATCCTCGGATACATGCTGGGCGGTGGATTGTTGACGTCCCACACCCAATCGATCATTCGCACGAGAAGTGCCCGCAGCGTGTACTGGAAGTTGAGCGGATTTCCGCTGTACGCAGCCGAGTTCGGCAGCCGACTGTTCTCAGGCGGCGGGAACCGGCCAACGAAGTGCTGCCCGCTCGCCAAATGGTAGATCCGCTCGTTGGGATACGGGTCGATGTCCGCCCGCCCGTCCACCGTGGTATGGATCAGCGACGCTGCGCGGCCCCAATATTCATACCCGGAGTTCGTGTAGAAAACCTTCGGTAGGTGAGCGTCGTTGTATTGGTGCGCGAACAAGCCGTCAGTCCGCCCTGTCTCGGGGTCTGTCTGGACACGGCTCGTGAATGGAAAGATGTCGGTCGGATAGAAAAACGCGGAGTACCTGTGCGCATCGCGTGACGGCTGAGCGAACCGATGGTTGAAGCTGCCGCGGCCCGCACCAGCGGTGTGCACCATGATTCCGTCGTAGACTTTGCGACCGTCCTCGTCGGTATTGAATCCCTGATAAAGAAAGTGACGTAGGAACCGGCCGGTTTGGGAAATACCAATAGCGATACCTCGATCGACAGGAAATTCCACACCGTTGCCGTACTTGGCGTACGACATCACATCGCGAACGATTGCCAGGCCGAGACCGACCACCGTCGGTTCCTCCGCAACGTACACCATTTCGTAGATCTTGCCCGCCTCGAAGCCTTTCTCCATGTAAATTTGAGTCGGATCGTCCACTACCCGGCCGCTCTCTTCACGAGCGAAACGCCACTCGTTTCTCGGAACGATGCGACGCGCGGCCATACGACCGTCTCGCACGGTGAGCACGTTGTCGGAGTGGGCGGGGTCGGCTACCCGGTACGGGATCTGGGCGCGGTGACCCAGGCCCAGTGTATTGGTCGCGCGATCGACGGTCCAATCGCTGCGAACCAGCCCTCGAATGGCTTGGCCGTTGTCCGACGCCACAGGAAGGTGCGCGCGCATGATGCCTTCTTGGACGGGCACGTCATGTTGCCAGCCTATCCAGATCAATGTGAGGCCCTGCCGCATCAGCAGGCCGTCGCCAAAATGCTCCTCCAGTTCAGGGTTGCGAGAGCCCCGGGCCCCATTGAAATAGGAGAGGATTGCCTTGCCGCCCCTGTTGCTCACCTCTAGCAACGCCGTACGCGCACTGCGCCCGAGATTCTTCGGCTGCAACACCATGAAGTTTGCCCACGCCTCAACCAACCCGGCGGCGTTGCGCGGGGCCTTGTCGAGGTCCACGATGCGCGCGTTCATCGGGTTGGAGGGGTCAAACACGAAGAAGATCCGGCCGACGAGCTTTTCGTACGCCCCTACCGTTCCAAAGGTCCTTCCCCCCAGCACGTCGGTTCGCCGATCGATTACGACCCGTACCACCTCCGCCCGTAGACCCGGGGGACCAGCAGCACCAATCAATCCCAGAAAGAAAGACAACCAGAGGCGTTTCATAACAGAACTCCGTTCACGAAAGAGACAAAACCTTCGCGCGGGTTACCGTATGGAAGGGGTGAGGGGGGCGGCACCGCCCTATTGCAGCTCCGCAAACTCACGAATTTGGAACTGGGTATCGTCCCTGAACAGGCTCAGACTGAGATCGACGATGACGTCCGTGGGGTACCCAAACGTGCTGTTGTAGCGGACGTCGATCCTCGCCGCATTTTGGTTGATGGCGCCCTGAATGAAGTCGAACACCCCGTTGATGGTCAAGAATGCTCCCTCGACAGGCTGTTCCACAGGTGCCCCCGTATCCAAATCCGTCATTTCGTAAATGGTGTCCCCTCGGACAGTGATGCGTACGGGGATCAGCAACTCGATCCTACAGGACAAGCAGAGACGCTGAAACCTCACACTGTAATCGTGGATCCCAGTAGCATCCCACAGGGCCCGATTGACACCGAGCTCCCCCTGGAGGTCTTCCCCGCTGTTGGAGAAAATCGTGCAGCCGACGAGGAGCAGCGGCAGCGCGAGCAGCAGCGGCAGCGCGAGAAGAAGCTTAATTCGCATGCCGAATTATCGCAGATTTCACGAAGACGCGCTACCGTCAGGCCCTTCCATCAGGGCAGCTGACCGCCGGCGCCAGGCATCACCTCGAGCGAGTAGGTCAATTCAACCGGGAGTGGGCCGCGGAGATGCGATTGCGACCTTCTCGTCTCGCGTCCCCGAGGGCAACGCTCGCCGCCTCCAGCAACCCCTCGGGAGTAGCCGAGGCTTCGGGCACGGAGGCGACACCAAACGAGCAGGTCAGGAGCTGTTCGCGCCCAGCCCAATCAAAGATCTGCTCGCTAACGGCAATCCTGACGCGGTCGGCGACCTCGAACGCGTGATGGAACGGCGTGTCCGGCAAGAACAACGCGAAATCCTCGTCACCCACACGCGCCGGAACGTCGTAATCCCTAAGGCTCCGTCGGAAGATCCGAGCCACATGTCTGAGGGCTGCCGTGGCCGCCGGCGGGGCCAGGTCATCGAGCTGGTCAACATTCACACTCAAGAGAGAACACGGCCCAGTGGCGTGGTCTCGCATGGCTTGCACCAGCGCCCGCTTGTTCGGTTGCCCGGTCAATTCATCCGTCATCGAGCGGTGCCTGGCCGCATACAGATCCATCGTGCGGCCCATAATCGGCGCCGCATCGTCCGCCAACTTCTTCACCTGCACGCTCACCCGTGGGTCGAGGGCCTCTACCCCGTTGAACACGACCAGCGCCCCAATGCCCTGGCTGCCGTCGCTCAACGAAAAAACCACTCCACGCACCTCTCGCTGGCGACGGTTGTGGCTCCGCGTGCCGAAGATCTCTCTACCCTCCCCGGCAGAGGTTACGCCACCCATACAGGCGCGGCCCACGACGGAGCTCGGAGCGATACCCATCCTAATCAACCGACGGTCGGCTCCCGCAGACACCGCGGTCACAGATGCCCCCTGCGTCATGGGATCCCTGGTCACGACGGCGGTAGGGTGTGTCGTGATCCTACGCGCCGCCTCGCACAGGGCGCCGCCGATACCTTCGATAGTGTCTGGCGTGAGCCATTCCGGCGTGGGCCGAGGCTCTTGCGACTCCACCTCTCCACTCGTCCAGGCTACCGCGAACTCTGCCAACATGCGGCGCAGGTCGGCGGAAGCCGCTCGCACCACATCGGCCTCCACAGGCGTGGCAAACAGGGCTGCGGCGCCCACGCGGCCATCACCGAAAGCAACGATCACGTTGTCCTCCTTGACTACGTGCTCGCGACACTCCGCCAGCGCCAGTGAGGCAAGCATGACCGTGCGTTCCATCAATTCGGGCGGTGGGGGCGGTGCGGCTCTCGAAAATACTGGGTCGCCGTCCTGCGCCGTCACACACACCGCATCCGCGTCGTGAGCCCTGCGGATCAGATCGACCACGTGCCTTGTTGCTGCCGGAAGGGATCCGAGATCCCCGCGGGATCGACGGCGTTTTCGTGCCCAGCCGAATCCCACCACACCCAGCACCATGCCTCCGGCGGCAGCCGCCAGGAGTGATGCAACGGTGCTCATTGGACTTCCTCCGCAAATGGGATGGCGTGCCGGCACCGGACGCCGTGGGGCCAGTCCGATTCCCAAGCACTTAACGGGGCTGGGTAATGTTGGGCCCGAATCACCGGCCCGTCAAATCTACACATCAACTTGTCCGGCGGATCCCCGAAAACGGGCCATCTATAAATGGCGGCGTTCGCTGGCCACCTCCCCCTTCAAGCGGTATTGTTATGCAACTTCAAGCTCCGAGCACCTCTTGGCCGAACTCTTCGATCGCCTTCAAGCAGCCGTCGGCGACAACTACCGCCTCATCGAAGAATTGGGTGGCGGCGGCATGAGCCGTGTATTTCTCGCGCTGGAAGTAGAACTGGACCGGCGAGTCGTCATCAAAGTCCTGCCGCCCGACATGACCGCCGGGGTTAACCGGGAACGCTTTCACCGGGAGATCCAGCTCGCCGCCAGGCTGCAGCACCCCCACGTCGTCCCGCTTCTCACCGCTGGCGCCGCAGACGATCTGCTCTATTACGTGATGCCCTACATCGACGGGGAATCGTTGCGCACGAAGCTCAACCGCGAGGGGGAGCTGCCGGTGGGCGAGGCAGTACGGATTCTCAAGGAAGTGGTGGACGCCCTCTCCTATGCCCACCGCAACGGCGTGGTGCACCGGGACATCAAGCCCGACAACGTGCTGCTTAGCGACGGCCATGCGGTAGTCACCGACTTCGGCGTGGCGAAGGCGGTGACGGCATCGTCCGGCGCGTCGTCGTTGACGTCGCTTGGCGTAGCATTGGGGACGCCGGCCTACATGGCGCCGGAGCAGGCCGCGGCGGATCCACACACGGACCACCGGGCGGACATATATGCCGTGGGGGCGTTGGCATACGAGATGTTGAGCGGACAGCCGCCGTTTACCGGCGCCACGCCTCAGGCGGTGATGGCGGCCCACGTGAACCAGGCGGCTGGGCAGTTGACGCAACGGCGACCTGCGGTGTCGGCCGCGCTGAACGCGTTGGTGATGCGGTGTTTGGAGAAGCGGGCGGCCGACCGGTGGCAGACGGCGGCGGAGTTGGTGCCGCAACTCGAGGCGATGAGCACGCCCAGCGGCGGCATGACGCCCACGGGAACCGCGCCCGTCCCAGCCGTGGATTACAACGCGGCAGCACGTCAAGCGCGTCCCGTGCGAGTCGCCGGGCTGTTCGGCCTGGCGTCGGCGGGCACCCTCGCCATCGTGTACCTGCTCGTCTACCAGCTAGGTTTGCCGGATTGGGTATTCTACGGAGCGATCGGTCTCTTCGTCATCGGTCTTCCGATCGTGCTCTTCACCGGGCATCACGAACGCCAGCGCGCCCTGGCTTACACGACCGGCGTGGCCGTGCCCACACCCACCAGCGGCATTCAACGGTGGTTTACCTGGCAGAAATCATTGCTCGGCGGCGGCGTCGCTTTCGCAGGTTTGGCGCTGTTGGCCACTGGCTACATGACGATGCGCAACCTGGGCATCGGCCCGGTCGGTACGCTGGTGGCGGCGGGCGTACTGGAGGAACGGGATCGCCTCATCGTGGCCGATTTCGAGGACCGCACGCCGGAGGCGAACCTCGGCACCTCCGTCACCGAGTTGTTGCGGATCGATCTCACCCAATCACCGGTTTTGCGGTTGATGGACGCGTCGGCCACCGGCGACGTGCTGCGGCGCATGGACCGCGATCCCATGACGCCGCTGGACGTCGACCTCGCAACCGAGATCGCCCGACGTGAAGGGGTGAAGGCGGTTCTCACAGGCGACATCGGCACGCTCGGCCGTGGTTATGTCGTCTCGGCCCGATTGCTGTCAACCGCCGACGGGTCGGTGCTCGTGGGGCTCCGGGAAACGGCAGACGACGACACCGAGATCATCGACGCCGTCGACCGGTTGTCGGCGAAGCTGAGAGAGCGTATCGGAGAATCCCTCAGGACGATCCGTGCAGGTGAGCCCTTGGAGCAGGTAACGACGAGTTCGCTGGCGGCCCTCGAGACATACTCCCGCGCGGTCAAAGCCGGAGACCACGGTGATTTCGAACGTGCCAGCGGGCTCTTGGAAGAGACAATCGCGATCGACTCCACGTTCGCCATGGCCTACCGCAAGCTCGCAGTGATTCTCAGCAACGCCGGCGCGCCCCGATCCCGCATCAATGCGGCAGCCGCAAAGGCGTTTGAAAACCGCATGCGG
>FXBF010000781.1_pt1 | contig 11056 bp, 10 predicted proteins | sample 5335321 | NCBI WGS metagenome assembly FXBF01 (sample SAMEA103928391, study PRJEB20085) | sediment metagenome | isolation source: sediment | reverse complement strand
TCACCGCGCAGACCGGACCCGAGTTTTGCTACCCTCTTGCATAGGTTCTCAAGGCGTGTCGCAAAGCTTTCAATATTACCTTCCCGCTGCACCGTGTCCCTTGCCTTTCGGCCAATGTTCATTCTTTTGCTCGGATCCTCCAGTAGTTCCTTGATACGCCCTGCAAGCGCTTCTCGATCCTCGGGTGGTACAAACATTACATTTTCCCCTTCCCGCATCATGTCTTGAGACCACAAGCCCCGCGTACGAGTGAGTATCACGGGCTTTCCGCAGGCCATGGCTTGCAGGCAAACGCTTTGTCCAGACGGCTGCACAGAGTCTTTTAGAGGTATGACAACGCACTTCGCAGAGCGGTATAATTCTCGCAACGCATTGTCGGTCAGCCTCTCCGCATGCCAATCTCCAGATATAAGTTTTACGTTATCAGGAATCTCTCGAGTAAATGTGTTTCTGGTCAGAAGCACGAATTTTTCGTCGATGCGCTCTGCAACATCCAGAAGCAGATCATAATCCCGACGCGCATCATTTCCTACCGAAAGAATGTACTTGCCGGCATCGACCTTTGCGGGCGACCAAAAATCGACGTCTACTCCAAATTGACTGACCTCCACTTTATCTTTTGGGACATGAAATATCTTCCTAACGCCGTCTAATTCGCCCTCACCATATAGCTGGGTCCACATTCGCCTTATTACAAAACCGTTTAGCATCCGTCGCCTTTTTCTTAACTTATAATTTAATAGCCCACAGTGGATTGCCACTATCGGTGGCTTAACGAATCCCAACAGTTTTAAGACTCCTAATGCGTAGGAAATGCCCGTTGTCGTAGCGACTATTACGTTCTTCTTATTAAGCTGTCCGCATATTTCCTTAAGTTGCAAAATAAGTGATGCTGTTGTTTTTGTAGGCAGCAACTCCATTCTATACAGCCAATCTATCATTCGATAGCTGAATGATATTTTGCAGCTGTTGTCAATCTCAAATAGATCAACACTGTGTCCGCTTTTTTCTAATTGTATACTTCCATAGAAGAATTCACTGGCTGAATTCTTTTTCTCTACGGCCGTCAGTCTTGCTAGTCTTCCTTTCGCGTATATGAACGCTATCTTCATAACATACGCTTTCCTATAGGAATTAACATTGCAGAATGGTTTAGTTCGAACACATACAGCGCAAGACCTTGTGAGTCGGATACCTTGAAGCAGAGCCCATTGTGGTGATGCTCATTATCCAGCACGAGTATTCCGTGAGCACTATAACAGAATACTAATTTACCCAGCCTCTTCCGTCTCTCTGCGCAGGCTGAGCGGTCGCATGTTTGTCCAGACCTCCTTGATGTAGGCTAGGCATTCCATTTTCAATCCGTTCTTGCCCGCATCCCGCCAACCTAATGGGTTCTCCGTATCCGCTGGCCATATAGAGTATTGTTCTTCTTGATTGACCACCACTTTGTAGAGTGTATTATCTTCGTTGTCATCGGAATTCATCTTTCCTCCTCAACTCGTCTTCTAGTTGTAATCAAGCCTGGTGGATGATCGGTAGTGCGCCACCCAGTTCCAGGTCGTCAATCCATACCCTTTTTATAACACCCGCAATAAACATCGAATTCGCCCAACTTATCTGCTAACTCATTTTCTTCGCATATCCTTGCTGGTTTTCTCTTAATGAACCGCTCATCTATGCATCCGAGCGCCTCCACCCATTTTCTAACCATTTGCATGTTGTAAATACGATGTGAATTAAACGCTAGACACGGCCTACCCTTCGTGACAGGCACAGAAAACATAAACAGTCCACCAGGTTTAAGAGTGCGGATAACTTGCGCTACTGCTTTCGCATCTGCTTGTAAATCGAATTTATCTCCATACCGCCCTAGCCCAAAATGCTCAATCGTATGCATCGTTGTCACCATTTCCACAGAGTCGTTAGGCAGCCTTAGATTTGTGATATCCTCAGTTATAATTGATTCGTTCTTTAAGTATGATGTTCGTTTTCTGACGTCCATCGTGGTGACAGGATAATGTGCCATTATCCCAATCAACCAATGACGATATGAGCCAATATCCAGGATATTATTTGGTCCATATTTTCTGATCTGTTCCGTGCCAAACTCACATTCATAATCAATATAATGCATAGGATGAGCCATTGACTCATCACGCAGCTCTTCAATTATTTCATAATCTGCGCATTCTTCTTTCGCTTGTTCCAACTGTCGTCTAAATCGCTCCAGCACCTCCTTTTTAATAATGGGTTTATACTTCTTGATATCAATCTCATAACCAATTGCCCTGAAGGCTCGATTCACAACAGACCCTAACATGGAGCGAACAATTCTCCGTTGGCGTTAACAATAAACTCTTCCATAAAGAAACATACCCACCTTGCCGTAGCTATAGGCCTAACTTCTTTACGATTCATTATATCTAACATATACATCACCCCAAGTGCTTAACTCCTTTTTCAGCCCCCGTAACTCCCTCTCCAATATCTCCATATCCACCCATTCTGGCAACGCCAACTTTTGCTCTCTTCCCAATGCGTAATTCAACTCGATCTGCCCTAATTCTGCCAATAACCCTAAACATGCAAACGTCGCATCAAGCACTTCGTGCGCAAATTCCAGCGACAACGCTCGTGGCGGGCGCGTCATGCCCTTTATTACTTGTTGCTCGAAGCCCTCCACATCGATCTTAATAAACTCTGGCACGCCATAGGACTCGATCAGGCTGTCTAACGTGATGACTGGTACAATCTCCGTTTTATCCCACTCATACTTTACGAATCTACCATGTTTTTTTGTCACCTCTAACTACTTTTGGGAAAGGGTGGATAAGGCGCTGGCCGCGCTACATATATACATATTGGCACTCCCTTCTTGTTCTCCAATCGCTGCCCGTAAAACTTGAAAATTGTTATTATCACCATACTTTAGCTCTAATAATTTGACACACTCTGCTTGCGGTTCTATAGCAACTACTTTTGCCCCTGTTGCTAAGAATATCTTCGTCTTCGCTCCAATATTAGCTCCGATATCGATACATAAACTATCTTGCTTGAGAAACATGGAAAATAACTCTACTGAGCGTTTCTCTTCCCTTGAAGATATCCTACATTCCTTTCGGTTTCTTAACCTCCAGATCCTTCTGTAGAGAAGGCTCCTTCTTAGTAGTTTTCCGAAGTCCGTCCTTGTCTGCTTGTATAAACACTTGTTACTCATTAATTTGCTCTGCTCATAATACTATTACTGCACTTCTAGTCATGCACAGACATTTCCTTACCGTAGACTTACTCAATTACTCCCTACGCTACGTTTATTATGATTAAGTTCTTTTTTTCACCAGAAGTTATGTCTATACTCGTCTAAAAACCTTCAGACTAATATCAGCTAGTCGCTCCAACTGAACAACACAACCATTTTTCACTAGCTCGATGATTCGTCAGCAATTATTTTTCCGCTATCGATAATCTGCTCATCTATTGAATAGGTAATTGTGGCCACGGCTTTGCGCGTCCTTGCTCATTGTAAATCCACTCGCGCTTAGCATCTCCTTCAATTGGGCTACTACCTCTGGATCTCCGCTTATCTCACAAAATATGGTCTTCAGATCCGCTCCATTTATGGTTTCTCGCATCCCTTCCAATACTGAGCACTCTATTCCATCAACATCTATCTTCACATGATTAGGTGCCGGTACAACGCTGCTACGAACCAGTTCATCAATCGTGCTACTACACATGCCAATACGCAGCACGGGCGTGTATTCCTCACCATGGGACTTTGTAGTCCGCCCGAACTGGTGATTTGACTCTCCCGCTATGAAACAGTTCTGGCCAAAATGTCGTTCGTTCGGATCGCGACTATAGAGAGGATTGCTATTGAGAAAGTCTGTCTGCACTCTATCGGCAAGTGGCATTAGAAAACAGCTAACTGGCAAACTATTAATTTGTACGTTCTTGGCAAGATCAATAAAAGAATTGGGTTCCGGCTCAAAGGCGCAGACAGTCAGACCCGGGTGGCGAGCAGCCGCGTAGATACTGTAGTTACCAACGCAGGCGCCAACATCAAAGAATACATCTCCCGACTGTAGCTCCTTATCTATCCAACGTACCGTATCCGGTTCCTTGGTCCCGGCCTCCATTTGTTCCCAGCGCCACAGTTCATATGGATTGCTAATATTTACTCGGAACTGGACACCATTTACCTTGTATTCCTTTATAACCTGAAAATCCGATGGATAGAGATGCAGGACCGAAGCCATGTTTCTTATTAAAAATTCCTTAATGCGCCCCTTGACGCCAACTCCAGACCTAACCACTATCGACATAATTAGGCCCTCCCTGTGATCGCCGCGCAAACACGGTCAGCCAGCGCCGTTGCGTCCATACCATGCTCACGTAATACTTCATCATTTTGGCCACAGGCGGGAATCTCACCTATTCCAATTCTGTAAAATCTATTTTTTGTTACTTCATTTTGTTCGGAAAGCCTGCATGTCAGCATTTCTCCCTGACCTCCTCGCTCATAATGATCATCCAAAGTGAAGATGTGTTCGAATCCTTGCACACTGTCTTTTAACCAGTCAGTATCTACCCTATTCAACCAGGGCAGATTTATTACGCGTAACCCCAGGTCAAGCTCTTTCTTTAACAACTGAGCTGCCTTGACGGCCTGTGCCAACATTACCGGTCCATATGAAAACATTACTGCATCATCTCCCGCTGTCAACGCAACCCCTTTTCCATACTCCAGTCGATAGCCGACCGGGAGGTTAAACGACATATCATACGGAATAGATACAAGGCGCAGATAAACGCTAGTAGACACATCATTCACACTGTAGTGCAACGCCATCTCTACTTCCGATTCCGTGCATGGCTCAATCAACACCAGACCGGGAACCGCGTTGAGTGCGGATATATCACGGACTGATTGATGTGAATGTCCGGGACCACTCGGGAGTAAACCTGCAAGCGAGCCGACATAAATGATCTTTGTTTTCTCCGTAGCGTTGTTATAAAAATGCTCATTCGGTCGGGTCGAGAGAAAACAGGCGAATGAATGCACCACAGGCAACATGCCGCGCAACGCCAGCCCACCCGCTGTAGAGATCATGTCCTGCTCCGCAATGCCACACTCGACGAAACGTTCCGGAAAACGTTCCTTAAACGGAATCAAGCCGCAGTCAAGCATGAGGTCGGCGTCCAGCGCCACGAGCTTGGGGTTGCGTTCGGCCTGAGCAACGAGTGCGCGCGAGTATGCGGCGATCAGACGTTGTGGATCCTTTGGTATCGCCCGTGGTGACCGAGGGCTCCGTTCGAGGCTCAGAGGAGAAGCGCCTAGAGTTTGCAGCTGCACGTTGGCCGTTGCGACCAACTCCGTGGCAGCCTTGGCATAACTCTCGTCATCCGGCGCGCCGCTATGATATTGGTACAGCTCATCGCTCTTGCCCATGGCGGTATGGGCCATAAACGACACGCCCTGGCCTTTGACTGTATCTGCAATGATGATTTTAGGTCGGTCGGTGATGTCCCGGCATTCATCCAAGCACGCGGCGAATGCCTCCAGATCATGCCCGTCACAGCGGGTCACATACCATCCGAACGCCGAAAACTTGGCCTCCAGGTTTCCGAGATCATTGACCTTCGACACCCAGGTGTCTGATTGTATTTTGTTATGGTCGACAATGACGGTTATTTCTCCGAAACCCTGATGCACCGCCGAGGGCAGCGACTCCCAAAATTGCCCCTCCTGCAGCTCACCGTCGCCGGTCAGCACAAAGATTTTGGCCTTCTTGTCCTGTAGCCGGTGGGCGATGGCCATGCCCTTCGCTTTTGATATCCCCATACCGAGAGATCCCGTATTGGTATGGATGCCCGGTGTTTCGCAATCAGGGTGGCCCGGCAATCCATCCAACCGTCTCAAACGGTGGATCAGGTCGAAATCGAGCCGGCCGAGACCGATCAGCACCGAGTAGAGCCCTGGCACGTCATGGCCTTTAGAGGAAAAATAGATATCACCATCTCCATCGGGATGGTCCGCGAGGCGCAGCTCATTCAGATACAGCCATGTCACGATATCCATGGCGCTGAAGCTGCTACCGATATGGCCTGAACCGGCCTGCATAATCATATACAGTGTGTTGATCCGGGACAGGGTCGCAAAAAGACGAGTGCGCTCGACACCGTCACACTTCAGGTTGCGCACACGTTGCAATTCTTCATATGGTACGTAAGTCAGTTCCACGTGTTTTCTCCGCAGCAACAGCGGTTGTTATGTTTAGGACAATCACTGTACATACGGCTTACTCCGGACCTTCGGCAGCATCACGACACCCTGAGAAAGTAGGTGCTCGGCATACCACCAGTCCTTTGGTTCATTTATATCGAAACCCTCATAGCCTTCGGTAAAGAACGGCATAACCGCCTCACCGGCGATAGTCCGGGTTTCTAGCACGACTCGCGTCCAGGCGATTTCGATGCTCGCGTTCTGGACATAGATTTCCGGTAGCGTCTGATACTGGCTGCTGTGCCAGGGCTGTCCGTTAGGAGCAAAAGGCAGGAGCGGTGTCATTCGACGCTGCTGCACCACCCACATCTTGCCTGGATGCTGTCTACAACGCTCCACAGCACGCAAGGAATCCGCGCCCTGTTCAGTGCCAAATGACTTCCAGGCGCGCTGGATCGTCGCTGCCTGACGAAACGGACTGGTCGGTCGCAATATACTGAAGCCGTCATAGGTTTGTCCGAGTTCTTCGAGCGCTCCTATGGCATGCTCTACCCATTCGATATCCGGCGACAACGACCCGGCAAGAGGCGAAGGTCGCAGAAATGGTACTTCGGCGCCGTAGTGCCGAGCGATCACCGCATAATCTTCCGAATCGGTCGACACCAGCACGGCGTCGAATACACCACTTTCCAGCGCGGCGGAGATAGTGTAGGCGATCAGAGGGTGATCACCCAGCCTGCGGGTATTCTTGCCGGGTACACGCTGAGATCCGGCACGTGCTGGTATAAGTGCAATGAGACTAGCCAAGGCAGCCACTACACCTGCGCCGGATCAACGAACAGATATATGTCCTTGAGCTCCGAATACACATCCAACGCCTCCGTACCGGGCTCGCGGGTTCCGTTTCCGGACTGTTTAAAACCACCGAAAGGCATGTGGGGCTCACTTCCATAAGTGCCGCCATTCACCACGGTCGCTCCTGCCTGCACCCGGTAGCTGAATTCCATCGCCCGGTTGAAATCCCGAGTATGTATGCAAGCTGTCAGGCCATAGGGCGAATGATTGGCCAGGTCCAGGGCCTCGGCAAAATCCTTCACTCGGTACAATGTCGCAACAGGTCCGAACAACTCCGTGGTGGACATGGCGTCATCCGGCGCAACAGTCTCAATCAGGGTGGGCGTCATATAGTACCCACCTCGGTGTTCTTCCCCCATGAGCCGCTCGCCGCCAATCAGGACCCGGGCACCGCCGGCCCGCGCCTCCGCGACAGCGGAAAGCATACAATTCAGCTGGCGTTCATTTATCACTGGACCGAGATCGTGTTCATCGTCCGGCCCCACCCTGAGCCGGGCCGTGCGTTCAACCAGCATGTCGCGGAATCTGTCATAAATAGCGTCAAAGATGATGATGCGGGAACCGGAGGCACAGCGCTGACCCGCGTTGCTGAATGCCGACAGGAGAACCCAGTGCTCGGCCTTGTCGAGATCCGCATCGTCGCAGACCACCAGTGGATTCTTTCCTCCAAGTTCCAGTGAGACCCGTCCAAGACGCCGGCCCACTTTGACCGCGATCTCCCGCCCCACCTTAGTGGACCCCGTAAAACTTACCACGGCCACGTCTAAATGTTCGACCAAAGGCGTGCCTGCCTCCGGTCCATATCCCTGCACTATATTAAGCACACCATCCGGCAATCCGGCCTCCTTCGCAATCGCGCCGAATAACCAGGCCGTTGCTGGTGTATCCTCCGCCGCCTTCAACACCGCCGCGTTGCCGCACACCAGCGCCGGGAAGACCTTCCAGGCGACATTGGCAATGGGCGTATTGGCGGCAACAATCAGACCCGCCACCCCCAGCGGCTGGCGTACCGTCATGGCGTGCTTATGGGCAACTCCGCTGGTTGTGGTGCGGCCGTACAGTCGTTGTCCCTCGCCCACCATGAACAGCCCCAACTGGACTGCGCCATCGGTCTCGCCACGGGCCTCCTTAAGTGATTTACCGGTTTCCCGGGCCACGACCTGCGCCATTTCCTCACGCCGTCCTTGCAGCCCTTTCACCACGTCATGTAGCACGAGCCCGCGTTGCACTGCCGGTAATTTGGCCCAGACTGGTTGCGCCATGCTTGCCGCCGCTACCGCTGCATCGACATCTTCTGACCCTGAACGCGCTACCCGGCAGATTTCCAGGCCGGTAACCGGGGAATATTTTGGCAACCATTCGGCGCCATGTGCGTTGTGTTGTTCGCCGTTGATCCAGTTCGCAATCTTTTGAGAAATATTTATCGCGCTCATCGTTTCACCAACTACTAAAACCGCCATCGATTACCAGATTCGCGCCGGTCATGTATGACGACGCATCGGCAGCCAGAAACAGAATCGCGCCGTTATATTCATCCGCGCGCGCCATGCGCGCGAGCGGTACCTTCTGGCTGTAGTTGCGCACGAAGGTCTCGTCCTGGTTATTGTAGACACCACCCAGGGTTAATGTATTGACACGAACGTTCTGCTTGGCCCAATACGTCGCTAGATATCGGGTCAAATTCAATACACCGGATTTTGTTACGGAATAGGCAACCGGCTTGTAAAAGGGCTTACCTGTTTTTTTCGCGCGATACTCGTACAAGCGCTGGTCTGGTGACAAAATCCCATAGATGGATGCAATGTTAATAATGCTCCCACAGTTGCTTCTTGCCATGTCGCCGCCGATCACCTGGCAGCACAAAAACATGCTTTTCAAATTGACGTCCATCATCGCTTGCCAGGACGTCTCCGGGTAGTCCTCAAACGGGCCGGTCTCTCGCTCGGTGGCACCAGGCGGTGCATCGATCGCCGCGTTATTTATAAGGATGCTCGGCTTACCGAACCGTTCGATCGTAAGCTCTAGCCCGTCCGCGATCTGCATCCGCGAAGTGACATCGACCTTGGCGAACAACAGGTGCGCCGTATCGAGCATCGCCAGCGCCGAGTCGGGCGCCGGTTCGCGCAGGTCGAAGGCCGCCACCGACACACCGGCCGCGAGCAGTATCTTCACATACTCGGTGCCGAGCTGGCCGCAGGCACCGGTGACGATTGCCACGCGGCCCGTGAGATCGAACAGGTTCATCCGGCGGTTATTCGGGCGTTATTGTTGCTAAATACATCTCGGTCGTGCGGCCCCTACAAGCCCCATGTATTCTCTCCTGACTAGACGCCATCGCGCCGATAAGGCTCTTCGCCTTGCCCCGTGGTGAGTTACAATTTCACTGATGACGTCGAGTTGATGATTCACTACCACTTTTCGATTTGATTTGGATCAGAAGGTCGCAAAATTCTCGCACCGCTCCTTGCCCGCCTTTTTTTTCGGTAACAATTTTCGCCAGGCGCTTGGCCTCCGGATAAGCGTCGGCAACACACACCGGCATACCCACGGCTTCAAGACAGGCTACATCGTTGATGTCGTTACCCATATAGGCGACGTCCCGCATCGCGATGCCCAGTCTTTCTGTCTCTTCCCGCAGCCTTGTCAACTTGTCATCGCAGCCCTGGATGCAGGGCAGACGTAATTTGCTGCACCGGGCGCCGACCACCGAATTCTTTTCCTTTGATATCACCAAGAGTTGCACGCCGGTTTCTCGCACCGCCTCCAGACCGAGGCCGTCGGAACGGTGGCACATCACGGCTTCGGTTCCGTCCTCCAGGACAAGCACCCGATTGTCCGTGAAAACACCATCAAAATCGAAAACCACCAGTCGTATCCGACGTAAGACTGAGCTCAGCTCTAAGTCTTCGCTCATCCCTATTTGCCGATCCGTGACGCACCGGCTACCTCCTCCAGGTGCTCCATACTCAATTGGACCTCCTCGTCCAGATCTGTAACAAGTCTTCGCCCTACCACTTCCAATAAGCGATAAGGAGGCAGGCCGCCGCCCGGCGATTTGAGCACGATATCCTGTTCACTTACAACGGTACCGGCTTGCAACGGACGCGCGGTATATAGGCTCTTTCCCATCTTTTTGCGCGCATCCCACTCGAAATCCAGTATATTTTTGACTCCGTCACCCAACATCATATCCACGCGTTTCAGGTCACGGCACATCTTGTGAAGCCCGGTTGGCTCCAGTGAGAACTTGTGATCAGTACCCTTCCACGCCCGGTTCAATGTGAAGTGTTTTTCCACTACTGCCGCACCTAGAAGATACGCAACGGCAGGCGCCAGAATACCCAGATCGTGGCCGGAATAACCAATAATTGCCGCTGGAAATTCTTTCTTCAAGTTTGGGATCATACGCAAATTTAGAGTGTCGTATTCAGCCGGGTAGCCAGACGTGCAGTGCAAAATACAAAGCTGGTCATGGTGCTTGAGTACCGTCTCGTAACCCTGTTTAATCTCGTCCATAGTCGCCGCCCCAGTCGACAGAAACATCGGCTTGCCCAATCGCGCCACATAATTCAACAACGGCGTGTTGGTGAGATCCCCGGAGGCAATCTTGTAGGCCGGTACCCCCAACTCCTCCAGGAAATCCACGCTGGGAAAATCAAACGGTGTGGACAAGAACTCCACTTCGTGCTGCTCGGCACATCCTACCAAGGCCTTGTGCTCTTCCAGACCAAACTCCAGGTAGTCGCGATGTTCCCCGTAAGTTGCCCCGTAACTGTTTGGATTGTCATAGACTTTGTCGTACATCTCACGAGTAAAAAGGATGCGATTGTCCCTTTTTTGAAATTTGGCGGCGTTCGCCCCCATTCCGGCAACCACCCGAATAATCTGCAAGGCTTTCTCGAGATCGCCTTGATGGTTATGGCCAATCTCGGCGATCACATAACACGGCCCATCCTCCGAAATCGTACTCCG